>Ga0153952_1000176_pt1 | contig 19452 bp, 16 predicted proteins | sample TSNJ036MetaG_FD_104746 | JGI IMG/M metagenome (GOLD analysis project Ga0153952, IMG submission 104746) | Attine ant fungus gardens microbial communities from New Jersey, USA - TSNJ036 MetaG | ecosystem: Host-associated > Fungi > Mycelium > Unclassified | place: USA: New Jersey, Wharton State... | reverse complement strand
CTTGCAGAGGACGAAGGGCTGCGGAAAGGATTGCAGTCGGGTCCAGCCGTGGCCAAACCTCAATAGATCGATAAAAATGAGCGATTGAGCGGCGGCCGAGCTCGTCCTTAATTTTGAGTGAACTAACTTGGTTAAAGAGATGTAGGGATAGGAAACGGGTCGGGGACACTCACACCATAGCAATATAACTTAATGCAATACCAGGATGATTCTTGAGGAAACCTTTGGCCCGTCCATGGTCGGTTGACAGTGAGAGGTAAAGGGCGAATGGAAACTCATGTTCTCCTTCACTTGCCAACATGAACCCTTCTGCGTCAGGCTCAGACGCATATAACCGTTCTAAAGTTGGCGTAACGGAAGCTAATAGAGTAGAACATTGATAGAAAATCGAGTGTGACTTATCCCCGAGGCTCTCGAATCCTACTACACGTATTTTACCTTCGGCGATGAAGACAGAACCTTCTTTGTAAGTTGCATTTCGGACCAGGATCTTGACATGACCACGAAGATACCCTCCCTGAACACAGATATTTGTTAGAGGAAGGATGTCAACTTCAACTCGAGCGCGGGATTTCGCCTGTTCAAGAGTCACATGCCGATTAAAATTTGCAGATCCAGAGTCCAGTCGAATAAGAGCAGCTTTAGACTTCAATCGTGAATTATGGTTCCCTAAAATCGACTTGAGCTCGGCAGCAGCTCGGGCGGGAGTTGCGTCGGAGGTCAGAAGAGTCCCATGTCGCATCAATCCGGAATCTCCCAGTGTCAGGTGGGGTTCGGTGAGTGCATTTCTGGAAGAGTTTTGTTGGGAGTTTGAGGGTTGACTTATCCTCGTGGGCTTGGGTGAGTTATGAGTAGACATAGAATTTTATTGATTACAACCAGATGCTGTTGAGCCTACAGATGTTCGAACAGGTTGTCTCCTGGTATTGATGATGTGGTAGAGTTGAGAGGAACCAGAGGTCATTAAGGAGGCCAGCCCAAAAACACTGAGGCATTCAAAAAAGCCTGATTGACGTCATCGAAACAATGAATGTAATGTGATGCCACACATGTTCGGGCTGCAACATCAGAGGAGTTGAATTGTCACTTGTAGGTTGATATATCGCTCAGTAACACAGTGACCCTTTGTTTTAGTTCATTGTAGGATTTAAACACTTCCCACGCTTCTTGGATCGCCATCAAGTTTGGATATGGCTCAAGAGAGGGTGGCGAAGGTTCACAGTCATCAATCTTAACGCGCAAAGCTCAAGAATGCCGGGGAGAGAAAAACAGCCTTCAAATGTGTATTGGACAATCCTCACAGAATTCCATGGTGAATACTTCATTATATTCAACGAGAAGGAAAAGTGATAGTTATCGGACCTCAGGCCAGTTGTTCCCGCCAATGTGCAAAATACAATTCTAGCCCATCTCGCAGATCTCTTGGATGGTGTCGCGGAATTCGATCAAAGTCGTCGTAGAAGCTCCAAGAGACGGAAGCAAGCACCTTCGCATCGCAGTGTGAAAAGGCGGATGGTTTCCAGAGACGCCACAATGGATCAAGATCACTTGAACGAGGGCCCCTCAGCCCTCTCAGTCTCTCATCAACTGGAGAGCTCGGAGCCTCCCATCCTTAACCACCTGATATATGGCATCAATGCAGTTACCAAACGATTAGAAGTTCAAATTGAAAATTCCCGAGTCAAATCTGTCTTCAAATCTGGTAGTGAAGTCAAGGCTACAGGAGAAGCGACAAATCCCATCAGATTCCTTTTCGTCTGTCGAGCAGACATAGATCCACCTATTCTCATTGATCACTTTCCTCATCTTGTTGCGATATGTAACACGTTACGACAAGATTCCCACCCAATTGTATTAGCAACTTTGCCCAAAGGAGCAGAAACGACACTTGCCCAGGTCGTCGGTGTACGAAAGCTGGCTGTCCTTGCTATCGGTGTACATCTTCATATCCTCAGAGGTTGAGTTTCTGATCATCATTTTCATAGGCCTGTTCTACTATCTCTGAGGAGCGATTTGCAACAGTGGTGGATTCAATTGCACCGGTGACCGCACCCTGGTTGTCATCCATCCCTGCTAGATTATATGTTCAAAGCCACATCAAGCAGATCCGAACAACAGCTCCCCGAGATATGAAAGCAGCCAAGGAATTAAGAGCAAAAGGAAAGGCTCTTGCAAAATCACAGCGCTCGAGGCTGAGAAAGACCAACGTGGTTTCCAAAGACGCATCGACGGGTACTCATGATATCCAGATAACGTAGTTCCTTCAAATCTTGTGTCGTGTCAACCGTGGTCCTTGTAACAATGCACAGGCCTGAATGACATAAATCAACCTTGTATTTTGATATCGGACGTTGATACTTGTCAACCCTGCCGCACGCCCTTAGCATCAGGCGAAAATGATCCACCCACAAAATTGGCCTCATTCTAGGCCTCATTCTAGAGTCTGAACTCGATAAGCCAAGTGTCCAGTCCCCCGCATACAAGTGGTTGTATAATACATAGGCTGTCACCTAGTCTTCTCCCTCCACTGATATCATTTACTCACATGCATGTAACTCAAATACATGCATATTATTTCTGCAATTTCCCGCAAATTGAAATTACACACATGTACGACAGATTGAGTACAACTTCAGATGCTCCTTCCTTCGTTGTACCAACCCCAATAACTGGTATATTGTATCAACAGCCTGCACATGTTGTATTGGTGGTACATAGGATATCCACAATTCAAATACTCAAGAAAATCTCAAAAAATCTTGAGATTAATGCTCCAGAATAATGTGCTGAGTGTTCAGAAGGAGGACCCAGCTCATCATGCATGGTACTATGACCGTGTCTTGCTTACCTGTCCCTTTACATGTGATCTATTCTTTAATGAATATGACTGTGGGTACATGTCTGTAGGTTTTGGATACTCTCTATTTTTTTCGGCCAAGTGTGAGTAGATTCAGCACATCCTGGTTCATAGTTGAAGCTAAATTTAGAAGTAAGCTGACTATTCACACGCCAAATCACTGCTGCCAACAAAGGGATAGTTTGAATTGTTATGTGAATGTGACTCACCAAATCACTTTGAATTAAGACTAGAGGGCCCATTTGAGGGTCAAAGTGACTGTGGTAATGCCATGCCCATGGATCTAGAGTTCTGTAGGTAATGAGCCACAGTCATGTTTTTACATCTGAAGCATTCACCTACTTCCTTCATCCCCACTGCCATATCCACATGGGGTGTGAAGTTTTCTAGTGGAGGGGGCTGGGTAATGCTTCAAATGTGATACATGATTGTGGCTTATCACTTACAAAATTCTACACCCATAGGCCTTCCCCAGATAGCAGCATGTGTCACATGACGATGGGATATTCAGAAATCACACATGACATTGACATCGACACCGATTCCTCCATGCTAATTGCAATAGTTGGTACCCAATGTTCTGGTAAATCCACTATTGTACACCATTTACTTTTGAAAAAAGACTTCATTCTTCTTTGCCTCAGCCCCAGAGACTTGGAAAAGGTATCCACTGAAGCTGATTGTGAGGTATGTTGGCTACATCATTGTCTTGACTGAGTGTAGATTTTGGACCACCAGGCAAGCAAAAAAGGTGATGAAATGACCTGGTCACGGAAGAAACCCCTAGGACCTCTGCCCGGGGATGTTTTAACATCACAGATGAAGGCTCTATCCGATTATCCGTCCCCGAATCCCCTCACCTCGCATGTTCAAGGGACTGAAGATCATCTGGAACCGCTGATATTCCGTAGTCCTATTGCGATGTTGGATTATGTTACGCTGAACTGGAAAGATAATTTCGTAACTACGGATCTTTGTACTCGTGCTCTAGTGGAAATATTTATCAAACGCCCGTTCTTCATGCTCATCAGCGTGGATGCACCCCTGCTTGTTCGTTATTCTCGACTTCAGAAGAGGTGCGCAAGATTCTTGACGACATGCTGCCGCCTGATAAGTAGCTAGTCGGAAGAATACATCGCTAGAGTGCTTTTTGCGGGAGAATGACGGATTGGTCTTCGGAAACAATAGCAATGGAATGTCTGGTTTGTCTTCATTGCGAGGTATCCAGGACTTGGTGGATGTCAATATCAACAATGATTTCAACGATTCCTCGGAGCTTGATGCATACCTCGAAAACCTTAATCTCCTGGACCCGCAGCACCTTCGCCCCAGTTGGGATGCGTACTTCATGGTGAAAAACTGTTGTGATCAGATTTTATCGCTGCTAACACGAATTAGACATTGGCATCGCTGGCATCTCGACGATCTAACTGTATGAAACGCCGCGTTGGTGCCGTACTTGTCAGGGAAAATCGGATTCTAGCTACTGGGTAAGACATGGGGAGAATGGCCAATGCTGGATACTAATCCAACTTATTTCTCAGATATAACGGTACCCCACGAGGTTTGAAAAACTGTAATGAGGGTGGTTGTGGTCGTTGCAATGGAAATTCGTCTGCTTCCTCCATCTTGGATGAATGCGTCTGTCTTCATGCCGAAGAAAACGCGTTACTTGAAGCTGGTCGAGAGCGTGTTGGTATCAATGCGGTACTCTATTGCAATACGTGAGTCTTCGACTTTATTCTGATTCTTAGTATTCAAAATCAACCTTGGTTATGTCCTTTAGTTGCCCGTGTTTGAAATGTACGATCAAAATCATTCAAACAGGGATCAAAACCGTCGTATATAACCTCAGCTACAAAATGTACGTGGAGCCACTATAGTATGCCCTCTACTCACGTTAAATTAGGGATGATGCCTCAGCACTGCTGCTCCAGCAGGCCGGTGTGCAGTTGCGTCGTTTCGACCCAAATCAGAGATTCCACTTCTCGACAACCTAGCACCTTGCTATCATCACCTACCTGGGGCCTCGACTGAATAGTCATGATCGTAATAAACAGCAATTTATTTTGTGGATGTGATATCCAAAATTAAACGTGCATTATCTACGATATCCCACTTTTCATTGTACATGAAACTCATAACGGGATGTTCGCGAGTATATGTCGCAGTCAAGACAAACCAGACCATATCACCATTCTGTGACACAGCAGCAGTATACAGCCGCCTTGCACACTGTTGCAGTTCAGGATTCGCATTTCGACTAAGGAACCTCCGAAACAGAAGCAGAACATCCCAGAAAGAACGCTCATGTGCACGAACATCTTCTAGAGCCGCAGCCATGGTGTTGAGAAGGGATCGATATAACCGATGAGAATGTGTGTAGGATGATTCTGTACCAACTCCGTTTTCTCCTCTCCGAGCCAAGGCACTTGTTGCGTCAGCAACTTGTAGTTTTGTCAGAAGAATCTTGAATTTGGGCCAAACATCGTCCCATATCCTCCTGAACATAAATTCTCCATTATATGTGGAAAGTGTCTCAATCAAGGAAGCAGCAGCACTAACGACAAACGTTTCTTGGTCACTAAGCCTGTTGAGAACGAACGGCCAGGCTGAGTGGATTGCAGGCATGAGGGCCGAAGAAGGCAGATTGGGAACTGAGGAAGCCAAAAGCGTAAGTATGCGGGCACGAATTACAGGGGAATCGTGTGTTAGGAAGTAGAGGGATCGAGTGATCATTTGCTGTGTCAATGTCTGTGTCGATGTGGGAAGTGGCTCAGCATTCGGGTTTGCTGCATTCGCCATGGCCTCTTCTTCTTTGACTTTCTGTTCGTCCGTCTCTAATTCGGGTTTACTCCATGCTCGTTGAGGTGCTGGTCCATAATCTGTCGTTTCATCATCCGGCATCTCCTTTCGTTTGCGGAACCACTCAAGAAAACTCGATAAATCCGATAATCGAGGATACACTGTGTACTCAGATTCCCTCTCTATTTTAACTTCCAACGATGCGTCATTCCTGAGCATCCTTGTCACCTCAACGAGGACACTGACCAATCCCTCTACAAGTACATCGTATCCATGAAACTCATCCAGGCGGTCAAAACATTCCTCTACAACATCCCCTGCCTTCTCAACGACATCACTTCCGACTAGGTGCACAAGTAAAGCAAGCACCTGTGTTGCATCCACATCAAGCCAACGCCGGGTCAACCTGCGTGAAATAGCGTCAAGGGCATAGTCAAAATTGGACAGAAGGAGGTTGGCGGGGGAGGCATAAGAGGTCATGACAGTCATGAACTGCAAACTTGCATATGCCGTCGATGAAAGGAATGAAGCTTGGGAGACGAGGGAGTGCAGAACTGGATAGAGGACGTGGATGAAAAGGGAAGAAGAACGAGATTGGAGTATTCCGATACAAACAGACAGCGTTTGTAGGGACAAAACACGGTGATTGACTGGCTGGTCGGTATTTTCATTGATTGTAGCAGGTGATGACTGAGTGATTTTGAGGTTCTCATGAAGCTGAAATAAACCCGTTTTCCGTTCGACAAGTGGAGCATCAGACAAGCCCTGAACAGCATCCGAAGATGGTGGAACATCGGAATCTTCGATCCCCCGATCCCACTGTTCTGAGAGAGTTCGGGCCAGTGATCTAGCCAGTTTCTCCAATCGTTTTGCTGGTTTGGGCCTCAAACGACTGACACTTTCTTCTGAGGCTAAGCTGACACTGGACACTCCTTCCAGTAGACGGCACGCAAACCACATAGCTGCAACAGCATTCCTCTTAACACCACTCTTCCCGATCCCAAAAAACCACTCTATAGCATATAAGCAAGTCTCACCTGCTGCTGCTCCTAGTGATCGAAACATCTGCTCCAGTATTTGTAAAGTATTAATGTCTAGACCTTTGAGCTGAAGACTAGGGAAAGCAGGGACTTGAGGACTGTCTGGGTCGCTCTCAAGCATAAGCCGTTTCATTGAATTCCGCTCGACTGTGAGTGACATGTCGGAAAACTGGAAAACGGACAACAGACTCCAACCCCACTTCTCGATGTCACTACTTGGCCCCAAAAGCTTTCCGATACCTTTGGAGATAGCGGAGATCGAGGAAGAAGTAGTAGTAGTAGAATCTTCATCCAAGACTGTTAGATTACAGACCGCTCTTATGAGGCAGCTCAGATGCTGTACTTTGTTCTCTTCCTGAATGAATATGAGGCGAGGTAGGGATAACAGATATTCGCTTGTGAGACGCATCAGAATTTGCATCAAATTTACGTGCGATTTATTTTCATCTGATAGCAAGGAAAGAAGATGCGATCGAGCTTGACATGATACAGAATCAAAGGTTGAATTAGATGAGGAAAGGATAAATGCAAGGAGGAGAGGCTGAGCTTGTGTCAAGGTTTGTGGCGTTGCTTCAAGAACATACCGAGAAAATTCAATTAGAGCACGAAGAGCAACAGGACTAGGGTGCCTTGTTAACAAGTCCAAGGCATTGATGGCAATGTGAAGCTGAGACGTTGTGCCCTTCAGCCAGGACGGAGTCCGCACAACTCTAAACTGCGTACTCGACTTTGCTTCATCAAACTCTGCAGCGGAGGGAGCAAGAAGCTCAGAGAGACCTTCCAAATCGTCGGCATGCTTCAATATACCCGCCACTATGCAGATATCATCTCCAATAGATTTGATGATGGCAGTCTGCATCACATGGAGCGCTGCCGCCACGATCTCGCCATGAGCCCACTGTTTCTCCAGCTTTGAACCGAGAGCAACTTTAGACATAGAGCTGACAATTCCTGGAAGAACCACGGGGAACATCTCGTCAGGAGTATATAACTCCAGTAAAACCTGAAGGATTTGGAGGGACGTTTTTTGTAAAGAGAGAGAACGAGATTCGGATATGGAAATCGTGGCACTAAGAGTTTGACCAAGGACGGGTACGAAATGTGGCGAGCGGGCATAACTTTGAAAGTATGCAAGACGATCATTGGCTTGCTGAGATTTCGTCAACGGATCATCGTCACGTTCTTTGAGGAGTACAAAAAGGCATTGAGCAGCAGCTTCCTTGACTTCATCGTCTCTCTCCTTCCCCTTTCCTTTGTTTGCAATTCCTCCCAAGACAGAACTACAAAGCATAAAAATCTGTTCCCAGACCGCAGCCTCGCAGTGCCACCACCAACTTTCTGAAAGGTAGCCAAGTACAATGAATACCTTCTCAAATATCTGGTCAGGTATAATCGAGGGTGCATTGCGCTGAAGGATGGATGATATAGGGAAGAAGATATAGGACACGAGTGAAGGAGGAAGCTGAGAAGAGTGGAACCGAAGAATTGATACTAGATCATCGATGTGCTTCAGGCAAATTGGAATCGTTAGAGGCGTGAGGCTAGAAGATCCCAAGAGACCCACACAGGTGGGTTTGACCTTCGAAGTGGCTGTCAATGGAAACGAAGCATATTGTTGAAGGTCTTACGATTGCGAATAAACCGGACATTCGGATGGATTGGACAATAGGAGTGAAAGTTAACAGCTAGAAGGATCTTCTTGTCCCGTGATCTATTAATGGAATACTTACATAAGACCTTACAACCATGAGCTCACCCATTGTCCACCGATGCCGGCTGCAACGAATGACACACAAGTAATATGCTGTGGTGCTCAAGGTGTTCTTCGCAACTGAGTCCCATGAGAAGGGGCTCGCTTAGTAGGTGGTGATTGGTGGGTCGTTATCTCACATAGTAAAGATCCTACTCCGATTTTCTGATCTTGAGTTTGAGAAAGTAGTTCTCTACCGGAAAAGAAGCTTTCTTTACACTGTATTTTCCTATACACTATCAATCAATTGCCCATGCTGTAAGGCCTGAGTACTTCTGAGTTGAGTCTTCACAATTCTGTGAATATATTAGTTGTACCTCTTTTCGATAATAATCGCTGCCCCTGTCCGATGTTGCGAGATCACAGCCCATGATCACGAACACAGCCTGGAAGCAGTGAGCATCTTCAACAAATCCTATCATGAGACCGACATATCAATCACTGAAAGTATAGCCTTCAGTATCAGATTTGAAATCGTGTGTCAAGGATTCAACTGGATCGTGGGGTCACAGCAAAACATATTGATCAGGGTCTCTTTTACTAAAATGACTCCGGGATACATTCCTAGCCGACTTCCTCAAATTCACTATTTAGGCACAACCATTTATAATTGTTCAGGCATCATCGGAGTTTTCCTATATTTCATTGCCTCATTTAACCCAGCTTCTCAAGATCCCTCGTCACATTGACGTTCTTGTAATCCTGAGCTGGAGACATGATAATTCTATCTCAAAGGTGAGCGCTGGATGGTACATAGCCCTGCAATTCACTCCAACAATTGTCGTGCTATAGTGAATCGCAGTCCCTGAAATCATCATCTGAAAGCACTTCAAGCTTTTACCTGGAACCCCCTCTCCTCAGACACTCCTCGTCGAATGGAGGTCCACTGAGTGCTAATTCGTCGTTGATCAGTTTAACCACCAATGGCACACGGACGCCTCTGCCACCCTCACCGCCTCTAAGTGCCCATCCACTGAGAAATCTATCACAGCCTGCTACACCACCTGGGTTTGTCTTAATCCTTCTCCATCCTCAGGATCTTTGGTCTCATGTAAGAATTATACAATAGGTATCTGGAATCAAGACGACCAGCGACATCTATTACATATTCCTTCGCTCCTCAGAATGTCCCACCTAACAGCATGATCCTCTCTGCTCCAGCATATATCGAAGCTCCACAAGAAGCCTACTACATTTCTGTCAGCATGAACTGCTTCACACCTTCATGCTATATAACAACAATTCGGCGTGGATCATGGGAAGGCGAGACGATTGGCGACTTCGAGTATGTTTCGTTGATTTAGGCTGCCCTTCAGTTGATTGATAGATATGTGCATCATTTAGAATGGGTTTGGCGACGCTGAAGAGTCAGTGTACAGTATTCACACGAGGCAAAGAGTTTGCGCTGTCAGACCTATTAGATACGAGCTATAGGCTGGTCAAGACTGTTTGTTGCTGGTCGCCTATGCACTGATTTCGGGGCTGACTATCTTACAGGCTTGGGCGTGGAGGGTTATGGACACAGAAAAGCATATGCTTTACTGGAATGAATCAAATGGGATTTTATCAGTGAGCTTCTTGTTCAGACTTTTATGAATATCATTGAGGTTGATCTTGTTTACTAGTGTTACTCGTCAAAGGATAGAGTACAAGGGCATATCCTCGCGAAATTTATCTCTCCTCCTCCTCCAAGAAAGTATGGCAGATCACCTGAACCTAAGAGACTTGAAGTACTGCCGACAGGCCACGATTTCATAGATGACATCGTCATATCTGTGCTGGTGATTGAACGGCTGAGGACGACGCCAACAATACCCGCATTTAGTTGATCGGAAAGTAATCGCACTCATCAGTACAAGTCTATGCCTATGTTATTCGTTTATATGATCCCTGTATATATTTAGGCCATGAGCGCAATGTCCTTGAGCTCACTGTTGTGGATATTAGTGAAAATCATGGCACCGTCAAAAAACGAATGCTCACTTCGAAACTTGCTGGCCAACTTTCATCGGTTTGTAGACAACATCCCCAAGGTCGTCCTTGCCAGCGCCAATGTGTGCAGCACGTAATTCTTGAGCTCGTCTCGTCAATTCAGGAATAGGCACCAGATCGAAGTCTGAAGAAAGGTGCCAGAAGAATGTGGAAGAGATACGAATGAGCGGGCGATCGGGGAACTCGACTTTTCGCTTGATGATTGTCTATAAGAACCAATAAATAACATGCCGGTCCAAATTCACGGTGATGCTCACGTCAACGGTATTGTCATTCACCACGACCTCATGATAACCGGCTTTTATCAGGCCACCAGAAAGGTGTTCAAGTTGCTTGCCGGCTTGGACGAGAAGGTTGTTTCCTGGTGGAATACGCACTGGGATACGCTTTCCAGTGTTTCGTGCCCAGATATGGAGGCCAGGATAACGAGAGCGTCCATGTATGGTAAGGAAGTTGAGATCTGTGTGAAAGCCGGCAAGAGTAGTGTCCTTTTTGCCGTACTTTGCAAGATCCGAAGCTGTCGGCGCAAGCAGATGGGGACTGTAATGTGTTGAGTAAAGTGGCGAAGGCGAATAGGGAAGGCCTACCCATATTGACCGGCCTCTCGAAAGGTCTCAGCGCGCAAACCCAATCCAATGGCGGTCATGTCGGCGAGATCGGCGACGCTATTTGTGAGTCAGATGTCAGCTCTCAACCGCGGTCTCTTTTACCTACGCCGTTTTCATTGCCTTTCCCCACTGTTCCATAATCGGTGACCAGCGTTTTCTGATTTCTTCGTTCTCTGGAACAACATTGGGTGCATTCAAGAGCGGATACTGTGTCACATAGGGTGGAACCTCGGCCGTCCTCCAAAAGAACCGACATTTGGGGTCAGGTTGGTGAGCAGATACGTCCAAAGGTCTCTCAGAAGGCTCGAGTTTCTCAATGATATGGAGACATGACTCATCGACAGCACATTTTGGCTTTTCGGTATTTTCAAGTGTAACACCGATCTGATAACCGAATTCTGGCCTCTCATCTTTCCTGAGTTTGTCTTCTGGCTGAGCAAAGTAGTCTTCTAGCAGGTCAAGGAAGCGAGAATTGTCCTCTTCGGGGACGCGCGAGTCATGTAGAATGAGAGCGCCGTAGGTTATCAGTGCATCTGCAGCCTAATTACAACGGAATTGATGTGAAAGTATGATCCCCACACGATTAGTACAAACCTTTTTGCATTCCTGAGTGACAGCGTCAGAATTGTGAGGCCCCAGCAAAAACACATCCAAGTCTACAACAGGGAGGTCCATTGAGAGATCTATAATTGATGGCCTGCCATAGACTAAGGAGGCACTGCGTGACCGACGGAATTGCCTTTTTTAGATTCCTTATAATTTCCCTACTCCAGCACGCTTTCACATCCTGACCACCATGATTAAGGTGTGTTCTTTTTGGAAACTAGCCCTTTGTAGTCCCTCTCACTACTATAGTTATGGAGCATGAAGAAGGACGAGAACGCTGCAGCCAAAAAGAAGCCCAAGACCAGTGCAGCTCAGATTCGGGTGCAGAAAGGTGCGTCCTCAAATTGTGTTATCAGGTGGTCCTCGTTCATGCTTGGATTACAGATCTTACAGAGCTCGATTTACCTTCCACAATGAAGACAGCGTTTGCTGATCCCGCTGATCTCCTCAACTTCACCCTCACTATCACTCCCGATGAAGGTCGGTACTATGCGAGCCGTAGCCGAGTCGATTGACAGGTGCCTTCACGTAGGCATGTACAAGGGTGGTTCCTTTAGATTTTCCTTCAACATTAATTCAAACTACCCTCATGAACCACCCAAGGTCAAATGCATACCCAAGGTGCGCATAGCTACTCCCAGGAAGATGATTCATGCCTTTAGGCTAAATCATAATACATCTAGATCTACCACCCTAATGTCGACCTTGAGGGCAATGTCTGTCTTAATATCTTGAGAGAAGACTGGAAACCTGTTCTCAACCTCAATTCGGTCATGGTTGGTTTGCAGTATCTCTTCCTTGAGCCCAACGCAGACGACCCCCTAAATAAGGGTATGCTTGATTCACCAACTTTGAACTCTACTGAACTCTATGTTCAACAGAGGCAGCTGCGGAGATGACCAAGAATAGAGACAAATTTGCTGCAAACGTGAAGAATACAATGCGTGGAGGTCATATAGGTTCCCACCGGTACGATAATGTCATGGCTGCTGCATAGGGATCATTACCATTCTTTTCTTTCTTCATTTCACGCTTCAATTGTACATTCTGCATCCTTGCATCTCATCTCATTTGGGCATATCTTTCTCCTTGCTCACCCACACATGTGATACGGTTGATCATCCTGAGTAAATAACATTTCATTAATTCCTCAGCTTCCCTTGTATGTGGTGAACGAGTATGGGCTTATGAGTAAAGGTATATGGTAGTGCCCAGTGGGATCTTCAATGTTAAACAAGATCTTGTTGCGGGATCGATAATCAGTGTCGATTCTGCCAGAACAATTGTACGTACTTCGACCCAGGGGTAGAAAGACATCCGATCTGTTTTTTCAAAGTACTGTTTTGTTTTGAAGTTCATCTTGTACGTCTGTCCGGTTTGCAAATCTGTCTGAGCCTTCTCTGCCTCGTCTGAACCACGAGGCGGCAGTAAGTTGATACATCGGCCATCCGAATTAGTCACTCTGGGTGCAACTTTTAGATGGCATAGCCGGTAAGTATTCTATCAATGTACCCTTGTGCGATTGATCGGAATGCCCCCACTGCGTCCCCAGTGGGGGAGGCCTCAAGGACCTGAAGAGTGACTTCAACGCCTTCGGCAGGCTTGCCGATAGACGAATCAAGGACTACACAAACCCAGTAAATGATTAGGAAACAGGAAAATGCACGCAGCCTCACCATGGCAGGTGATGGGAGATTTAGACATGCTAATATGCTAATATCACACAGTCATCACACAGTCATACATTGCATCGGCCTGTAGCCTAATTGGAAAAACTTCCTTTTTGATCCTCCACTATGCCATCCGCGGTTGATGCTCCCCCGCTCGCCAAATACTTTGCCTCTATCGGTATGCAAGATGTCCCTTTCTCTCTCACGAATAGTTGCTGACTTTTTTGGTGAAGAAAAAAAGACTCGGGACAAAGCAGTGAAAAATCTCGCTGCGTTCCTTTCTGAGGCGCCCGAAGATGCTCTCTCAAAATCTGAGATGGATAAGCTATGGAAGGGTATCTTCTACTGTGTGTCGCGGTAATTTGAGTGTGCTTTCAGCTTTTGAAGACCTGTAGGTTTCTGGATGTCGGACAAACCGCTCGTGCAACAAGCCTTGGCTGGTGAACTTGCAGAGCTAATTTTGGCAATCACAAGTACTACTGCCTCCCTCGCCTTTCTTAGGGGATTCTGGACCACTATCGTACGAGAATGGAATGGAATTGACAGGCTACGGTGCGCTCTTAGGTCCTCCTTCATCTCAATAGCTAATATTGATTTTTTATACATAGGATTGACAAGTATTATATGCTCGTGCGACGATTCGTCAACGCGTCTTTCCGCCTGCTGATCAGAACAAATTGGGAGGAGGAGACATGTAAGATGTACAATGATATACTAACATCCGAGAAAGGGCCTCTTTGGTACGTGCCTACGCGTACTGGCTTCTGTCCTCACTAAACTTTCAATAGTCCAACAGATACCCGTGTCCCTATAGGCCTACCTAATCATCTCTCTGATATCTACCTTGAGGAACTCAACCGAGCTCTCGCTGTGACTTCCGAACAAAAGCCCCTACCCGCTCCTCTTGGTCCCCTTCTCGAACCTTTCATCCTTCTGATGGCTCAAACTCCAACCACGACGATGTATAAACGTATTCACTCAGTACTGTTAATTCCCTTACTCGAAGCTCTCGGGACATCATCTCGGTCCGACGATGAGCCAAGTTTGAAACGCATCCGTGGAGACTCAGATTCCTATTCCAATCTGATTGCGAATGTGTGCTTTGACGATCCCCAAGCAGGCAGGATTGGCTGTGCAGAATTGAAAAAGAAGCTGCTCAAAAGAGTCTTTGAGACTGCCAGTAATCCGGAGACGAAGGACGCCAGTCGTCGGAAAATGTATGCGCTTTGGAAAGAAGGAGCGGAGGAGGATTGATTATGGTGGTAGCCGATTACGATCCTAGATAGCTTAATTTATTTTTTCATTCTCTCATGTCTAAACTGCCCCTTGACATGCACTACGCAAGTCTCGCCCCATGCTGTCATCACAATATTACTTACATGTCAGCTTATTGTTGTAAAAGGCTATCCTGTTTCCTGGGCTTTGGTCCCTACACTCTCATACAGAGTACAAAATTGCATCCTACATTTCTCTACGACACAGTATATCAGTCTCTCTATCCTGATGCGGTTTTGCATTTTATATTCCACGCAGATGTTACAGGAATTGACAATGCTGAGGGTCATAGATCTACGGCCTATTGATTGTGCAACATTTTAACATCGGAAGAACTCAGAAATGCAGAAAGGATGTCAGTGCGAACTGGATCTCAGGTAGTACGATTTTGTGTCATTTTCACGTCATTCCCTTTTGTCCCTTTCACCGCAACCGTGTGACATTGACCACAAAGTTTTTTTCATACTTGAGATTCTGGGTTAACATGAAGCGTATCGTGACACCTTGATAGACATTTATGATTCTGTGCCACTATCCATGTGTGAATCAGTTCCTTGAGAGACACCAGAACATGGCTATGGGTTTCCAGGGTGACGAGCTGAGGGACTTGATAGAGCTAGAGAAGAGATGAGGATGCTGCAAAGCAGAGCAAACTATCCAGAAGACGACAGTCACCGAGCGTGACACGTTTCCTAATTACCGATATCACTCCCAAAATCACAATGACTACTTTTGTCAATAGAAATGCCGCGTCATACTACCGTCCCCAACAGTATACTACTCCGCAGCAGGTGGCTCCTCCACGACCAGTGCCCGACATCCGTGATGACTATGAGCGTAAGTATGTGATCAGTCCACAGGCGCCCAGTTTACAGAAGTATCTTCAGGATGGTATACGGAGTCGACACCAAACAACCGCATGTCACTGTCTCTTCGTTGTGGGATACTTAGTGAGGTTGCATGGGCACTCGACCGCCTGTGTCGACTCTGCATGAACGAACAATTCCTCTTTAGGACAATCCCTGGACTAATAGATGGATTATTTGATTGGCCAGAATGGTACGCGACGGAAGGATATAAGAATTGGGCTGAAGAAAAAGTACTGTTCTCCCCTCCTCGAGAACTCGTGCAAAAGCATCGCTATGCCCTTGAATCCCTTTTCGTTATGCGAAATGCAGCACTGAACGACACGAACTCGCTCGACCTGGCTTGCCATACCCATACCATGCCTTTACTGCTCAACACGCTTCTCAATCTCGAACCAAACAAAGACGAAGACGTGGAGTTTGTATTATATATTTTGGATATCTTCCAAACTCTTGCTCCAAACATAACCATTCATGCCAACCTCTCGCCATCTCAAAATCCGCTTCCACCAGTTCTTGACATCCTTCGAAATACAACCAACCGGTCGATGATCATCTCTGCATTGACAGCTCTGACTGCCCTCTTCTCCAATCCCTCCAATAGCTCCCAGTTAACACAAGATTCCCCGGCATTGACAGCTGCCATTCGCTACCTCCCTCTTTTTGTGGATACACCTCTTGTGGAAGCTTGCCTAAACTACTTGTATGTGCAGATCTCGCATCCCGCGCTTGCGAGAGCGTTCCTATTGCATCCAGAGATGCCGAGCGTATTGAAGATACTTTCATCGTTCATTCTGCATGAACAGGCATTGGTCCAGGAGAACCTCAGCCTCGATGTCACGGGGTCCGTAAATACCGTTGCTTCCACCGCCACGCATATGAAAGACCATGAGCTTACTCAGGAGGAGCTTGACCGACTGTTAGAGTTGACCGAACCTGAGCGATGTTATGAATGGTGTGTTCATTTTGGTTTTGCCATTTAAATTAACTGATCATTTATGAGCTACTAGGATGAAATGTATGTTTGTAGCGAAGCCAGATGGAGAAGTGACACAGGTCGACTTTTGGAACCTCTACAAAGATACTTTCAATCCGTATGGTGAAACTTGTCCCCTTCTTGTCGCGTCAGACGTCATAAAGAATGCTAGCCACGTGTTCCCGTCTGGGCAGGCTATGGTACTCGGTCAGGGATTACAGCAGAGATTCATTGTACGAGGGGTGGATAGGCGGAAAGATATCACGGTTATCGAAAAATTCAAATGCCAGTGGGATCAGGGTCGATGCTCTGAAGCGGCCTTTCAGACTCTAGGAGCACTACATGATCACATCTTGGAGCACTTTGTCAACCTTGAAGGAACGGAACATCCTTGCTTATGGTCTACTTGCCAGCAGACCAACTTACCAGAGCCACGCCTTCGCTTACATGTTCTTACACATCTCTCCATCATTCCATCGCCACAGAAAGATCCTTCGCAAAGCGACACAATCACCCTCCCTTCAAGTGGGGTGAGTTTTCCCATGCCGGATCCGACTTCAAGGCCGATCCCACCATCGCGAAGCACAATAATCAGTTATTCCAGACCCAAATCTGATCCCTCATCACCAGCTCTGACAGCTCTTCTGATTCTTCGTATTCTTTATCGGACCTCTTTTGCCTCAGCCGATGCTGCACCGCGCGCTGATGGTGACCATTTTGGATTTCCTGGGTTGATTGAGGATACGAGTGATCTTGATGATGGCCTGATCTTTGGTAGTGATGACAAAGAGGGTGAGACGAGGGGAAGGAGAGCATTTGTTGGAATAAGGAAATTTATGGAGAATATGGATATATATGATCCAGTGCTGATGAGTTGGGTCAACGAGATGACAGATGTCGGTTTCAATGGTGCTACTACTACCGCTGAACTAGAACCTCTTTCATAGCATACTGCACTTCAGGAAGGTTTTGTGAGCATTCCAAGTATAATGACCATCAATCATGTAATTATCATGCAATTCGTATTAATTCTATTACACCATGGTCATTGCCATGGAGTTTCTTCACTAAAGGTCGGAATTCGATCTGTTGTGTAAACAAGAGTCCTAGTCAAAAGGGTAGAGTGATTACGTTTGACTTGATCCACTTTGAGAGACAGTTCTTTAAGCACCTGGTCCATACACTGGGTGCGTTCAAGAAGCTACCCACTGGCATGCTGGCAGTATAAGGAGGCAGGGGGTAGCCCCACCTGAAGGAAGGATAATCATGTCGCCTTGTGACGAATCTTTCTGTGGCAATGAAGCGCTTGAGAAATGTGCAAGAATAGATAGGCAAAGATAGGATTAGCCAATTAAGTCGCATACCAGCCACCTGGATTTGTAACAGTCATCTCTCCAACGAATCTGGTCGATCTGCAACAGAAAGCAGGGCAGAGCGAATTATCTTGATACATTCTTGTACATGCACCCTCATCTCCCAGGGCTCCAGCTGTATTTTCTCTGAAGACAATCCTAGCCTCCAGAATCTGATGTCCACTGATTTGATCCAGCATTACACGGAGTGTGATCATTTGTATGATCGTTCACACAGGGACACCTCGGCAATCAAAGGCTGGTTTTTGCTATTCTGTAGTGCCGAGTTCTTTGATCTCGGCAGAATTGTCCTATTCGTGTGGCAAAAGGTTAATTATGCTACACAAGAAAAAGACTTTGACAAGACAAATGCACTGCTACTCACTAGCTACAACATGATAACTAATATCCTAACAGACTTTGGCCTCGCTATCGAGCACAACAAGTCTGAAGTCTTCCATTTCTCAAGAAACTCCCAAGATCCCAACCCTGACCTTGACCTCCGATCTATCAGAGGCCCTCTACTAAAGCCTAAACCCATCCTGAGGTACCTAGGGTTCTACTTCGACTGAAGATTGTCATTCAAGCACCATGTGATACACTACTCTAATCTAGCCCTATCAACAGTTAAGTCCATGAAAATCCTAGACAACTCAAATAGAGGTCTGTCCCCCAAGAACAAATAGCTGCTCTACAGAACCTGTGTTCTACCTATAGCCATCTATGGCTTCCAGCTCTGGTTCTTTAAAGGAGCCCCTACTCACTATCTTCTTGATGCTCTAAAAAAAATGCAACAATGGATAGCCCTCTAGATCACAGGTGCATTCCACATATCTCCTATATGGGGGATAGAAGCTATTGCTGGTCTCATACCAATACAATATCATCTACAAAAACTAGCTGACTGACACTACTTTTATATGTTATCATTTCACAAACACCATACCATCAACTCTCTTCTAGATGTTCAATATTCAAAGAATGCACCTCTCCATCAACTATCTACTCAATGACTCACAGACAAACAAAGACTCAAACTCAAGAACCCTGTTACAGACATCAACCTTTGCCTTAACCAAATATCTCCTCTTTTTGACTATTTCCATTAAGAATTCATCTCTGGTACTTGCATTGTAAATATCTATTCTGATCATTTCTCTTTCCATAGTATAAAAAGAACAGACTATGAAGCAATAGCAGTATACCTGGCCTCCCTCACCAAGACCTTCAGAGATACCAAAGGCTCTCCCCTAGATATATTTATTATAATAGATACTAGTATCAAAAATGACAAGACCACTGCTGTTTTTTACATATAGATTAGCAGATCTATTATCCATAAAACCAAACAGTACACTCTCAAAGTGACAACAACCAAGGCAGAGCTCTTTGCTATACAATGTGGTATTTCTGTCACAAACTTCATTTGGACTATAACTCTGGGAATACTTGACCAATTTCAACAATCTAAATGGCCACCAAAAGCCCTTAAGAAGACCTTTCAAATAGTACCAAAAACATCTCAAAGTGATCAGTATTTACCGAGTTATCAGCAGATCAGTCAGTGATTATCAAGTTACCAGACACTAAATTGCCAATATCTTGGGAACTGCTTAATGTAATTGTTTGCTTCAATGACCATTGTGAAGCTCTCT
>Ga0153952_1000174_pt1 | contig 19530 bp, 19 predicted proteins | sample TSNJ036MetaG_FD_104746 | JGI IMG/M metagenome (GOLD analysis project Ga0153952, IMG submission 104746) | Attine ant fungus gardens microbial communities from New Jersey, USA - TSNJ036 MetaG | ecosystem: Host-associated > Fungi > Mycelium > Unclassified | place: USA: New Jersey, Wharton State... | reverse complement strand
GCTCCACATAAAGCGTTTTTCCTAATCCCCAATGCCGGTCATTTCGCAATGATGGACAACAAAACCGAATTTAACCGTGTGCTATTAGAAGAAATCAAGCCGTTGATTGACTGATGATACATCACCTTAGTTTCCCTTTGGCGACTTGGGGCGAGATAAGATGAACGTAGATGGTTAATATTTTCTAATGATATGGCCGAAAGGAGTACACCATTTGAAAAAGCTGTTTTTCCTTCTCTCCGCCGCCCTTTGCCTCTGTCTGTCAGCGGAGACTTTTGCGGCAAACCTTTCCCCCGAACTTGCAACTGTGGATACCTACTTGGAAAGGGCTTTCCCAAACACACATATGCCTGGAATGTCTGTTTGCATAGTGGATGCTGGTTCTGTCCTCTATAGCAGGACTTTCGGAGACTGCGAGAGCTTGGACACACCTTTCATTATTGGATCAATGTCCAAATCATTCACCGCTGTGGCTATTCTGCAATTGGCTGAGCAAGGCATGATCGACCTGGACGCTCCGGTCACTTCCTACTTAGAAGTAGACTTGGACAATAAGGTTACCCTCCGCCATCTATTAAATCAGACCAGTGGCTTCCTCACCTACCAGACCCGCAACGGACTGACGATACACGACCATTTCGGCAGCCACGTTTACTCAAATCTGAACTACGGTCTGCTTGGAGAGGTGGTGGAGGCTGTCTCCGGCCTCTCCTATGGGGAATACTTAAAGCATACGTTTTCACAGGCGGCCTCAATGTCCTCCACGATATGGGTAGAGAGGATGACGATCTTTTCCTCCGCCAGCCCCATCAGAAGCGTCCGAAGCCGCACCCGCTCCTCCGGGTCCAGACCCACGGTGGGCTCGTCGGCGATGATGACAGCGGGATCATGGAGCAGAGCCTGGGCTACGCCCAGCCGGCGCTTCATGCCGCCGGAAAGTGCCTTTACCTTCTTGTCGCGCTCCCCCGTCAGGTTTACGGCGGCGAGGATCTCTTCTGTGCGCCGGCTGCGCGTCGGCTTGTCGAGGCCCGACAGAATGCCCAGGTAATCGAGAACCTCCCACACTTTCATGGAGGGGTACATGGAGAATTCCTGTGGAAGATAGCCGGTGATGGACCGAACCTTTCGTGTCTGGTTGACCGGGATCCCACAGATATGGATATTCCCCGCTGCCGGCGGCATCAGGGTGACCAGCGTTTTCATCAGGGTGGTCTTGCCTGCCCCGTTGCGTCCCAACAGGCCGGTCATTCCGGGGCCGATATCCAGGGATATATCCTGCAGCGCAGGCTTTCTTCCATACCTCTGGCACAGCCCGGAGATGGTAATCCGATTCGATTGCATAAAAAATGCCCTCCTTACTTGGCTAAGGAGAGCATACCCTGTAATTATCAACTATTTATCAAAGCTTGGATATTCCGCAAAAAAACTTGGCCGTCACCTTGGCTCCACCCTCCGGCGGGCTGGATAGCAGCACCTTTCCGCCGCATTTTTCACACAGCATCTTGCAGATATACAGCCCCAGGCCGAAATGGGTGTTGTCGTCCTCCTCCGCCCGGAAATAGGGCTCTGTGGCGTGGAGCAAAGCCTTCGGCGGAAAGCCGGGCCCGTCATCGGATACAGTGATATAGAAATGATCCTCCATCACCTGGCAGGATATTTCGATCCTGGTTACGGCATAGCGCGCCGCGTTGGCCATCATGTTTTGAAAGACCTGGACTACAATCTGTGTGTCCAGTGACACCGCGGGGAGTGATTCCGGCTCACCAAAGATCAGGCGGCCGGTCCACATGGCTCCCGCCATGGCGCGCAGCTCCGCAATGAAGCTCCTCAGCTCAACTGGGGCGGGTTCCGGAAGAATCTCGCTCAGGGTCTTGACGGAGTTCATTCCTTGCAGGTATTCGTCCAGACGCAGGATCTGCCGCTCCATCACCCGCAAGGTCCGGGCGGCGTTTTCCCCGGGGAGTTCTTTGCTTTCGGCGTCCAGCAGCATTTCGACATAGCCGCGCAGAACCGAAACCGGTGTGCGCAGATCGTGGCCGAAGGCGGCATTGAGCCGGCGACGCTCCTCCACGCTTTTCCAGAGCTCGCGGCTGGTGCTCTGCAGAGAGCCGCGCATCTTCTCAAAGGAGTCGCACAGCCGGCCCAGCTCATCTGCCGCCGGAGAGGTGATCTGGAAATCCAGGTTGTTATTCCGGATATTCTCGGAGACCTCCGCGAGAACGGTGAGAGGGGGCTTCAGCTTCCAGCGGTAAAACGTGACGGCGCTGGCAGCGATCAACATCACGGAAATAATCAGGATCAGGGCGACTACCAGGCTGTTGGACTGGTAATAGAGCAGGGATTCCAGCTAGTTCAGCTCTTCGGACAGGCCGACCATGCGGATACCCTCGGCTCCCATGTCAACATAGATCTCGTATCTGCCGGCAACCTGAGCCTGCAAGAGACTAACCAGCTTCACGATCAGGGCCGATATTGTCAGGATCAGCAACCCAAATCCAAAGGTGGTGACGAAAAGAGCCGCCTTTACCGACAACCGGCTGTGCCAGGGTGCTTTCACTTCTTCCATTTGTAGCCCACTCCCCACACTGTCTCAATCCGGTCGCCGCAGCCGACGCCTGCCAGCTTACTCCGAAGCCGCCGGATATACTCCACCACCACCGCGCTGCTGCCCTCGCTGTCGTATCCCCAGATGCGCTCGTAGATGCGTTCCTTGTCAAACACCTGGCCGGGATGGAGGCTCAGGAGCTCCAGAATATCAAATTCTTTTTTGACAAGCTGGACCGGTTCGCCGTCCACCAGCACCGAACGCTGGGTATAGTCGATGGCGAGCCCGCCGGAAAACCGCACCCGTCCGGCAAGGCCGTGCCGTTCTTCCCGGCGCAGGTGGGCGTTTACCCGAGCCAGAAGCTCACTTGTGCTGAAGGGCTTGGTGATGTAGTCGTCGCCGCCTGCGGCAAAGCCCGTGATCTTGTCGGCGTCCTCAACTCTGGCCGTGAGAAACAGAATGGGGCAGCTAACCCCGTCGCGCAAGGCTTTGCACAGCTTCGCAATCCCTACAGGACAGGGCGAATTTTCGCCTTGTCTTGGCCGCAATGATCTTGTATGGCTGAAAAAAGCCTGTGAAGCCATATTTCTCTTTTTCCTCAAAGATCCGCTGGCGTCCAAATTCCGCAGGATGCTCGTGATCGAGCAGTATAGGAATCAGGACGCGGCCAAAACCTTTCGGAGCTGGTTTGCCGACGCCGCCATACGATTTCAAACCGACCTTTTTACCGAAATGATGAAGCAGGGATATTTTCGTCAGGCGCCGCCGCACACAGTCGCCATGCAGTTTTATTCACCGTTCTACATGCTTTTAAGCCTGTATGATACAATGCCGGGGAAAGAGGATGAGGCATTGTCTTTACTCATGGCGCATGTCGAACAATTCGCAGGTAAAAACGCGCCGCCGTTTGCATTCTGCCGGTTATATCGCGTTCTATAAAAACATTCAGGTTCATTCAGTTTCCTCTTTTCTGATTTGATAGACGCCGGAATGCTGTTAATCATGGCGGTGTGCTGGTTTTAGACTGTGAATGCTTAATGCTTATACTCCGGTCTGATGCGACTTCGTCGGAATGGGGGGATCTGTCTAATCAGACTTATGATGCAGAAAGCTAATTAGTGAATTGCGCTTGAGCGTCAATCTGAAGTCGGTAATTGTTCCTGTTGCTGCAAAGCCGTTAGCCTCTTGAAGCTCAGTGCAACCAGCAGTAGGGACAACGCACAGGCCAGTGCATCGGCAATCGGCCCCGAATATAAAACGCCGTCCAGACCGAAAATCATTGGCAGAACAATCAGTAGCGGTATAAGGAAAAATCCCTGCCGCGATAGCGACAATACAATTCCCCGCTTTGCATCACCAATGCCGGTATAGTAGTTTACCGTAAGCGGTTGCACTCCGTAGACACATACCATCATCATGAAAATACGCAAATAACGTTCTGCAAACTCATAGTATAGTTCGTCGCCTGAGCCAAAAATACTGATTATCTGGCGAGGGAACGTTTGGAATGAGAGAAAGGCGAGAACGCTGATGATTAGAGCTACGACAATCGCTTTCTTGTAGGTTTCTTTAATTCGTGCATAATTTTTGGCTCCCATATTAAAACTGTGTATGGGTTGACAACCTTGCGCGAGACCCACGCAAAACGCAGCCATGACACTGTTCAGTTTAGCAACAACACCCGAAACAGCCAGCGGTATGTCGCTGCCATACACAGTAAGCGCGCCATAATGTGTTAACGTGTTGTTCATCACAATGTTGACCAACATCATAATAGAGTGATTGATAAAGTTGGATGTTCCAAGTTTTACAATCGCGATGGTGTCTTTTAGCTTCACACGCAGCATGGATGCCTTGATTTTGAAGGTCTTGAAACGAGGAAAATACCAGACGCATATTCCAAATGAAACAACTTGCCCTATAACTGTAGCTGCCGCTGCGCCCTGAATACCCCACTCAAATACAAACATGAACAACCAATCAAGAAACACATTCAAAACAGCACCAGAGGCTACCATTATCATGGAATATGTGGGGCTGCCGTCTGCGCGTATGAGGTTGCTCCCTGCGTGGGTGAAAAGTAAAAACGGCAGGCCAATTGCTGTTATCCCAAGATATGAATCAGCAAGCGGGAGAACGCTTGCTGTGGCTCCGCAAAGCAAAAGAATAGGTGTTTTAAGCATCAGTACAATCAACATAAGGATGGGACCGCAGATAGACAGCAAAGTTATACCAGTACCGATAAAACGCGAAGCTTCTTCCGGCTTTTTTGCCCCCATGTTGATATTGAAATTTGCCGCAGTTCCTACACCAATGAGTTGCGCTAACGCGGTTGTCAGCGTAACCGTGGGAAAGGCAACATTTGTCGCCGCGTTTCCGAGCATACCAACAACTTGCCCAATAAATATCTGGTCTGTAATGTTATAAGCCGCGCTGACAAGCATACTGATAATGGACGGAATGGCGAATTTCCGTATAAGGCTTGCGACGGGAGCATATCCAAGAGGATTATTTGATGGCACGCTTGCCGCATTCTCATTTTTATTATCCATTTGTCATTCCCTCCTGCTCCATTGTAATATCTTTATTCATTGACAGATAGATTGCATTCTTTTCCATTTGCTTTAGCGCAGTGTATACAATGCCCAAATTGTCAGCGTCAATATTCTGGGTAAGAAGCTCATTAAAGCGCATTAGCTCGCGTTGGACATTAGGCCAGCACTCTCTCGCCGCGTCCGTTAAAAACACTCTGTTTTGCCGCTTATCCTGTTCATCTTGTACTCGCGTAACATATCCCTTTTCTTCCAGCGACTTTACGGTACGGGCAGTTGCGGACTTGTCAACGCTTATTAGAGCGGAAAGCTCATCTTGTGTAATCCCATCGCACTTTTGAAGTGCTGCAAAAAAAGGCTGTTCTGCTGCTGTGAGGTTATACTTGTTCAGCAGCACACTCAAATAAGATTGGCTCTTACGAAAAAGAACGGTTATAATTCTTATCATACTTTCTTTCATGTCTATCACCACCTGAAAATAGCATAGCAGATAATAGTTGAGTTGTCAACCATTATCTGCTATGCCGTAACCTCTATGTTTTGTACTTTATTTAGTTTGTCTTTTATCCAAATAGCTTACGTTCGCCTTCACGATAAAGTGGCAAGCCTGCCCGTAGCGATACTGGCGGAGAAAGAATTACAACTCCATGCCCTGCGCCCTTGTGGGTGTCCGTTCCGGCACGTCCTCCCGCATGATATTCTCCGCGCCGCGCCGTAACGCTTCCACGTTTTTGAGTTCATCATTAAGCAGATAATACTCGTCGCAGAGTTCGTACCTCTCGGCGGTCAGCTTCGCCAGTTCCGCTCTCCACGCCTTGACAGGCGGCACTTCCGCTTTGCCATTCATCACGGCTTTGATGTAGTCGGTGGCTTCTTTGTAGAGCCGGATTTCCCCGGCGTGTTTTTCGGCATAGGCGGCGCGTTTTTTGGGGTCAAGTTTTTGGTATTTCTGATAAACCGCCCTGTTCTGTTTTTGGATTTCGCATTGTTCCAAGTGCTTGGTCAGCGTTTCGATACGGCGTGTCTTTTCCTTGATGGCGTTGGCGGTATCGTAATGCCGCCTGTTCATCTGCTCTATATTGTTGGCAAGCTGTGTCACATCGGATAAGCCGTTGCGTTGCAGGAAAGCGAATACCTTTGCGGTGGTTTGCAGATTTCGGATTCTTTTCCAATGCGAATCAAGGTTCTTACCATCTGCGATATGGTTCATCATCTCAACCATCGTCGGCGCGTCTTGAATCGGTATGGCGTACAGCCAATCCTTCGCCTTTTTGATACGCGCCCTCTGCTGGCTCAACTTGTTGTTCGTGACCTCGACAGCGCGGTTGATGTCGCCGCGCTCAGTGCGGATTCCCTTGCGCTCCATATGGCGCATTGCTGGTTGTATCCTCGTAGTCATATGGATAGCTCTTACCGTCTATTTTGATTTTGGAGGATATAGCCGAGTTTCCTCCGATATATGATTTGCTGGCGGATATATGATAGTCGCTTGTCTACTTCCGGTGAGAGTCAGGCTAAACCCGCCTAAACCTCATATATGGTTAATGGGCTCATTCAAGGAATTGCGCTGCTCCTTGGTGTATTTTTTTCGTCGGACTGGATCGCTTGGGCGTTGTAAAGAAGCTGTTCCAATCGGTTGCGGGCGTCCGCCTGCTCCCGGAAGCGCGAATCCTCCGCAGCATACTGCTGGGCGTCCCGCATAGCGCGTTGGATGTCCTCGACTCATATTAGAGGAGGCCTCTATGGTGATCTCCTGCTGCTTTCCGGTTCCCAGATCTTTTGCTGAGACATTGACGATGCCGTTGGAGTCAATGGCAAAGGTCACTTTGATCAGGATGAGTTCCCCTGTGTTAATTAGAACAAGTTACCTGCTATTGATCCTTTGTGCGATTCCACATACTCCCACGTTTTCATCTCCAACTCTTCCATAGAGTCAATGCGACGGTTAAATAAGCGTTGCTGCATGGTTTCATCCTTCATAAAGAAGTTCTCCCAAAGGTCTTGTTTGTCAAAGTTATAGACCGATGGTTTTCCATGACGCCCCATCTTGACTTCATGCTTTACGGTTGAAATAAGCTGTTCCTGGACGTGTGCTTTATCGAACTGCCCCACAAGAAATACCACCATGCGCAAAACATTGTTAATGGACATGTTGTTGTCGTATAACATATCTTTTCTATACCTCCTGTTTCGAGTTTCCAACTATGACCTCTAAATAAGGATATTATATCACTCAGACACGTCAATGTATAGGAATTAGGGCCTGTTTGAAAATTAGACGCGTTCGTGCTTTTGCCTGAAATTTTAATGGATTTTGGGCGCGAAGGACGCAGGCGGGCTGTCGCCCGGCAAGGACGACAAGCCAAAAAGACACAAAATTTGGCAAAATGACGGGCGTGGATAATTTTCAAACAGGCCCTAACAAGGCTATTGAACTCTATGTAGTAAAAAAGAGACTCACTTAAAAAAATATCTACTTCTCAATCACCAATACGACTGCTTTAGATAATTGGAGGGGCTGAATGTGCATATCAAAAACATATGTGGAATCTTTTGCAACCAGCTCAAGCGTCGGGCAATAATTCAACCACTCTCCCTGCAAAAAGCGCCTACCCTTTCGGATAGGCGCTTTTCTGATTTGAATGCCCTATTTTTTCGCTACTGGTTTTATCCACTTTTCATAGCGCTCAGGATCATGGTAGAAATATGAAATTCTACCGGACGTTTCTTCAAGCTTATAATCTGTGCTGTCAAAACGGAACTCATTCATGGACTTCTCAAGCGTTACGCCAACTGATTCATTCTCCTGCTCATAGTCAAACGGCCCGTGTTCAAACACTACATACTCAGCTTCGGGTACATCAATAAGCGACATCTGATCTGGAACGATTCCTGTGTAATCGGCTGGTAGTCTTACACCGTAAGCTTCAGGGCGTTTCCCACCATCCTCAAAGATTCGCGCCATGATTTGGCCGCTGAACCTACCGATTACGCTGTCGTCGCCGTCCAGCTTACCCTTAATGCTGTCGAGTAAACCGCATATGGTGTGGCAGTCCTGACCGGGAATTTTATCCTGCTTATCCCAAAAGTCGAAGTAGCCGTCACTCTCGTAATTTTTGATATGCAGAAACTTGTGGGCGGGGATGGATACAAAATAGAGCTTGATTTCATTCGTTGATTTTACCATGCCAATTTCTCCTATTCCTAAAATGTAACGGTCGAAGGTATTGATTTTTGTACGAAGGACAACCGGCATAGGTTTTTTGCGGTAGCCATTTGGCGTCAAGCCGTAAGCTGCTTTGAATGCCCGCGTGAATGCCTCATGAGAAGAAAAGCCGTAATCAACAGCTATATCAAGAAAGCTCTTTTTCGTATCGCGCACATCAATTAGTGCGAATGCCAGCCGTCTGAGCCGGAGATAATCACGAAATGACATGCCCGAAAGCTCCTTGAATTTGCGCGTCGTGTGAAATCCCGAATATCCCAGCTTACGGGATAAAAAACGAAGCGATAGAGCTTCATCTTCTCTGTGCTCAATACATTTGTCGATTTCATCCACCACAATTTGGATTTGCCTATGCCATTCGTACATTTTCATCACCTCCCATCGTTCATTTTAAAGTATAACGGAGTCAGAAGAGATAGCTTTGATTTGAGTTGCTCATATATTATCACATGATAATATTTTCCTGCCACCACATACGCAAGGGAGGAGGCTATACCCTCCCAGTTTACAACAAATCACCAATACTATTTTACACCAGATGAAATAAATCTCAAACAGGATAAATATATCGGCGGACAAAGAAATTTACTGATAGCACAACGTAAGTATTTGCATACTTTGTCTCTTGCATATATGAATGACATTGCCTGCTAAGCGATCTTTTTCCCTTGGGCAAGTCCCTGAGTGTTGGCGTTGGTGATAATGATGTCCCCGGCGGACAGCCCCTCCTCAATCACCCAACCGCCCCGGAGCTCCACGCCCGTGGTAACCGGCTGAATCTGGGCTAAGCCCTCCCGGATCACCCACACGCAATCCACGCCGTCTTGCTGGAACAGGGCTTTCTTGGGTGCGGTCAGGCAGTCCTCCCGGGTATAGACAGTGAAATCCACATCGACCTGATAGCCCACGCCCACATCCTTGGAGCCCGTGCTGATCAACATCCGGATTTTGGATTCCTCCACGCCCAAAGGGGAGAGCAGAAGCTCCGCCTGGCTGCCGATTTCAGACACGGTACCGGAGTAGACCGCGTCGCCGGACCGTTTGCTCACGGTGAGGCTGACGGCGTCGCCTACATGGATCCCGTCAATTTCCCGGACCGGGACGAACACCTCGACCGTTGGAGTGCAGCCGACGGTTGCAATGACGGCGCCCTGGCTCACCGCGCCTATCAGCTTCACCGGCAGTGAGGAGATCACGCCGTTGCAGGGGGCGGTGATGGTGGCCTTGCCCTGCTTCTCGCTGAGCTCGGCGATGCTGACCTTGGCGCTTTCGATCTGGGAGTAGTAGTAGGACTGCATGGCGGCGCTGTAACTGGTTCCAATTTTGTTGTCCACGGCGGAAATCTGTGCGTCCAGGCTCTCCTGCTTACCCTCGTAATAGCCGGGTTCTATTGTGCTATTCTGCAAATCGATCAGGGCTTGCTCACTGGAGGCGAGACTCTTTTCCGCTTCATTGAGTGCGAGCTTCAGCGCCACATAGTCCGGGTCGCTGCTGTCGGGATCGTAATCGTCCCGGTAATTCCGAAGATTTTGCCGGGCGAGGTAGACGCCGTTGCGCTCCTGAGCCACGATATCCTCCTGGAGGATGATCTTGCTGAGACGGGTTTCATCTAAGGCGGCTTGGCTCATGATCTGGGATTCAAGTGTGGCCTTTTGGCCAAGCAGGTCGTTTTTGGTCCCTTCCAGATTCTGCCGCTCCTTCTGTTCCTCCAGGCTCAGATTATAGATTTGGGCGTTGTAGCCCTTGATGCTGCTCTCCAGCCGCTGAATCTCATAGTCCACATTGGTGGCGGACAGCACTGCTATGGGATCACCCTGGCTGACCTTCTGCCCCTCTTTCACGAGAATCTCCGCCACCTCGCCGTCCAGCAGGGCGCTGACCTGCTGGCTCTTTTCGTAGACGCAGGCGCCTTGCTCGGTAAAGGTGACCGTGGCGGTGATGGGATCCAAAACCTGAGTCTCCACCTGGAGAGGGGCGGATATAGAGGCTATGAACAGGGATGCGGCACCGACACAGGCCACACCGGCAGCCAAAATTTTTACTTTCTTATTCATGATGAATCACTCTCTTTCTTTGAGTACATCGGTCATCTCCAGCCTGGCAATCTGCCGGATGGAGGAAATATTGGCAATGGCCACAGTAATCAGGCAGATCGCGGCTCCCACCACAAAATGAACGGGTGCAATTGCGGGAGAGAAGGAAGGCGCTCCATCCACCGAGCCCATTGCCAGCATCAGGAGACTTCGCAAGCCCACCGCCATGGGGATACCGGGCATGAAACCAGCCACGGTGAGCAGCAGATACTCAAATACCATGATTTTGCCGATCTCGCCGGGGCTCATTCCCAGAACACGCAGGGTTGCGTATTCTCGGGACCGCTCGGACAGTGAGATAGAGGCCGAGCTTGCGATAATGGCAAAGGCGATTCCCAGGCCGATGATGGAGAAGATGCCCACATTGACGCCATAGGTGGAATCCAGGCTTGTCTGCGTCGCCTGGCGGAGCTCCTGTTGGTCGGAGAGGGTATCCACGTTTTTGGCTTCGGCCAGCAGGGTCTTTACCGCGGGAGGATCGGAGGTTTTCAGCAGAAGGCTGTTGACGGTTTTGTCCCCGCCCAGCAGGCCGCAGAGCTGACCCAGCTCCATATAGGCGCTGGAACCCATATTTTCGCCTACGATTCCGGTGACGGTGACCGGCAGTCGCTTATCCCCGGTGGGGGCGGCCACGATCTCCAGGGTGTCGCCCACCCGGGCGGCTAGCTTATCGGCCAATGGGCGGCTGATGGTTGCGCCCTGTTCCGGTACTGGAAGATATTTCAGTTCGGAGCTGTCGTAAATTCGCCGCATCTCACTGTTCTGATCCAAGCCGGTGAGAGCCGCGTCGGTGTGGAGGTGATCATGGTAGATCTCCACGCTTAGTTCCAGAATTCCTTCGGCGGCTTCAATCTCCGGGACTGCGCCCGCCGACTGCACCGCCTGGGTAAAGCTCCGTGGCTCCTTGAGGGAAAGCTTCATGTCGTAGAGCTGGATTTTTTCAAACTGCACCATGACCATATCGGTCATAATGGAGCCGTAGGAGGACATGAATACCAGGACTGAAAAGGAAAACGCCATACCGCCGGCAACAAAGCCGCTGCGGAACTTGCTCCGGGTGATGCCGCGCAGAGCCATGGAAATAGCGGGAGGAAGAACCGCGGCGGATTCCCTGGGCTTTTTCTTTTTCATCATAGTTGGAGCGGCGGGGCGCATGGCCTCGGCGGGACTGAGCGCCAGGATACGCCGGGCTCCCATAGCTGCGCCGGCAAGCCCCGCTCCCACGGACAAAGCCATTGCGGTGATGAGCAGGGGAATGTCGGTCACCATAGGTACGGCGGGCATAAACAGCACCGTGAGGTAGATGCCGCTGAACCATTTCGCGATTCCAAGACCGGCCAGAACGCCGATCAATCCGCCTGTGAAGCCGGTAACGCCGCCATATCCGAGATAGAGCAGCAGAATTTTTCCGCCTGAAAGGCCGAAGGCCTTCAGTGTGCCGATCTGCGTCCGCTCCTGCTCGATGACCCTGCGGAGAAGGATGTACAGCACCAGGATGGCTACCGTGAGAAAGATAAAGGAGATCATCCCGGCGGTGGAGCTGAGGCTGGCAAAGGATATCCAGGTGGAATAATGGCCCGGGTGGTCTTCCCGGCCATAGAGGCTCTTGAGGCCGTACCGGCCGAGGCTGTCTTCCAAAAGGGGCTCAATGTCTTTGTAGTCGACGCCCTCTTCCAAAAGGAAGGTCAAGTGGTTGGCAAGGCCGTCGCTTTTGGCCAGAGTGGACACCTCGGCTTCGGGCATGTAGGCGTAGCCGCTGGAAAAACCATCCCCGGTCATCCCTTCGCCCACCTCCGAGGTGTATTCGGGGCTGATGGCCACGCCGGAAATCACCGGGCGCAGCTGCTTGCCGTCGGAGAGGATCGAGATGGTGTCCCCCAGGCTGAGACCCTGTGCGGTAAAGAAGTTGTTGCTGAGGAGGATTTCTCCCCGACCGGGGGCTTCCCCCTCCAGAATCAGGAACCGGCTGAGGGGAGCATCGTCGTTTTCATCGTATGAGAGGACATAGAGGGTGAGGGACGCGTCGCCGTCATGGAGCACCGTGACGTCCGCCGTGGTTCGGGCGGTGACCTGCCGGATTCCTTCAATCCGGGCCAGGGAGGCGGCGTTAGCCTGGGAGATTCCCCCCACCGTGGCAAAGGCGTCGCCGAACTGCTGGGTTTCGTACATGCTGTCCAAAGTCGCGAGAAGCTGGATACTGGTCAGGGTGAAGCCCACATAGGAGGCCACCCCAAGGGCGATCAGGGCGATACAGGCGGCGTAGGACCGCTTGCCCCGCCAAATGCTCCGCAGAGCCTTTTTTAACAGAATCACCAAGCTACCTCCTCCGGGGCCACCAGATGGGGATTTTCCCGGATTCCGGCGATGGCGCCGTCTCGAACCGTGATAATCCGGTCGGCCATTTCGCTGATCCCGGCGTTGTGGGTAATGACCATCACAGTTTTGTTGTAGGCGGCATTGAAATCCCGGAGCAGCCGCAGCACCCCGATGCCGGTGGTAAAATCCAGCGCTCCGGTAGGTTCGTCGCAGAGGAGCAGGTCGGGGTTCTTGGCCAGGGCTCTGGCGATTGCCACCCGCTGCTGCTGGCCGCCGCTCATCTGGGAGGGAAAGTGCCCGCCCCGGTCACCTAGGCCCACCTGGTCCAGAAGCTGATCCACCGGGATGGGGTCGGGGGAAAGGTTAGCCGCCAAGGCGATATTTTCCCGGGCCGTCAGGTTTTGGATCAGGTTGTAGAACTGGAACACAAAGCCAACTGCGGTTTTGCGGTAACCGGTGAGCTTCTTGGAGGAAAAGCCGCCGATATCCTCGCCCTTATAGAGCACCTGCCCCGAGGTGGGAGCGTCGATGCCGCCCACAATGTTGAGCACCGTGCTTTTGCCCGAACCGCTGGGACCCAGCACCACCACAAATTCCCCGGCGGGGATGGAAAAGCTCACATCCCGCAAAGCCTGCACAGTCAACTCCCCCATGCGGTATTCCTTGACCAGATGGTCTACCTTCAGTAGTTCAGTCAATCATCTCACGCTCCGTTTCTCTTTCTGATGCCAGAATACAACAGGGCGTGTAAGAAAGCTGAAAAAAAGTTATAAGAAAGCATAAAGATTTGAGACTTGCGCGGATGGTTTCTACTTGGTACACTGTATCTATTGATTAAATAAGGTATTAGGATGGGATGAAATGGACGATACAAGGATTCTTGTGGTGGAGGACGATACCGATATCAGCAATATGCTGGTGGACCTGCTGGCCCAGAACGGCTATGAGGGCGTACCCGCCTATTCCGGCACCGAGGCGCTGCTGGTGCTGGAACGGCAGCGGTTTTCGCTGATCCTGCTGGACCTGATGCTGCCGGGAAAAGCCGGCGAGCAGGTGTTGGAGGAGCTGCGGGCGGGCAAGGCTCCCGACACTCCGGTGATCGCGGTGTCGGCCATTGGGGAAACGGGCCGCAAGGTGGAGCTGCTTAGCATGGGAGCCGACGACTACGTCACCAAGCCCTTCGACAACGACGAGCTTCTGGCCCGGATTCAAGTCCAGCTCCGCCGGGCAGATAAGGCCGCGCCGGAAACCGGACCGGTGCTGATCTTCGGCAACCTGACCCTGGATAGCCAGGGGATGGTAGCTTCGTTAGGCGGAGAGTCCCTATCCCTGACCAAGCGGGAACTGCTGATTCTCCAGCTCCTGATGGAAAATCCCAAAAAGGTGTTCACCAAGGGGAACATCTACGAATCGGTTTGGGGAGAGGAGTTTTGGGGAGACGAAAACACCGTCAATGTCCACATCAGCAACCTCCGGCAGAAGCTCGCCAAGCGCAGCCCTGATAAGGAGTACATCCAGACCGTCTGGGGCATCGGCTTCAAGATGAGCGATACCAAAAGCCTGTAGCCCCAAGAGGTTACGGTGATGGGAGTGTTAATGGCGGAGGTTTTACCTTCACCATTAACATATTGGTGTTACAACCAAGGAAGCTCGCCTATCCCGCTGCTTATATAATGTGTACTTCAAAACGTAAGGTGAAGAAATCATGACAGACAAAAAAATCACAGTACAATTTACGGTGCTGACATTTTGCATAGCCTATCTTGTGTCAGGGGCTTTGATTACTCTTGGGCAATTCGGATATTCGGTTCACAATTGGGTTCACTCATTACAGCAATTCGGGATGAATATTCCTTTTGCAATCTATATTTTGTCGCCCACTATTGCTTCATATATCGTTCTGAAGAAAAATAACAAAATTGCAGATTTTAAGGAATGGTTGAAAACTGTTTTTTACGTCAAAAATAACATATCTCTCTATTTGTTCGTTGTTGCAGGGCTTGCACTGTATTTTCTGGTACATATTGTAGTTTCAGGCCGCATGGAAACGGCGCTTCCATTTTATACGTTCTTTCTTTCCCTGCCCGGCAACCTAATTATCGGTGGCTTGGAGGAAGCTGGCTGGATGTACATATTGCAGCCTGAGCTTGATAAAAAATATGGTTTTGTTTTATCTTCTGTTTTTGTTGGAATTATTTGGATTTTATGGCATATCCCTCTCTTCTTCATTCCAGGAACGAATCACGGAGAGGGACTCATTAACTTTTGGATGTTTGCAGTTCAACTCATGGCGTTTCGGTTTTTCAACGGGGCAATCTACAAAATATCAGGAAAAGGCCGTGTGTTTATGTGCGTATTATTCCACACCATGTTCAATGCGGCATCCCCCATCTTTAGCACCATGACTATGACTTGGGCGGGAACAATTTCCGCTAATGCTGCGATTGTTCTTGTTTCAATTGTAACCGTTGTGATATACGATAAAAAGAGCAGGCGAATAGTATAAGCTTTTTCGATGTCAAAGAGTAAACGGCTTCCGCCGCTCCCATAAAAATATCCCAATTAACCTAACGCCAACTGTCAGCCTGACTTATAAATCTTTAAGCTTTCTTATAACTTTTTTATCGGTTTCTTTCATAGCCGGTGGTAAACTACAGACATACCAGAAAGAAAAGAGGGATTCCCAGTGGAAGAAATACTTCTGCAAGCCACCGGAATAAAAATGTCCTATAACCAAAGGCCTGTTCTGGGCGGAGTGAGCCTTGGGGTGAAAAAAGGGGAGGTCTGCGGCCTCCTAGGGCCCAATGGCTCGGGTAAGACCACCCTGCTCAAGGTCATCACCGGCCTGATCCGCCCCGATCAGGGCGAGATTCGGCTGTTCGGTAAGGATTTTGCGCCATCGGCACTGCGCCGCGTGGGATGTATCATCGATAGGCCGGGGCTGTACGGCGGCAAAACCGCTATGGAAAACCTCAAGCTCCAGGGAATGCTTCTGGGGATACCGGAGGACAGGAGCGAACGATTGCTGGCCCAGGTGGGCCTATCCGGTACCGGTACAAAAAAGGCAGGCAAATTCTCTCTGGGGATGAAGCAGCGGCTGGCCATCGCCATGGCCCTTATGGGCAGCCCCGACCTCCTGATCCTGGATGAGCCGGTCAACGGCCTGGATACCCAGGGACTGTACGACATGCGCCAGGTTCTGCAAACCTTGAACCGGGAAAACGGCGTCACCATACTAATCACCAGCCATATGCTGGACGAGGTGGCGAGACTGGCCACCAATTACGCCATCCTCCGGGACGGGGCGCTGCGTCAGTTTTCCGGCAGCGAGGTCCAGGAGAAATCCCGCCAGTACGCCGAGATCGTCACCCTGGACACCGCCGCGTCCGCCGTGCTGCTGGACGCCTTTGTCCAAGAGGAGGACGGCTACGAGGTCATGCCCGATGGCAGCTTCCGCCTGTACCACAGCCTGGACAGGCTGCCTGAGATCAACGCGGCGCTGGTGAAGGGTGGTATCGGCGTACAGTCCCTGTCCCTGAAAACCGGATCTCTGGCCGATTTTTACCTCGATGAAACCGGAAGGGGGAACCACCATGCTTAATCTGTTGCGCATTGATCTGGGCAAGCTGCTGAGAGGGAAGATATTCTGGCTTACGGTACTGATTTATTGTGTCATTATATTTGCCACCTTCATTCCCTTGAGCTTTATGGAGGATTTCACCAGCATGATGCCCACCGAGCTGCTCAGCGCCGTGGACATGGAGCAGCTGAACGTGGATATGGAGCAAGTGGATGAGATGCTTACCTCTCTTCGATCCGGTGATAATTTTATCCTGTCCTTCTACCGCGCCAGCAGTGGGCAGTTTGCCGTGGTAATGATCCTCGTCATCCTGTTTATCTACGCGGAATTCCGGAACCGCACCCTGCAAAACACCCTATTGTGCGGCTATTCCCGGAAGCAGGTATATTTTTCGAAGCTGATCACCGGTTATGTGGGGGGCTGTGTCTACTTTGCTGTATCCATAACAGCCGTCTGTCTTCTGGGTCTTGTATTCTACCGAATGCCCCTTAACGGGGAGATTTTGAGCACCGCGCTCAATCTGCTTCTGAGCCAGTGCGTCATCCTGGCGGAGTTTGTAGCGGTGTACACTGCGTCAGCCTTTTTCTTTGGCAACGGATGGGCGTTTCTGGGCAGCACCCTGGTCTTTATCCTTCTTCCCAGCGTTCCTCTTACCGTGGCCCTCCTCCAGGGTAAGGACCAGTTATTTGTAGCCGGGTATATACCTTCTTTTGTCTCAATCAATGGCGTGGGTGGGTTTATCACCCTGGATATGATGCTGGCCATGCCTAAGCTGTGGACCCCGTCCCTTGTTTTTTCCGCCTTGGTGGTGTTAGTAGTGCTCACGGTGGGCTCCACAGTCCTTGGTGTTCGGGCATTCCAAAAAAAGAAGCTGTAGGACAAACGAAAAAGGAGGCGCTTCAATGCTTGCAATCATCATTCTTCTGGCCATTGCGTGCCTCCTGCTGGGCGGATATATCGCCGCCCTGTTCCGGGAGTTAAGCCGGATGGCAGATACCCTGGACGCCCTGTCCGAAGGCGATACCAACGGCGAGGTATACACGCTCACCGGCAACAGGCGGATGAAGGCTCTCGCAAATAAGATCAACCGGCTTTTGAGAGCGCAGCGAGTCCGGGAGCGGAAAATTATGAAGGCGGATACCGCCTTTAAGGAATCGGTCACCGGCATTTCCCACGATCTGCGTACCCCTCTGACCTCGGTGTCGGGATATCTTCAGATGATCAAAAGCGAAAAAACCCCGCCTGAAAAAAAGGCGGAGTATCTTGCGATTATTGAGCGCAGGCTGGCGGCCTTGTTGGTTCTGCTGGATGAGCTCTTCGAGTATACCCGGCTGGAGACGGGGCAATCAGTGCTCCAGCCCGAAAAACTGAACCTGGGGGCGGTTTTGGCGGAGCAGCTGGCACTCTATTATGAGGAATTCGCGGGCCGGGGCGTTACCCCCGATATCGCTGTAATAGAGGAAGCCGTGACGGTATTTTGTGACCGGAAAAGTCTGGAACGCATCTTCCAGAATCTGATCAAAAACGCCCTGCTTCACGGCGACGGCGGCTTTCAGGTAAAGATGGAACGGGAGGAGAATGGGGTGCTGGTCCAGTTCGTAAACGCCGCAACCGAGGGCGGGGTGGATCCCGACCGCCTCTTCGACCGTTTCTACACCGGGGACAAATCCCGTTCCGGAAAAAGCACCGGTCTGGGCCTTGCCATTGTCAAGCAACTGGCAAAACAAGCGGGCGCCGGGGTGAACGCGGCCTACAGCCAGGGAATGCTGTGTATCACCGTTCATTTCCCCGGGATATAAACAGTGTTATTAAATAGTATTCAGATTTTCTTCAACATACAAAGCTGGGAACCAACCATTTTGGTTAACTCTCGGCTTTTCCCTTTATCTGGTGGTCTTTTCTATTTTTGTACTTAGTATTTGTGCAAGAAAAGGCATAAAGGTACAAAAAACAGGGCGTGAGCATATTAATCACGTATATCGCGCCCTATACCAAAGATAGCAATTTTTATTAAGACTTTGCTGAATGTGCATGTTATAATTACATAATTATCGTAAACGGAGTGTGCGTAATGGAAAATAAGAATATTGTCAAGAAGGTTTTAGACTATATAGAAGATAATTTGGAAGGCCAACTAAGCTTGGATGAAATTGCAAAAGAATCGGGGTATTCAAAATTTCACCTAAACAGAGTGTTTTCAGAGCATGTCGGCTGCACTATATACAAGTATATTCAAATGCGTAGGCTCACTGTAGCGGCAGAAAAACTCGTCAACACAAAAAAACCTGTTGTTGAAATCGCTTATGAGGCAAATTACAACTCACAGCAATCATTTACTCTTGCATTTCGTCAGTTATATGGTTGTCCCCCGCATGAATATAGAGCAATTAGCGTTTATATTCCAAAAATTAAAAGGTTAAGAATGGAAAGCAACTTTATTATGCTTTATAAGTCTACTATGAAATGTGAGGTCATGGCTGCATGAGCACCATACCATATGTGATAGAACAAACAAACAGAGGGGAAAGAAGCTACGACATCTATTCCAGATTATTAGTCGATAGAATAATATTCTTAGGGGAAGATATAAACGATACAACTGCCAGTTTGATTACCGCGCAATTACTATTGTTGGAAGGGCAAGATCCTCATAAAGATATATGTCTTTATATTAACAGTCCGGGCGGTTCTGTAACGTCAGGGTTCGCTATTTATGATACAATGAACTTCATCAAATGTGATGTATCTACAATTTGCGTTGGTCTCGCCGCAAGTTTCGGAGCTATTTTGTTGGCTGCCGGCACACCGGGGAAACGGATGGCATTACCAAACGCAGAAATTATGATTCATCAACCGGCCGTATCTGGAGGGATCAAAGGTCCGGCCAGCGATATTAAGATAATGTCAGACTATATGCAAAAGAATAAGCAGAGACTAAATCAACTGCTTGCAAGAAATACTGGAAAGAACATTGAAGAAATAGAGCGCGATACTGATCGTGATAATTTTATGACGGCAGAAGAAGCTAAAGTCTATGGCCTAATTGATACGGTTATTTCAAAGCGAGCATAGTAAATAAGTATTGAATTAATTAGAAAAATTGAACCACCACCGGCTGGAAGCCGGTGGATTCGACTGGCGGCTGGAAGCCGCCTAAAGCACGGGGATAGCCTACGGTTAACTTGCTTGTAATTTGCTGTTCTATGGGTAGCTCGGAT
>Ga0153952_1000167_pt1 | contig 19843 bp, 15 predicted proteins | sample TSNJ036MetaG_FD_104746 | JGI IMG/M metagenome (GOLD analysis project Ga0153952, IMG submission 104746) | Attine ant fungus gardens microbial communities from New Jersey, USA - TSNJ036 MetaG | ecosystem: Host-associated > Fungi > Mycelium > Unclassified | place: USA: New Jersey, Wharton State... | reverse complement strand
CGGCCGCTACGCAGGGAGTATACAGCAAGCAGAAAATCAAGAGCGCCGCCGCTCCCGCTGTTGTCAGCGTCCCAAGCAGAGCCTCTGTTGAGCCAAACAGGACAGCCAGCGTAGAAACAACACATTGGGCACTCCTGATACTTAGCTACGTGAATGGCATGCTTTACAAGCTCCTCGATCCCTTCTCCCTTTGACGCGGAAATCGGCACTACCGGTACTCCAAGGAAGGCTTCCATCTCATTGACCCGTACCGAGCCGTCATTCTCCAGCAATTCATCCATCATATTAAGCGCTAAAACCATAGGCATATTCAATTCCATTAATTGCATAGTCAAGTAAATAGCCTTTTATCACACCATCTTTCCGGTCTACCGTAACCCCAGGGAAATTTCCCACGTGCTGACTGGCTCCTGTAAGCTGGTTAAACAACAAGCTTCTATGTCCTTTTTAAGAATCAGCTCTTAATACACTTACACATACATCATCGAAGCTCATAAAAACCGTATCGCCTTCAGAAAATCTCTGAGAAAGCTGCGGATTATGCACTTCTACGATTACAGGAAGCTCATTATGCATGACCTCGTACTCTATTTTCGCGCCATAGTAGGTGGCCCGGCTTACGCGTCCCTGCATCATACCCTGTGATGAAGTAAGTTGAATAGATTCCGGGCGTACCGCTAGTACGCACTCCTCATCTTTTTTTACTCCAACCATTGCTCCGGGATGCGGTACTCTATAGACCGTTGCGTCTTCAATAGCTACCATCGCCTGCTCCCCTTCTATGCCTCGATATATACAGGGAATAAAATTGGCTTTTCCGATGAAGTTAGCGACAAAACGGTTTACCGGAAATTCATAAATTTCCTGCGGACTGCCATACTGCATAATATCTCCGTTCTTCATAATTACTACTTTATCAGAGATAGCCATAGCTTCGGACTGGTCGTGAGTGACATACAAGCTGGTGATGCCCAATCTCTTTTGGATGGAGCGGAGTTCGTCACGCATATGCTCGCGCAGCTTTGCGTCCAGATTAGACAATGGCTCGTCGAAGAGAAGAACCTTGGGTTCTATGATGATTGCGCGGGCCAACGCGACTCTTTGCTGCTGACCGCCGGATAATTGATTAGGATACCTGTTCTCCATTCCGTTTAACTGCATCAGCTCCATGACTTTAACGGTGCGGTCCTGAATTTCACTCTTAGGCATCCTGTGTATTTTCAGCCCGTACGCTACGTTCTCATAAATTGTAAGATGCGGAAATAATGCGTAAGACTGAAATACCATAGCAATATCCCTTTTGTTTGGAGGAATATTAGCAACCGGCCGGTCCCCAATAAATATTTCACCGCCGCTTGGGGTTTCAAAGCCTGAAATCATGCGCAGTGTAGTAGTTTTACCACAGCCTGAGGGTCCTAACAGTGTCATGAGTTCACCATCCTGTATTTCCAGGTCGATGTGATTGACCGCGGTAACATCGCAGCTGTCGTCATGTGACGGATAAATTTTTGTAATTTGCTTTAATATAACACCGCTGGACCGCGAGCTGAATTTTTTTGCAATATCCTGGCTCATATGCCATTTTCCCTCCTTTTTAGCGGGGTAGATGTTTTTATAGTTTTGAGGTGTTTAGGCTTAAACAGTAAATCGACCAGCAAGGTAATTAATCCGATAGCTATTAGTATAATAAAAATCATCACGAAGATATAGGCCGCGGCATCACTATACTGACTAACCTCAAACAAAGAGAATACACGGGTGGTGGCCAGATTCCACCTGGGCGAGATCAAAAAAATCACGGAGCTGACTGCTGTCATAGCCCTTACAAAGGAATATACCAATCCTGAAAAAAAGGCTTGCCGTAACAACGGCAGCGTGATCCGCCGGAAGGTATGTCCGGATGTCGCCCCCAAAATGGTAGAAGCTTCTTCTATAGACGGGTCAATTTGCATCAAGGTAGACGTGCCGGCCTCAATTCCTACAGGCATATTCCGGAATGTGAAAGCCACAACCAGAATAAACGCTGTTCCTGTCAATAAAAGCGGTCTGGAATTAAATGAATATATATATCCAATACCTAATACAGTGCCGGGTACCGCAAAAGTCAGCATTGAAGAAAATTCCATTAAACGCTTGCCCGGAAATTTCTGCCGTACTGTCAGGAAAGCTATAAGCATACCCAGCATACCGGCCAGAGGCGCTGATATTGCTGCCAAAGTTACTGAGTTTTTCAGCGGCGTCCACCCTAATGAGAATACATACTTGAAATGATCCAGAGTAAAGCTGTAGTTAACACCCCAGGTCTTTACGAACCCGCCAACTAAAACTGTTCCATACAATAAAATTACCACACCACTGATTAAGGCGCAGATTGCAAATAGAGGCCATATGATATGAGGTTCATAAAGCTTCCGTCGTTTTTGGGTAGGCTTGCCGGTCACGGTAACAAAGGATTTTTTCGCAATCCAGAATTTTTGTATCGTAAAGGCGATTAACGTTGGCATCAGCAGGATGATTGCTAAAATGCAGCCGCCCCGCATATCGTTCATACCAGTGATGACGCGATATGCCTCTACTGCCAAAGTGGAATATCCCCCGGCGATAACGGCCGGATTAGAAAAGTCCTCCAGGGATTGTATAAAGACTAACAGCAAAGCGCTGGCAATGCCAGGAAAGGACAAAGGCAGTGTCACCGTACGGAAAATATGCCAGCGGGAAGCGCCCATGTTATAAGCCGCATCCTCTACCGAGTCATCTATAGAATCCAGAATTCCGGTCAGGGTCATATAAGCTACGGGAAAAAAAGATATTGACTGTACAACGACAAGGCTGCGCAGACCGTACACATCGAAATTTTCAATATTAAGCAGCTGGTTCGTAATAAGCCCCAGCCGGCCAAACAAAAAAATCAACGAAAGAGATAGGACAAACGGCGGAGAAATAATCGGCAGTGTAGCAATCAAACGAAAGAACCTTTTTCCGGGCATTTCTGTACGGGTCATAGCAAAGGCAAACAAGTAGCCGATAAAGGTAGAGATGACAGCAACCAGCAAGCCCAGCTTGATAGAGTTAAAAAAGGTTATTCTATAGCTTGCGTTGGAAACCATTTTGAACAAGGCGTCAAGGCTAAAACCCCCGGCATCGTTACTGAAGCCCAGCTTAAACACATTAAACAATGGCAAAAGTATAAAAATAAACAAAGCTGCAAAAATCAGCACAATACACAAAAGCAAAACCGGTTGATTAAGCAGCATTCTTATATTGGCATTTTTGCCCTTTGCCCTCTGCCTAGACATGATGCACCCCTCCTATATACCGATATTGAAGCTTTGCGGGACGTTTTAAGGAACGTCCCGCAAGTATTTTATTCTTTAAGTTCAGCCGCATTGTCTATCCTGTTTGTAAATTCCTCCAGAAGACGAGTTCTGTTCTCGCCGCTCCAAATTGCGTCGTATTCAATTACTTTTATTTCATCAAGAGGCTTAAGTCCGTCGGCAACCTTAGCGGTAATATTGATTGGCAGACGGTTAGCCTTAGCTTCAATAAAGCATTCCTGTCCTCTTTGAGAAATAGCCCAATCTATAAATAATTTGGCATTTTCAAGTTCTTTTTCCGGTCCGTTTTTCAATATAGCCATAGCGCCAACCTCATAGCCTGTTCCATCCTCGGGGAACATAACCTCAAGATGGTAGCCTTCTTCAGCAGGTTTCAGTCCGTCATGAGCAAAGGTCAGAGCGATTGCGGCTTCACCAAGGGCGGCTTCCATAGGAGGCGCCGCGCCTGCTTTTGTATATTGACGCACATTATTATCTAACTCCGCCAAATATTCCCAGCATGCCTCTTCTCCCATCAACTGCACTATTGTAGCTAAAATAGTGTAAGAGGTTCCGGAGGTTGTGGGATGCGCCATAGAAATTTGATCTTTAAATTCCGGCTTCAAAAGGTCGTCCCAGGTCTTGGGATATTCCACATTATTCTTAGCAAACCAATCGCTGTTGCAGGTAAAGGATAGCGCGCCGACATAAAATGGAACCCATACTCCGTCTTTGTCTTTGTATGTATCCGGCACATTAACCAAATCATCAGGTTGATAAGGCTCCAACAAGCCACTTTCAGCCGCGTTCATATAGTTTTCGCTGGAGCCTCCAAACATAACGGCGGCATTGGCGTTATCTCCCTCGGCCGTTATTCTGGCCAACATTTCTCCGGCTGACAGCCGTACGTAATTTATACGTATGCCTGTGTCTTTTTCAAAGGCGTTGAAATAGTAAGGAATTTCTGATTCCGGAAGGGCCGTATATATGGTCAGCTCCTTATACTCCGGGGCAGTTGAAGCAGGCGCGGTTTCTTGCGCGGCGGTTTTTGTTTCGCTGCTGACATCCGGCGTCTGCGCGCTATTATTATCCGGCGATGCAGAACCGCCGCACCCTGAGAAAATTCCAATCAGAAAACATATACATAGTGAAAGCGACAAAATTCTTAATTTAGTGCTAATCATACAGAATACCTCCATGTAATTTTATTTGTTCTGGTTAGGATTAATATTTTATCATATAAAAAAAGACAATAAATGCACATTATTAAGAGAAAAAATTTGTGCTGATTGTCTGAATACAAAAATGTTGAATTTTTTACGATAAATTTTCGACAGTTTCTTAAATGTCCTGTCTGAATTCCTTGGGACTCTTTCCCACATTTTTTTTAAAAACGTAGCTAAAATAATGAGGATCGCTGTATCCCGCCTCAAACGCAATGTCCGACGTCTTTTTTGATGTGTTTAGCAGAAGCTCTTTTGCGGCCGCTAATCGTTTCTGTGTCAAATATTCGATAAAAGTCTCCCCGGTTTCTTGGGAAAAAACCGTACTGAAATGATTCGGAGAAAATCCCACCTCATAAGCTACTGTATGCAGAGAAATGGATGGTTCGCTGTAATTCTGGTTGATATATTCTTTAGCGCGCTGTATCTCACGGCTATATGGAGCAGACTGGTATATATACTGTTGCTCCATCATCTCCTCCAGAAATCTCTGCGCGTATGCAACGCATTCCATCCATGACTCCGACAATGCCAGAAGTTTTTGCGGCGTTATATCCAAGCTGACGCCAAGCTTTTCCTTGCTAAGCCGTGATACCGTAGCCATCAAATCCATTAAAAGATAATACCTATATAAAACGCTATCAATAGAGGTATCATTGAAATCGCAGAAATATTTTTCTACAATTTGCGGCAAATCCTCCTTTGTTGCATAGCGAAGCTTTTCCTCCAGAGACATGTTGGAGGAAAAATCCATGCATAGAGATCGTTGTCTGTTTTTTATATCATCAAAGCCAACAATGCAATTATTTTTCAGGCGTATACCGTGCATAACACTACATGCGTCTTGATAAGAACCAGGAAGCTCTCCTATGCGGTCAGTCAAGGATCCGATTCCAACTGACACGTCCAAAGACAGATACAGCTTAAACTGATGGCGAAGTGTTTGAGCTGTTTCATAGGCTGTTTCCCGTATGGTTTCGTCCTTCTCGCCTTTTATAATGAAAACAAAACGGTCGGCTCCTTTTACAAACCATATTATATCCTCCTGTTTCTCAAAAAGCTTGTCCACCAACAAGCGTATTTTGGTTAGGTCTCCTTCGTTTAAATGCGGCAGCTCTATTCGGCACACTACATATTCTTTAGCTATTATATTTATCTTTTGAGCATTGGCAAAATCTATTACCTCACTAATTGGCACCTTACCTGTTACCAAGCGGCTTAAAAAATGCTCCCAAATGATAGTTTTTTCCATCTTGCTCCTTTTTAAGGTTTCCTCAATATTAAGGTAGGCCATTCGTTCCTGCTCAATATGGAGGGTTACCTCTTCCAGCGTCTTCAGCAGCTTTTCCGAGTTGACCGGTTTCAAAATATAAGCATCTACTCCGATAGAAACTGCCTTCTGGGCATATTCAAATTCATCATGCCCGCTAAGGATTATGATATGAATCCATGACATAGTTTTTTTAACAACAGCGGATAATGCCAAGCCATCAATAAACGGCATGCGGACATCCGCAATCAAAATATCAGGCTTTAACTCTTGAATAAGCGGTAGAGCCATTTCGCCGTCAGGAGCTTCTCCACAAATTGAATAAATATCCAAATGGTTTTCAATACAATTGCGTATTCCTTGCCTAATCAATTCTTCATCATCCGCCACAAATAATTTAATCATGGTAATCCTCCTTACATGGAAGAATAAAGCTAATGCGCGCGCCTTTTTTGTATTCGCTGGAAATTTGAAGACCTTCGCAGCCGTAATACAAACGAATACGCTGGTTTACGTTAAATAGTCCAAATCCTCCGTCATCCAAAATCCGGTTTAGGGAAAACCGCTCCTGCAAGGCCTCTATTTTATCCGGCGTCATTCCTATCCCATTGTCTTCAACCCAAAATGTCATTGTGTTGTCGGAATTTTTTCTGCCACCCACGTGGATATGTCCCCTGCCGCGTTTAGACTTGATGCCGTGATAAATCGCGTTTTCTACCAATGGCTGCAATAAAAGCTTTAGCATATAATATCCTTTTAACTCCTCTTCTATCGTTATCTCATAGGTCAAGATGCTTTCGTAGCGTACGGATTGTATGGAAAGATAACTGCGAACATGCTGTTCTTCCTGTCCAACTGTTATATAGTCCAAGCCTCGGCTTAAGGAGATTCGGAAAAAATCTGTAAAAGCCATGGTAATATCTACTACTTCTTTGTTGCGTTGGTTCTCAGCCAGCCAGACGATGCTCTCAAAAGTGTTATATACAAAATGAGGAGTAATTTGCGCCTGCAAGGCTCGCATTTTCGCCTTCTGTAGATCCTGCTGCGCTACTATTCTCTCATCGATCAATTCCTGCAGCTTAACCACCATGTCATTTAAGCTTTTTGCCAAAGACTTTAGCTCGTCCACCTGCGGAGCGGCGGCTCGGGCTTCCAGATGTCCTCCGGCGATCCGCGCTGTTGTTTCCTCTAAATTCCGAATAGATTTATATATTGATCCTTGTACATTGCGGTAGGAGGAAACCGCAAAGCATAGTACGAGCAAGAGAAGGACCGCGACTAACATAGATATACCGGCAACAGCTATTTGAATATTCCTGTTCTGACGCGCCACTTCAGTTATTTCCTCATGAACATATTTCTCAAGCACATCATACATTAATTCCGCAACGCTGACTATTTCCCGGTAAATGGCTTCATTATATGTAACTGCAGCGTCATCTTCGATTTGATCTCCAAGCTGATCCAAATAATTTTCCAGTGTCTCATTGGCCCGCCGAGCGGCAAAGATATATTGCATAGCGCTTTGACTCCGGCTTGTGAGTGTCTCCAAGCTCTCTTTGGTATAGGAAATCAGTTCATATTGCTTGCCTTGCGTGAATGGCAGCTTTCCGGAAATAATATCCCACACTTCTTCCGTAAGCTGAACCTTCACTATCTTTTGAAGCGCCGCCGCGGAATCGATTCTTCCAACAGAACTATTATATTGAAACGTCATAACTAATATGGTAAACAGCAGAATCACTGTAGGTATTGCCATTATGGTTATTATGACCTGATAAGACTGCTTAAGCATTTCCCAAATACTGTTTTTATGCTGAAGTATATTTCTCCAGGAAGGAATCAAGACGCAGTATCCCCCTTTGTAAGCAAAACGGTTTCCAATAAAATCGATATTTCCCGCGGCGCATCTACGCTAAACAGCATATTTACCGCCTCTATAGTTTTTTCACCTAACTCCTTGGCATCCTTTTGTATTAAGCAAGTAATTTTTCCCTCTTCCACCATTTTTACCGCTTTCTCACTGCCGCCTACAGCGAAGATATGCACATCCTTTCCCGGTATTTTCCCCTCCTTTTCTATGGCGTCCACTGCTCCAAAGGTCATTGCGTCGTTGTGGGAAATAATAAAATCAATGCCATCCTCACTTTTTAAAAAGCCCTCGGTAATTTCCTTTCCTCTGGAACGCATGTAATCCCCGCATATGCTGCTCTGGATTTGCAGTCCTCTTTCACTCAATATCTCACGGAACCCACGGGTGATTTCCTTTGCCGGATAAGAACCAAGAGTTCCGTAAAGCTCTACAATAATATCCTGCTCGTCCGCATTGGCGGCCAGAAGCTTCGCCGCGGCAATTGAATCCCCATAATAGTCATACCCTACATAGCTTATGTTGAATCCATCTTGATTGGAGCGGACTGCTTTATCCACTGCTATAACAGGGATACCGGCTTTTTCAGCCTCGTACAGCACCGAATCCCACCCCGAATCCACAACCGGGAAAAACACGATAGCGTTGGCTTGATATACTATCAACGCCCGTATGGCTTCTATTTGAGAGAATTTGCTGCGTTTTGCCTGCGTAGTCATTACCTCAAAACCATATTCTCCGGCGTAGTCTGTAACAGAAGCTATAAGGCTGTCCTGCCATTCATCCTCCGTTACCGTAAGAACCAATCCAAGCACTTTAGAATAGGAATCATCCTCAGACACGCTACCGGAAAAATAATTACGCAGTAATGCCGCTAAAAATATCAAAACCATTATAAATACAATTCTTATCCATATTTTTTTTCTCATCACAATTTCACCGCTTTTATAAAGGAAAACTGTCTGTATAACAAGCTGCACAAGCAGTTGTTCAGAATATTTTGCTATGTATTTATATAGCCTTTAAATTATTTTAAATAGTGAATATGTAAATGTCTATACCGTAAGCTTTCCCGCGCCGTCCCCGCAAGCTATTATATTATCTTGCTTTTCGATTATCAAATCGATATTCGTTGGGCTTAAAACCGGTGTGTTCTTTAAAAATGCGGGAGAAATAGCTGATATTAGTATATCCGCAGGCAGATGCAACCTGAGATATTCTATGGCCTGTAGATTCTAATAGAGATTTGGCGTGATCAATTCGCAACTGTGTTAAATAATGGCTGAAAGTCATACCTGTTTCTGATTTAAAAAGCCTGCAGAAATATTCCGCCGTCAGGCCGGTATGGTCCGATATGTCCTGAAGCGTTATGGGCGATGAAAAATTTTCTTGCATATATCGTAAACTTTTTGAAACATGGTAAGAAAAATGATTTTCTCTTTGGTGATTTACAACTAACGCCTTAACCTGCCGGCATACTAACTGCTCAAGCTCATTTAAATCAGATGTCTCAGAAATGCTTTTTGAAATCAAATCGTTTTCTAACAGAATACGGGCAAAGTCATTTTTGAATCTGCGGCTCACTACTGCGTACAGAACCGTATGAAAAAAATGCAGGATACTCTTTTTAGAGATAGGCATGTTAACGCGCAAGATCTCAAATATCTCGCTGATTGTACTAATCGCATCTTCTTGATTTTGCTTGGCTATTGATTCCATCAGCTTTTGTCCATGCTGCTTTATGCATAATAGATCGTTGTGCTGAATTTGGTTGTATCCGAGGATATGTATATTGCCTTGTTCATAGAAGTTCATATCCAGCGCGTCCACACTTTGATTTAGCGCATGAGGCAAATGACGGAAACCATTGTAGACTGCGCTGACTCCAACCGCAGTACCGAATAATTCCTGCATCTTACCGGCAAATGTATAAACAGCTGTCATTTGCAGCAGCACACTATTACATGATAAATTTGCAAGTATAATAATATGCTCATTTTTCGGATGAAATACGCAGATGTTTTCGATATGCTCCGATTGAGGTATTTCAGGCATTTGACCAAACATTGCCGGCTGTGAGAGTTGTACCGCCATTGCAAAATAAGCCGATTCATTAATTGTAACGCCTCTTTTTAAAAACATTCTGCGCACCTCATCCTCAGAGATGCTATCCGCCTGTAAAGCACGGTTAATAAACATGTCAAGCTCAAGCGCATTATAACGCTGCTCAAATGAAATGATTTTGTGGCTTTGCAAAGCAGCTTCCGCCTTTTTTAAAAGCTTCGTCAGATACCCGCTGTCAAGCTCTGTTTTTAGAATAAATTCCGATGCTCCCAGCATAAAGGCTTCACGCGCAAATTCAAAATCGTCGTAATTACTGATGATTACAATATAACTTCTTTTTACTTCCCCTATTATACCCCGCAAAAAACCGATCCCGTCCAATACAGGCATACGTATGTCGGTAAATACCACATCCGGCTTATGAATATTAAAGAGCTCAATTGCCGCTTTACCATCGTATGCGGTACCAACAATTTCACATTCAAAAGGCAATGAACGCAAAGTAAACTCCAGCCATTCACAGATTGGACGCTCATCATCGACAATCAGTATCTTCATAAGAACATCCCCTTCTAATCGATCATCGGGTGACTGATGATTACCTTTGTACCATTTTCCTTACATGACTGTATTTCAATCACATCGGGATCGTCAAAATATAGCATTAACCGCTGCCGCACGTTATAAAGCCCAAAATGGTCATGAGATACGCCACTCTTGATATCGAACACATGCGATAGCGTTTCCTGTTCCATACCCACGCCGGTATCACTGACCATTAAAACAAGCTGGTTTTTCTCCGGGACAGCCCGCACAACAACATCTATCCGGTTTATCGCGGACATATACTTGCTTCCGTGAAAAATCGAATTTTCGATAAGCGGCTGCAAAACGAACCTGAGAATATGGCATTGATACAGCTTAGGGTCGACACTATAATTGATAGTAAACAAATCCGGATAACGATATTCCATTATTTGCTCATATTCCCTCAAATATTTGAGCTCGTTACGAATAGTAGTAAAAGCTCCCTTCTCCCGAAATAGTCTGCGCAAAAGGGAACAAAACCGTACCAGCATATTTGATGCCGCTTCGCTTTTTTGCATATCGACCATGCATTTTATTGAGAATAATGTGTTGTAGATAAAATGAGGATTAATTTGTGACTGTAACGCCTGTATTTCCGCGGCGCGTTTTTTTTGCTCCTCTTGCTTCACGCTTTGAATTAAGTGGTCGATTTGAGTCAACATATACTGGCACGCATGGTTGATCTGCTGAAACTCGTAGAATGTATCGTCCGCGAAGCTCACGTCTAACGCTCCATTACTGACCAATAGCAAGCGGTTCCTAATGACCTCCAAAGGCCTGACCAGCCATCGGGTTACGTACAGACTGATGATTATAATAACAGCCGACATAACAACACACATCAAGCTAATGTTTTTTAGAATAGTATTTAATGGAGCGATAATCTCTGCTGTTTTGAGATGTTCAATGATCATAAGCCCGGTATTCTTTACCCTGTAGCCGGAAATAAGATGCTCCTCTCCATCAATATCAACAACTTCGCTGATCACACCGGAATCCACTTCCAAATTAATATCAAGATCATATCGGGAACCGATAAAGTCTTCTTTGTCGGAGGAAATGATTATTCGGTCTTCTCCTAATAAATATATGGAATTATGATTGATTACATCCTCATATGCCTTATATACAACACGCTCATCAACATTAATGAATAGCTGGCCCGCGGGAAGTCCGTTGGCATTTTTGAGTATCCTGGCGAAGGACAGGCACCACAATTCTTGATCCTCATTAATTTTATCCTTATATGGGAGCGCTACAACCATTTGGCCATCCGTGCCTGAGAGCTTCTCCGTCCACATGGCGTCGTCAAATTTCTCAAAATTGTATTCTTGCTTATGAGGCAGTGACAGATAATTGTATCCGTTATCCGCCCGCAGGACGCAATAATATGGCATATCAATGTTTACCAGCGCATTTTGATAGGTCTGACTCATCGTTTTCAATTGTATCAGATAGTTATATTTAGTCATTTCATCCAGATAATTAGGGTTCGCGTTTACAATTGTATCTAAGGTATCATTGTAATAGTACAGGTTTGAAATAATTTGAGCGCTGGAATGAATATTACTAATAGCCTCCGAGATTTGCAGCAATACGTCATTTCTTGAGTCGCCAAGGCTTGAAACAATGTTTTTGCGGAACCCGTTATAGCTGATCAAGAGCGTACATGCAATAGATACAATTTGTAAAATGATTAAAAAAAAAGCAGGATCCTGCCAAACCGCAAACTACTTTTTGTTTTACCCAGCATAGTACTTCACCCCTCCTGTTTTGTATTATAGGCATAGCATTTTAGCTGTGTCAAGGAAAAAATAAGACATATTGCACAAAAACGCAATCAGATTTTTTCTTTCCATCAATATAATGCAAAAAGGTTAAAAGAGGTACAACAGTAATGCGTATTCAATTCAGCTTACGTTAAGATTCCTATAATATAATGCAAATTTGTCAAATTTCTACTCTAGCCTGTGTAAGAGGCATTTGATATTATGGATTTGCATCGGTTAATTACCAAGCATATAGAAGGAGGTATTAGAAAATGAAACGGTTAACAGCGATTATACTTTCCTTGTTTATTCTGTCAGGCTTTGCAGGCTGCGGTAAGTCTGCCGTAACAGAAACGAGCAAGGGAGAATCACAGGAAGCTGCATCTGCCCAAGAGAAGCAACCGCCTGCAAACCAGCCCCAGTCGGAAACTAACGGTTCTGATGAGCTGGTTTCGGTAAAGCTGAGTACGCACCCGGCTCCTCATAGCCTGCCAACCTTTGCCGCAATGGAAAAAGGCTGGTATGAGGAGGCGGGTTTAGATGTGACGAATACAAATTATATTGGCGGTCCGCCTCAGATGGAAGCGCTGCCCGGCGGAGCGTGGTCTATGGGGATCGCGGGAATCTCCGCCGCGATTACCGGAGCGCTTAACTATGACTTGAGAATCGTAGGCTTCAGCATTTGGGACGATCCGCCGCACTGCATTTTCGCAAGGGAGGACAACCCGATTTACCAGGCCGGCAACGGACATTTCCCGAATAACCCGGAAATATACGGAACTGCGGATTTATATAAAGGCATAACGATTTTAGCAACTAAGGGGACAGTTGCCCATTTGAATATCTTAGAGATGCTGAAGGCAATCGGGCTTGAAGAAAACGATGTAAATATTGTACATATGGAAATACCGGCGGCCTTTCAGGCGTTTCGCGCCGGCGAAGGCGATGCGATGTGTACTTGGTCTACTTATACGTACGAAGCCGAAAAGGAAGGCTGGAAAGCAATTTCCTCCGCCGAGGCGGTTGGGCTTCATATGCCGTCGCCTTTCCTTGCAAGCGACGATATTGTTAAAAACGATCCGGAATCTGTTCAAAAATACATGAACGTTGCGGTGGCGGCAACCCAGTGGGTGAACGATCCTGCCAATCTTGACGAAATGGCCGAGATCTATTACAACGTCTGTCTTGACGAAGGTGTAAAAACAACGCTGGAAGACTGCAGCCGCTCTATCCAAAGCCATTCCGCGCCTACTGTTGAAGAGATGGAGGAAATGCTGGCAGTGGGGGAAGATGGCCTTAACGGATATCAGCGCGTGGTTGGGACAATCATGGATCTGTACATTGATATTGGTGCTTATACGGAGGAACAGAAGCAAAAAGTCCTGGACTCAATTGATGTGACTTATTTGGAAAAAGCGATCGAGAACTACAAAGCGAGCAGTTAATACGAGGAGGGTGTATATGGAGCAAGTGTCTGTTTCACCTAACGCGGCGCTTATAGAAAAAACAAAGCGCCGCGAGCTGGCGGCAGCCAAAAGAAAGCGCCTGAAGGCTATTGTATTTGGTTTGACGGGAGTAGCCGGCTTTTTGCTGCTGTGGTATGCGGTAGTGTGGTTTGAATGGATCGACTCACGGTTGATCGTATATCCTCATGAGGTGTTTCAGACCCTGGCTTCCAAATTCTATGATAAATCCTTTGATGGTTCTCTGCTGCCGGTACATATTGCCTCCAGTCTTATCGTTGCTGTCTGTGGATTTTTAATGGCGGTTTGCGTAGGCGTGCCTCTGGGTCTGCTTATGGGCTGGTACCAACCCTTCGACCGTTTTGTCCGTCCTGTATTTGAGGTGATTCGCCCCATTCCTCCAATTTCTTGGATACCTATCATGATAATTTTCCTCGGTATCGGATTGCAGGCGAAGACTGTCATCATTTTTTTTGCGGCTTTTATTCCGTCTCTTATAAATTCATATACAGGAATTAAGCTGACAAACCCGGTGTTTATCAATGTGGCTAAGACCTGCGGAGCCAGTAAATGGCGCACATTTCTGCGGGTTGGCGTACCCTCCGCTCTCCCCATGGCTTTTGCAGGCATGCGTATTTCCCTGGGAAACGCTTGGGGAACCCTTGTGGCCGCAGAGATGCTGGCGGCAAACAAGGGTCTTGGATTTATGATACTTATGGGCCGTACCTATTTGAGGGTTGATGTTATCATAGGCGGCATGCTTGTCATCGGATTGATTGGAGTTCTCTTCGCAGTGGGCTTTGACTGGGTGGAACATAAAGTGATCAAGTGGGGGAAAAAGCAATGAAGGTGTCTGTACGATTTATAATAAAGCGTATTATATACTATATCTTGCCCGCTCTGTCGATTTTTCTGCTGCTTTTAATGTGGACGGCTGTTGCCGAAAGCCAGAAAACCATTCCTAACCCATTTGAGGTGTTTGAGCGCTTTAAACGGCTACAGGACCGCCCAATCAGCAATACCGGTATAATCGGTCATATCTGGGCCAGCCTTCAGAGAGTGCTGAAAGCACTTGGTATATCAATTCTTTTGGGAATTCCGTTTGGCTTGCTGATAGGATGGAGCGAAAGCTTTCGTTACCTTTTTAAGCCGTTGTTTGAGATATTCCGCCCTATACCGGCTATTGCGTGGATCCCTCTCGTATCTATCTGGTTCGGCGTAGGAGAAGCCTCCAAGATTACTATTGTGTTTTTGGGAGCGGTTATGCCTATTGTTGTCAATACCTATACCGGTGTTTCAATGGTTCCAAAGCTGCTTACTGACGCCGCTAAGTCTTTTGGCGCAAGTCATGGCCAATTGCTGACGGATATTGTACTTCCTTCATCTTTGCAGGCAATTTTTGCCGGGATCAAAACTGCCTTGGGCATTGGATGGATGGTAGTGCTTGCCGCAGAAATGATTTCTGCGAAAAGCGGGCTGGGGTTTCTCATAATTCGTGGATCCGATAGTGACGACATCGCCCTGACCATGGTATCTATGGTGTTTATCGGCGTCATAGGAGCCTTGTTGTCGACCGTATGCAATTTGCTGGAGAGGAGGATTTGTCCGTGGACGAACGAGTAAAAATGCGTGTCCGTGATCTGTCAAAGGTATTTTTTACCGGTAAGGAAGACTTTAAGGCGGTAGAAAACATTTCGCTTGACGTGTTGGAGAATGAATTTCTTGTTATTTTGGGCCCAGGACAAGCAGGCAAAACATTATTTATCAACATGCTGTCCGGCCTCCTCTCTCCGACTACCGGAACGGTGGAGCTGGACGGCGAGCAGGTAACCGGCACATCACTTAAAATATCGGTAGTTTTTCAGAAAACAGCCATCATGCCATGGAAGACAACTATCCAAAACGTGGAGATGGGGCTTAAGTATCAAGGCATAAGCTCAAATGAGCGAAAAAAAATCAGTCAGCAATTTATTGAACTGGTAGGCTTGCAAGGGTTTGAAAATAGTTATCCAAGGCAGCTGTCGGGAGGAATGAAACAGCGTGTTGGTATCGCCCGCGCTTATGCGGCCAACCCGGAAGTGCTTTTAATGGACGAACCCTTTGGCTCGCTGGATGCCCAGACGCGTTATGCAATGCAGGACGAAATTCTCAAAATATGGGAGACAAATAAACGCACGGTAATTTTTATCACCAACAACATTGAAGAGGCGGTATATTTAGGTGACCGCGTCATCCTTTTCAGCCAACGCCCGGCCCGGGTCAAAGCGGAATACCGGCTTCGTGATTTGGGACGCCCTCGGAATTATGTAGACAGAGCCTTTTTAGAAATGCGCCAGATGATTGAGAAAGAGACCGATCTGGCATTGGAGTGAATGAGGAGGGGAACAGGATGGCTGCTCTTTCAGAGTATAAAGTGGAAGTTAATAATCTGTGCAAAAATTTTGGCGACCTGGAGGTTCTTAAGGATTGCAGCTTCAATGTAAGAAGGGGTGAGTTTCTGTGCGTTGTTGGACCTACCGGATGCGGCAAATCTACCTTTCTCAATCTCTTGACTTGCCTGCTGGAGCCCACCTCAGGGGAAATACTTGTAGACCGCGAACGGGCTGACCCGAGAAAACACAACCTGGCCTTTGTGTTCCAAGAACCGTCCGCTTTCCCCTGGCTGACAGTAGAGGAAAATATCCGGTTCGGCTTGGAGATAAAAAATCAACCGCGCCACTATATCGAAGACCGGGTCAACACCATAATTTCACTAATGGGTCTCCAGAATTACCGTAAATCTTATCCTTATGAGCTTTCTGTCAGCGCGGAACAGAAAATAGCTATCGGGCGCGCGTTTGCCATGAACCCGGATCTTCTGCTTATGGATGAGCCCTATGGTCAGATGGACATCAAAATGCGTTTTTATCTGGAAAATGAAGTGATCCGTCTATGGCAGGCTTTAGGCAGCACGGTGATCTTCATTACCCACAATGTAGAAGAGGCCGTTTATCTGGCCGAACGAATATTGATACTATCACAAAAGCCGGCCAGTGTTAAAGAAATTGTAAATGTGGACCTGCCGAGGCCCAGGGATATTGCCGGCGATGAGTTCGTACAAATCAGAAGCTATGTAACGGATAAAATCCGCTGGTGGTAGGAAGGGGGAAGCTTAATGCGTGCGATCATGCTCATGTTTGATACGCTAAACCGGAACTTTTTACCTAATTACGGCTGCGATTGGATCCATGCTCCTAATTTTGAACGTTTAGGTCGAAAAACGGTTGCTTTCCAAAATTGTTATGCCGGCAGCTTACCTTGTATGCCGGCGAGAAGGGATTTGCAGACGGGCAGACTGAATTTTTTGCATCGCGCATGGGGCCCGATGGAGCCGTTTGATGACTCCCTGCCTGAGAATCTGAAAAGACAAGGGATATATACGCATTTAATCACCGATCATTACCATTATTTTGAGGATGGCGGCTGCACTTACCATACTCGGTATTCCTCATGGGAGTTTGCGCGAGGTCAAGAAGCGGATCCTTGGAAAGGAGTGGCAGGGAGAGTTTATCGGGACAAGAATGCCATTGGCCATATTGAGGACGAAGAGCTGTTGGCTGCCGAGCTGCTTTCTCCCTTAGATTATGAGACTCTTGCCGTAGGCCCGGCGGGTCCGAATGATTACCTTTGGGATAAGTATTGGATCAATCGTAAATATATCAGCAGTGATTCGCAGCAGCCACAGACAATAGCAATGAACTTGTCCGAAGAATTTATTCGCACAAACGTTTTAGAGGACAACTGGTTCTTACAGATTGAATTGTTTGATCCCCACGAGCCATTTTACTGCGATAAAAAATACAAGGAGCTGTATCCTCATACTTATGATGGCCGCCGGTTTGATTGGCCTACCTACACCAAGGTGAAGGAGACTCCCGAAGAGATTGAGCACCTGCGTTTTGAATACGCCGCGCTTGTCAGCAAGTGTGATGAATCTCTGGGCAGGCTGCTCGATTTAATGGATGAATATGACATGTGGGACGATACAATGCTGATAGTTAATACCGATCATGGCTTTCTCTTAGGGGAACACGGATGGATAGCCAAAAATCTGCCTCCTGTGTACAATGAAATAGCGCATCTTCCTCTCTTCATCTGGGATCCGCGCTGCAAGCAGAAGGGCATTAAGGCCTACAGTCTTGTTCAAACCATTGACATTGCCCCGACACTTTATCAATTTTTTGAGCAATCTATCCCTAAGGATGTAATGGGCGCAGACTTAGCCTTGACCATAAGGAGAGATGCTCCGGTTCGGGAATATGCTTTGTTTGGCTATCATACCGGTCATCTTAATATTACCGACGGCAGGTATGTATATATGCTGGCTCCGAAAGATACCAACCATATGGAGCTTTATAACTATACACTCATGCCCACGCATGTAGTATCAATGTTCTCTACTGAGGAGCTGCAAACAATGGAGCTGGCAGGGCCGTTTGATTTTACGAAGGGATTACGTGTTCTGAAGGTCAAGGCGCCCGGAGCGGTAAAGAATATCCAGCGCGTACAGCAGAAAACCATGCTCTTTGACTTAATGGAGGATCCCGCGCAGCAAGCCTGTATTTGTATTCCCGATGTAGAGGAAAGAATGCGGGACGCAATTCAAAAGCTTCTGCAAGCAAACGACGCGCCGAAAGAATTATTTGACCGCTTCTCACTATCTACCAAAAAGGAGGTATCCTCATCATGCCCGAAATGATGAATGCACTAGTTGCTTACGCACCCTATGATTATCGTTATGAACGCGTTCCGGTTCCGCAGCTTGGCCCCGGGGAAATTCTGCTAAAGGTTTCCGGCTGCGGTATATGTGCCGGAGACATTAAGGCATATCATGGCGGGATACGTATTTGGGGAAGCACACCTGAAAACCGATATATCGAAGCTCCGGTAATTGGAGGACATGAATTCTGCGGTAAAGTGGCGGATATGGCTCCGGATGTACATGGATTTAAAATAGGTGATTTGCTCGTAACTGAGCAAATCCTACCATGCCGCGCCTGTAAATTCTGCCGCAGCGGGCAATACTGGATGTGTACCGGCTCCGCGGTCTTTGGATTTAAGCAGCGGTGCCAGGGCGGGTTTGCCGAGTATGTGAAGCTGCCTGCAAGCAGCCTTAAGCATAATGTGCCTGACAGCTTTTCTACAGAACAAGCCGTCCTCATCGAACCTATAGCTTGCGGTATGCACGCGGTAGAAAGAGCGAACATCCGGCATAACGACGTTGTCGTGGTTTCGGGATTAGGGGCCATTGGGTTGTCTATGTTAAATCTTGTATCTCTTCGCTTTCCCAGACATGTAATTGGAGTCGACGTATGCGACCAACGGTTAGCAAAAGCAAAAGCACTCGGCGCGCATACCGCTTTAAATCCTGCACACTGCGATCTGACGGCGGAAATCCTTGCCTTGACCGACGGTCTTGGCTGCGACGTTTACATTGAAGCTTCCGGAAACCCCCGAAGCGTTAAGCAAGGCCTTGACGCGCTATGTAATCTCGGAAGATTCGTACAGATGGGCGTATTCGCCGAAGAAGTTTCCGCCGATTGGAATATTATCGGCGATGGCAAAGAGCTTAAGATCATAGGCTCTCACCTGTCCGCGCTTACATATCCCGCCGTAATTGAAGGTATACAGCGGGGTTTGATCAAAACTGATGGATTGATTTCCCATAAATTCGCCTTAAAAGACTGGCATGCCGCCTTTGAGATGGCTGAGAATAGCAGCGAAGCTATGAAGGTGATGTTGATTCCTCATGCATGAATGATTGATTTTGCCTGTCCTCGGTAAAAAGCGCCATAGCTTTCAATTTATAGAATAAGAACAACGCTATACACCGCAAATGCCGCAACCCAGGCAATTACGCATTGTCCCAGAACAACCGCGCATGCCCATTTCCCGCCTAGCTCCCGCTTAACCGACGCGACGGCCGCTACGCAGGGAGTATACAGCAAGCAGAAAATCAAGAGCGCCGCCGCTCCCGCTGTTGTCAGCGTCCCAAGCAGAGCCTCTGTTGAGCCAAACAGAACAGCCAGTGTAGAAACAACACTCTCTTTCGCCAAAAATCCGATAACAAGTGATGTGGAAATTCTCCAATCTCCAAATCCAAGAGGCGTGAATACCGGCGCGGCAACCCCGGCAATAATCGCCAGAATACTGTCCTTTGAATCTGCCACCAGGTTAAGGCTCAAATCAAAGCTCTGCAGGAACCAAATCACAATAGTCGCAATAAAGATAATAGTAAAGGCT
>Ga0153952_1000166_pt1 | contig 19891 bp, 25 predicted proteins | sample TSNJ036MetaG_FD_104746 | JGI IMG/M metagenome (GOLD analysis project Ga0153952, IMG submission 104746) | Attine ant fungus gardens microbial communities from New Jersey, USA - TSNJ036 MetaG | ecosystem: Host-associated > Fungi > Mycelium > Unclassified | place: USA: New Jersey, Wharton State... | reverse complement strand
TTTCTCTCAATTAATTTGACGAGGAAAGAGCATGGCAATGAAGATGCAGATGCGAAACGACTCAACAATCTTGCTTCATTTCAGCTCAAAATGATCAGGCATGCGATGCGATGTATGTGCTTCATTCAGTTCTTCCCTTGTCATTTTCTTTGATTTTTTTTACATTCAGTCCCCAGTGCTCAGAAAATAGTTTACTCAACATGCAGTATACATGCCATCGAGAATGAACATGTCATCTCATCCGCTTTGGAATCTGAAGAAGCCGCGGTGGCCGGATTCATCTTGGCTTCTTGCCAGGAGGTACTTCCAACATGGCAGCGGCGAGGTTACCGCAATGAGATGAGAAAGGGTGCGACTTTCGCAATAAAAGGGCATTGCAATATTTATCTCACGTATACATATATCATCTTCAGGCGACCCAATGGCGGTCATTCGTTGTCTCCCAGGAGAAGATGCTACTAACGGGTTCTTCGTTGCTTGTTTTGTCAAAAAGTCTCTCAAGAAGAGACGCATAACACAACTGCAAGATGATGTACAAAATCAACGGAGGAAGAAATCCAAAACCGAGTAGGATGACTCAGGATCAATACAGACATGTATTCTGTGGAACCACATCCGAAAATGAGAGACATACAGTGAGAATGAGCTGTATCAGATTCAATGAATAGTTAGTTATATGAACTGGCCTAACCCTTCAACCGAACGCAAAGACGAAAGCTTCGTTCGACTCGAACGGTAACCTATCAAGTAAGTGCGAAAAGCCTGGAGGAATTAGGGCAGAGTCGAAAAAACCTGTGCTAGTGAGGTTATGGGAAACTTTAGTGCTGATAAGCTATTACTGTGGTAGGGTCATGCATGTGTTCAGCTCTGCTGTTGCTGAGCATATTGGCCTTGGTAGTAGGAGGCGTAACTGGAATAGTCTTGAGATTGTTGATAACCACCCTGCTGATAACCAGCCCAGGCGTTTCCACCTGCACCATAGCCTGGATAGCCTGCACCATATGCCTGGGGAGGGCGATAACCCTGCTGGTTTGTTGTGGCCGGTTGTTGCCAATTTTCGGGACGACGCCAAGGAGGAATATTAGAACCACCTGCTGTGATATCATGACCCATACCAGGACCACTCCAAGACTTGCCTCCCTCGGCTCCTCCACCGGTGCCTTCACCTAACTCAGCCATCAAGCTCGCATACTCGGAGTCAAAGCCTCTCATTTGCTGAGGTGGCGGCGGTGGCGCATTAGGATCTTTGTTGACTGTGCAATCCCTCGCCATGTGCCCAGCACTACCACAGATACGACAGATGATGTTAGCAGTGAAATTTCGTTGTTCTGGGCAATCATATTTCCGATGACCAACACCACCACAATTCTGGCAAATTTGATTTTCGTCATCCCGGAGAGTACCATTTAAAGCCGCAAGTTCCCGGAGCTGGTTGCGCTTGTGATCATTTTGACCTTCTGGTGTAGAAGCCGCCTGAAATTTCATGAGATTTCTGAAATGAAAAAGTAAAAAGAACACTCACAGTTTCAATGACTTTGTTGATTAGCTTGACACAAGCTGCTACCTTATCCTCAGAATCAGCGATAACCAAGCAATGAAGGTCCTCCTCGGCATCCTCAGCGTATTGATCAGGCCTAGCCTTCCCTTCCTTGACGCTGCCTTTACCACGGATGCTAATCTTAGCACCACTATCACGTTCCATTTTCTTGAGACTGTTGCCACGAGGACCAACTAACAAGCCGAAAAAATTGATCTCTGGAAACTCTTTGACAGGAATATAAACTTTCTCGGAGGGCCTCTGGGATCGTTTTTGTTGATGGTACTCTACTGGTGGACGGAAATTAGGATCATTCTTCATGGCACGATCCACGAGCTTGATGCGCTCATCTTCTAGCTTTTTGCGATATCTGACTTCGCGAGTATTAGTCCTACGGCCATGAGCGTCATAGGTAGGTGGAGGAGATGGAGACCTGATTTGGATCAAAATTAGTTAGTATATGCTGCAAAGGTAGCAGTACAACAAGACACAATACCTCTCGCGTTCAGGAGGAATGTAATCGTTGAGCCTGAGTTTGCGATTGATTTCCTCTAGCCTTAGATGAATGGCATAAACGTCAAGCTGCGCTTGAGAAACTCCAGCAGAATTAATCGCAGTTGGTAGACCAGGTATATCGGTTTTGGCTTCGCCCCAGCGACTGCGCCGCTTACGCGGAGCGTTGGGATCAACTAAAGCAAGCAAGAAACAGTAACAGGTCAGGGTTAGTATCAAGTCAGTGCTCATGCAGCTCTTTCCGTGTCCATAACTTCAAACAGCTGCGTCAACTCGTTACAACAGCGCGGACCACCAAAACTTGCCAAAATAGTGAGAATGTCAACCAGCCTTGAGCTTACCTTTTGGATCCCCTGTATTTGGCGATTCTTCTCGCCCCCGTTTCCCCGGACTATCTGTATCCTGCTCACGTTGACGCGGATACACGGAAGAAGAGGGTTGTGCAAGTTGGGGGGGAAGGACCTCATCCACATGTACAGGTCCAAAACGGCGACGCTGACCAAGAGGAACTAAAAAATTTTCAGCGATGGTATGAAGATGAAGACAGTTGGACGCTGACCGTCATTTGTGCCGGTTATTTGTTTTGTTGCGGGTCTCCACATGGCTCATAGACAAGAAATATAAGGTAATATCAGAGAATCGTGATGGTTGTGGTATGAAGGCAAGGGGCGCAAGTTCCAACTCCGACGATTACTCATCTGACGGGTCCGCTGACAGATTGGTCAAACTCATCGCAATATTATTATTGTCAATGTCTAATAAGCGTAGTGCAGATGGTAAGGCGTCCCATAATGCTCAGGGGCGAGGATTTATAGCACCGACAGACCCAGCATATCCGTCCAAGAGGCCCCGCAAAAACAACGACCATGGCGAATATATCGACGTAGACAATGAAAATGACGTGATACCACCATCTCCTCCTGACACAGCTATCGTGCCTCGTGGTGCTACCATCAACTTTACTGCCCTTACACGAAAATTAGCTGAGGCAAAACGGAAGGACAAAGACGTCTTGAACCTTAGTTCTCTCGAGGTTCACCGCCAGCAGCAAGATACTTTGGTTTCGCACATCTTCAATGAGCAGGATTTCTCATGGCTACATCTCAAAGTTGACCATGCCTCACGACCGCTTTGGATTAGCCCAGATGATGGGCACATCATTCTAGAAGCCTTTTCACCCATCGCAGAGCAAGCACAGGATTTTTTGACAGCCATTAGCGAGCCGGTCAGCAGGTATGTTGAGGTTCGATGCCTAGTAGGGTATGAGCATTGTCATCCATGCACTGCAGACCTGCTTTCATCCACGAATACAAATTGACTTCCTATTCGTTATACGCCGCCGTTTCAGTTGGACTGCAAACGGAGGATATCATTGATGTTCGTCTGACATTTTCTCAAGTTTGATGACCACTCATCGGATCTCCCAAAGGTATTGAACCGGCTGTCGAAAGTTCCCGTGCCAGACAGTATCACATCATTCATAAGAGAACGTACGCTAAGTTATGGGAAGGTCAAACTGGTCCTGAAGCACAACAAGTACTATGTGGAATCGAGTCATCCAGAGACCCTTCAACTTCTTCTAAAAGATCGAATTATTCGTGAAGCTAGGCTTTTTTCTATACAGCAAGACAACAGTATCAAGGCAACGACATTTACAACTTCAAAGGCTCCGGTCAAGGGTAATCTTGTGATTCCTGGCACCAAAGAGGCGAAGAAGGATGAAGTCGTGCCCGGAAAGACGCTCTCATCTACCACCACTAACTCGTCTGATGCAAATCTATTCACATCCGTAGTCGGTGTCGAGTCAGGTGTGTATTGGGTCATTGGTCTGTTCCTTGACTTCATCGCCCTTTAGATGAAATTGATGAAGACGATGATAATGTCCATGCTTTTGAAATTCACGACTCAAAGATCGATGTTGGTTTTCTCCCAATACCATTGGGTAGGATTGCTCATTGATTCGCAGGAAGTTAAGAAACGTTGCAATGAGCTTGAATATCCCATGTTGGAGGAGTACGATTTCAGAAATGATACCGTGAATGCTAATTTAGACATCGACCTTAAACCTGCTACTGTTATCCGGCCATATCAGGAAACGAGTTTGAGCAAGATGTTTGGCAACGGGTTCGTCAAAATCTCCCTCGTCTCTGTCCAGATTATTTTCTGAAGGATTATCCAGCCGTGCGCGGTCAGGCATCATCGTGCTACCGTGTGGTGCTGGCAAGACATTGGTCGGGATTACTGCAGCATGCACTATCAAAAAATCTTGCCTCGTGTTGTGTACATCCTCGTAAGTATCTATATCATAGAAGGCTCAGCGTCTTGACTTCCCTCAAAAGGGTCTCAGTCATGCAATGGAAACAACAGTTCATGCAGTGGTCAAATATCACTGATCGCCAAATTGCTGTGTTCACGGCGGACCAGAAGGAGAAGGCAAGCTGAATGATGTGATCCTCGTGTATCTTCATTCAACTCTATTTCCCAGTTCGCCGGAGACAGCGGCATTGTTGTATCTACGTATTCTATGGTTGCAAACACCCACAATCGGTCCCATGAATCTAAGAAAATGATGGAATTTTTGACCTCTCGGGAGTGGGGATTCATTCTCCTTGATGAAGTCCATGTCGTACCTGCAGCCATGTTTCGTCGGGTGGTGACTACAATCAAGGCTCATTCTAAACTTGGCCTGACTGGCAAGTCGTCTATCCGGTTAACATCAAATCAAGCACTAATTTAGAGACAGCTACCCTTGTTCGGGAAGATGACAAGATTGCAGATCTGAATTACATGATTGGACCGAAGCTATATGAAGCCAATTGGATGTAAGTTTTTTTTCCTTTTTTTGCTCTTCTCATGGGCACGACCCTGAATCTTCTCACACTTGTATCTCAATATCGTGATCTCTATATTGATCACATGATATGCTAAATTGTTTATCATCGATATAGGGATCTTGCCGCAAAAGGCCATATCGCCAATGTTCAGGTATCCATTCCATGCACCTGCTTGTGCTCGGACTCAACCTTCAACAGTGTGCTGAAGTATGGTGTCCTATGACCCCTGAGTTCTATGGTCAATATCTTCGAGAACAATCGAGAAAGCGGATGTTGTTGTACTGCATGAATCCTAATAAGTTTCAGGCTTGCCAATTTCTAATTAAATACCATGAAGATCGGGGTGACAAGGTCATTGTCTTTTCCGACAATGTATATGCCTTAGAAGTATGTTGACCTCCACTGGAGTATTCTACTATTAATATGACATTCAAGGCGTATGCAAGGCGCCTCAACAAACTGTATATTCACGGAGGCACGGGACAGGTTGAGCGAATGCGGATTTTGTCTCACTTCCAACATAGTCCCAAGGTCAACACCATCTTTTTATCCAAAGTACGGTTTTCCTAATGTTTCAAACATCTTTATGCTGATCCCTGATGTCAGGTTGGTGACACATCCATCGATTTGCCTGAGGCTACCTGCCTTATTCAGATCTCTTCGCACTTTGGATCACGACGACAAGAAGCCCAGCGACTCGGTAAATCGCTGTCATCTTTGCATTTGTCTCAGTCCCTGATTGACCATCTCTACAGGTCGGATCTTGCGTGCCAAAAGACGCAACGACGAAGGTTTTAATGCCTTCTTTTACTCCCTTGTATCGAAAGATACCCAGGAAATGTACTACAGCACCAAGCGTCAGCAATTCCTTATAGATCAAGGCTATGCATTCAAGGTTATCACCCACCTTGATGGGCTCACCAACATGCCCGACCTTGTGTATAAAACAAGAGATGAACAAATCGAACTATTACAATCTGTGCTTCTTGCAAATGAAAGTGAAGCGGAACTAGGGTCTGACATTCGTGCATCAGAAGGTGATCTTGCTGGCACCGTTACATCAAAAGATTTCGGGCCAACAAGGTTCCCTGCTGCCCATAGGACGGCAGGCTCACTCAGTGCCTTGAGTGGAGCACAACATATGTCCTATATTGAACAGAACAAGTCGGCTAACAAGAAACTGACAAAAGAGGTGGTTCCGCGCCACAAGCTATTTGCTAGACGCGAAAAGGACAAGGCGGCAGCTCGGAAGGAGGCCCGAAATCTCGGTCGAGGCTAAAAACTGGATTCCACCCCTCATCGGCAGAACCCAGCATGAGGCTTGCGAAAGACTTGATAACTACATAATTGTTCCTACCTCGTATCTGTATTGACGAGTTACTGGCTGCCGTAATACACACCCACCTGACATGCATAAAGTAGCAGCCGAGAAAGCTCCCCATTAGTCCACTAGCCTGAAGCGCTCCTGAAGCGGTCTTCAAATGCAGCGAAATGACCGGAATTCATGACCGGAAATTGGTCTTTTCGATTTTCAGGATTATGGCTTGGGTCGATCGGGTTCCTCAGTCCGGAATATGTGCATGACCCACCGATCTCCCTCCTTGCTGGTCCGCTTATATACATTCCGATCCTGGATCAACCATTTCCTGCGTGCCCCATCCACTCTCCTTCTCTCCGATGCCCTCCAAGCGGGGTCGCAAAAGAAACGACAATCTTGCTCCCAGCCGTGCTCGGGATAACCAGCGTAAGTACCGCTCACTGTGTCGACTCCAGTTGGAGGTATGTTTTTTTCCTCTTGCATACTGGCTCTGGGTCGCCAATGATCTCCCGCTGACCAGAATATTCCATTTGTCTCAGAAATTAGAGGAACGAGTCGACATACTCGAAAGAGAGAATCATCACCTTAGAAGGCTCCTCAATTTTCCCTACTCAGCCAGACCAGCACTGGGCAGGGGCCCAACGGGCCGGGACAGACCAATGAATCCTAACAGCCAAATCTGCATCCCGAGTCGGGATTCCTTAAATATGGACACATCACGTACCATTGATGTTTCGGTGTCTTCTGTGGCTTCGTTGCGAAAATATGGTGCTTGCTCATCACGGGAAAATGGTAGTCCGCTTCAAGGGCATCACCACTTAGACGAACGGCTGCGTACAAATTCCTCGTATCACTCCCCAATTGTGGCGTCTTCATCCCTCAAGCCTTCGCACCCTCCCTACCTTGACCCGTTGACTACTTCATCTCCTCGGAATTCATTTTCTCAAAATTCAACATCCAACGACGTACATATCACCAGCACAGTGCATTCTAATTTCTCCGACCGTCTCTTACCACACAATTATAGTGAGCAGGATCCACGATATCGCAACCATCTTTTAAGGTCCTATACCCCGCCTCCATTTGAAGCTCAGCACCATGGCGATTTACATTGTCAAAGACCGTCACCTGCTGCTTCTCTACCTCAGTTTCGACATCAGCTACCGCAGCACCCCACAGACCCCCCAGTCTCATATGCTCTGGCTCCTCGACGACAGGGTATTACTGACTCTCACGGTTTTCACATGCCACAAAACTGTCATACGTCTCTTGAACTGTCTGAGATTCAAGACCATCGTTCGCCACCAGCCCGATACTCAGGACTCACTCAGAATCAAGATGATGTAAGCTCGACGCCATCACTTGTGAATTATTTCTATTGGTCGGATAGTTTCAACCATCATCCGATACCGTAAAATTGTATCATCCTTACTTTATTGCCCGCCCTGACGAGCACTTGCTCTTGGCCAAGGTCTCCTTTCATTGCTTTCTGAGACCTGTATCTTTAATCCTAATAATTTCATGGTTTACGTGCCAACATACTCAAAAGTGTACAGCAAGTATAGTAACCTCAAGTATGTCTTCTGACATCTTACTCTATCATACATTCATCAAACTTCGTTAATCTTGGCTTCATAAATCGGATCAAATGCCGTGAGCGGAATTTGATAGAGCCCGATTTTACGCATTCTGCATCTACATACTAAAAACTATCACCACGTGCTCACACCGTTATGATCGAAATCACTTGTGACAATGTTACAGAAGTACCAAAAATACGATGAATGTAAGACAAAAGCATATCTTTATGAGAACACCCATGCACAATTCCGTCATCAAATCTTCGTGACCAGATTGCACCAGTCAACTCGACCCTCCGCACCGTACTTGCGCTCTAGCCATTCGTTCGCTGTCCGGAAGTGTTTGTTGCCAATAAAGCCACGATTAGCTGAAAATGGCGAAGGATGCTAACATGACCATGAATCCTATTTTGTATGTTATTCAGGACAGACAAGAGCTTACAGCACTTTTCAAAATAAGATGTTTTGTCTGAAAGATGGTATTCGTCTTTGCCTCGAAATAAACATCTGAGATTGACTCACTGTGTTCAGTTTCTCAACTCTTTTTGCTGCCCATGCTCCCCATGCAAGGAAAACAACTCCACGGCCAATGCCGTTTGAATCAGAGCCTTCAGTCATGCCGGAAATGTTCGCGCCACCGTACCGATCAACCACATCGACAACTTTGTCAGTAAATTTTTCCCAACCCCGGTTGGAATGAGATCCTGCATCTCCTGCGCGGACAGTGAGGCAGGTATTCAACAAGAGAACACCGTTGGATGCCCAGGCAGTTAAATTGCTGAATAAAATTAAGTTCACAAGTCTGAGGTTTGATGAGGAGCTGCCTACCCATGCTTTGGGGCCTCGAATTCCGGATATTCAATTTTCAATTCCTGGTAGATCTGATTCCTGGTAAGTCCATTTTGGCTGAAAGTATGAAGCAAGTAACAGACGTTTCTTAGTGATGGGGGAGCCGGTACACCTAAGGGAACGGAAAAACAGAATCCTTTCATTTTCATTTATCAGCGGCATGATGCGAGATCAGGATGATGCGATTCACCATGTGCTTGTCCTGCCCCGTGATATGGATCTCGAGGCCTCAGATTAGAGTCGTTCAACCCACCAGAGAAGTCGACTTTACCTTGACCTATAATAACGACCTTGATTTTCCCGAGGGGGGTCTTTGACCATGCGTATATGTCCTTCGCTGAGACGAAGCTAAGTACGAAGCAATTTGAAAGTTGCGATTACACACCAGGTGGGTACACTTTGCAAGTCTTGGGTGTGTCGTTCGGGCCCCGTACACCTTCTTCCCAGAGAAAACGTTTCAGAGAAATGAAATAGTCCTTCGTGATTTCGCCTTTCAATAATTTGAGCCTACAGAGATCCATAAATACGAGTTTACCACAGGCTTAAAACTACCGACCAGCTTCTACCCAAGGACTCACATTCCAGCTGTAACAATCGTTGTTGTTCTTCATTCAAGGAATTTCGGAATTCGGACAGTGAAAAGGGTATGGCATTGAGCTTCTGCAATCCAGAAGGTTTCGGAGCTGCGACAACGATCTTGGTGCTCGTAGAAACGCCATCAGAGTCGGATAATTTTGCTTTTTTGGGAGCTCCAGTTGTTTTTTTTGGCCCAAAAAACATATCGTCAATCGTGCGCTGACGTTTGTTAGAGGCTTTCTTCTGCTCTTGGCTATGTCCCGGTTGTGAAGACTGGGGTGCGCTTTGTTCGTCGTCCTCAGCAATCTTATAGTTAGTATCAATGTCCTCTAGAAAGACAGTTTCTGTCTCTTTAACAGGATAAGACATAGCTAAAACACGCGTGCAGTGCAGATTCCTATTACAAAGCAGGACGCGTACTAGCTTTCTTATGCACAGTTTAAATTCCTGCTGGCACATGACTAGAGAAGTTATTTTAGACCTCAGGCCAATACTAGAAGTTGGGCGATTCGTTTTTCCTTCTAATTATCAAACTGCCTCGGTCAACTTCGTCACCTTCTCCGCCGTCCAAGAGACGTATTGAACCACGGAAGCACACTCTGGTTGGATCCAGGTCTCGTCAACGTCGGTCAAACTTGAACACTGCTCATGGATGTAGTGATCAAAAGGCAATATTGGACTGGAGCACAAGTTACCAGGCTGGCTCATCGAGGTATGTCAGAGGGATCGAATATATGGAGGCTGTATTATATACCATCTTTCTAGTTCTGCCTCAGGTAGTTCTGACGATGAAACGGAGGATGAGATGTCGGATTTCTCGCGAGGCAGATCAGCGTCGCTCAAACCTCGAATGGATCAAACCACAAGACTCGTCAAAAGGATTCCTGTGCAGCGGCAAGGGTCTCGAACAGGGTCGTCAGGAGATTCTACGAGTGATGCCATGAACCTCACTCCCAACAGTCCTTCCTTCAATGGATCACGCTCATCAGCATCTGCTCGCCAACCTATCCACCTCCTTGCTTCTAGAACTCGCCGTCATGCTTCCCCTATGAATCCAGAGGTCATGAAACAAAGGACCTCCGGTCCTCTCACTCTTTTCCCTGCATTCTTGGACTTTCGGTTGCGTTTCCCCCTCACTTCATCGGCATTTACCATTACCATGGATTTGCGTGAGCTTGGTGAATCTGTACTTCTTCTGGGTGCCTTGGTTCTTGCGGTATCGTATCTAGAGTCGTTCCCTGAAGCCGATTTTTTTCCTAAAGCAATGTTTGACGTACGATATTGGTTGACCACTGGTGAGTACCTGGCCTCTTGTTGAATTCCTTGACTCAAATATGCATACAAGAAATGTATTATCTCTGTTTCGCATCGTGTCTATACTATGCCTGGATCCATTCATCTCTGTCTAGAGATTCTCCGCAGTTTGTCAAGGAACAATCCGCACGGTCAGCATTCCCGATGACCACGGCTAAACCGCCTTCACCCCGTATATGCGAAAACCGCGAGAACAAGTATGTCAACAAGAGTACTTTTGGTTATGTCTGGATGTCGGTTCCGAAAAACTACCGGTGCGTTACCTTGGGAGCTTCCGAACTATTTTTGCCTACTGGAATTCAGGGCTTCCTCTGACGATGGTATTTTCACGGGATTATTACTCAGTCCATTGATTGCATTGGCACTCCTGATTAACACCTCCCGGCTTTTGACATCCCACCCATACAAGGCGACTCTTCCCTCGGGCTGGATCATTGAGGCGCCCAAAGAGCTTTATAACCTGCAGGGGTCATATGCCGCATCTCAAGCTCTTTTTCTTGCACGGTACTCTCTTGTCAATCTGAGCACGTTGTGTTCATCTATTCTGCTGCTCCACATTTGTGCGTCATGGTGGTTCGAATGGCGGTACTCAAAATTACCAGGAGCTGGGGATGGTGAGAGGACATCAGTTCCACGGAATGAAGGCCGTCGGATGTGGTATTATACTCTGTTCGCTACTGCCGTCGGTCTCGCGGTCACCATGACAAGGTTCGTGCTCCAAGAACGCGGTATTGGAATTTGGCAGCGTAAGACACCATCAGTCGCTCAATCGAACACTTCTGAATGAAGCTTGTTTGCAGATCTCACCATTTTTGAGACATTGGTCGCATCTGTATTTTTTCAATTTTGTCTTTATATGGCATTGCGCATGGCACATCGAGGCTTTACCCTTGGCGAACTCGGGCTGGTGTGTTTTGGAGGAACGGCCCTTTGCCTGGAGTTTCTGAATTTAACAATAGCCGGAGTGAGTGTTACTCAAATCCTCTTCATGTTTTATATTGACGAGGATAGTTATGGCCGGTCACCACCGCCTTCATTCGAACATACCGCCTACCTACTCCCCTGCTCACATTCCAAGTCGCATTGGTAGTGGGGTCACTTCTGACGGGATTTTTACTTTCGCCATTCCTCATCCTCTCGCGCAATTTTGCTAAACGGCCTGCGCATCGATTCCGATTACCCCAGGAAAATCAAGCAAAGGAGCGCAATCGACGTTATGCTGCTTTGGGATTTTATGCTGGTGCAGTGGTTATCATATGTAGTCTGATCGGGCTGTGGACAAAGTGGCTGCTTGATAATCGCGATCCATGGTTTTGGGTGTTAAATCGAATTCTAGAGGGAAAAAAGAAGTGGCATCGTCCTGCATTACTCGTATATTGGGGCCTCTTGGGATGTCTGAGTGTCGCAGGTTGGAACCGACAGTTAGCGAGATCGAGAAAGCTAAGACCACGTACTATCATGGCTGAATATGTCATGTCGGCGTCGATCTTACAGGACTCCAATACTTCACAGACCAGCGATATTCCGACTTCCGCAGTACAATCGTTGCAGTCCTCTGCGGGTGCTTTGGGAGTGACATTCCCGAATCTGCCTAGCCTTCCAAATCTGCCTAATGGTGTCAATGTAGCAAATGTCGCGACGGATCTACTGGATGCTGCAGATAAGCATGTTCCCACGCTCAAGGTGAATGCTAGGAGAAAGTTTTTCCATGGACTCGCTGTTGTCATGTTCATCCCCGGTGTCGCAAATGATGTGAGTGGAGCAGACTGGTTTTTATGTTTGGTATTGATTTTTGGATGAAAAGCCGGCATTTACACATCTCTCATTTAGTGTTGCATTTGCACTCTTTATCTTTGCGGAGTACATAAGATATTTCGCAATTTATCCGTTCGGTGTCGCGGTTCACCTGTTTATGAATGAGTTTCTCGATGACAGAGATGGGGGAACTGCAATTCTGAGCCATTTCTATTTATTGACAGGGTGTGCAGGCTCTCTGTGGCTAGAAGGGTGTGTCTCCAACTCCCCGTCATCTTGTCATCAATAGCAGCTCAAATACATCCCAGGCCTACCTGTCTATTACAGTTCACAGGCATACTCGCCTTGGGTGTCGGTGACACATTGGTACGTTTATCCAATATGGGCGACATGCTGTCAGATTAAATATTCGGCCATAGGCGTCCGTGGTAGGCAAGCGAGTGGGAGTCCATCGGTGGTCGCCCACGACGATGAAGACAGTGGAAGGCTCTCTGGTGTTTGTTGGCTCTATTGTGTTATCGGCGTGGGCGCTCCGTCTTGCAGGATTGGTGGAGTCATTCTCGGTATGTTTCTGGCCTGGTGAGAATAAATTAAAGTTAATGACGGGGACACAGACTGTGCGCTATCTGACGGGCGTCGTGGTTTCTGCGCTATTAGAGGCGCTTTCAAATCAGAACGACAACTTGACCTTGCCCTTATATATGTGGAGCGCACTAGTGCTTGCTAATCCCTGATGGCTCGTAGTCACTCGCCTAATACTAATACTGTACATGTACATATAATGCCTGAAGAGGGGGTCAGGGTCCAAACAAAGAGTAGGGTTAGGAAGCCGATGCAAAGAAGCTAAGAAGCCAGTGACGAAATGTCAGAAACGGGTCGATGTTGACCTCGAGGAAAGTGACGTCATTGTTCCCAGAGAGATGTTTGGGGTGCAGAGCAGATAGATTCGGTTCATATTTTTACCCTACCATCCTCCTCCTCCTCCATTTTTCCCACCGTGCCGTGTTTTTGAGTGAGTTCCCGACCCCTGTCAGAGACATTGTCGCCCCAGCACTCACAACAACCATTGAGCTGACACTAATTCTGTAACACTATTTGTATTTACATTTCCGACCGGGCTTTCATATATGGACTCTTTTTCCGCTCCTCCACCACCCGAGTGTCTTGCCAGCGGGTCTTTGGCACTTGATATAATGCCTCAGCCTGCACAGGACCGACGATCGACTGTTTTTACTCAACGACCGGCCAAGAAGGTTACCCGGTCTCCAACCGCTCCCACCGAGGATGTCGTGTTGCTTCCTGCTGACCATTCAAGTCAACCTTACCGAGGTGGAGAAAATGATGTTTCTCATGTAGATTCGATTGTCTTTCCGTCAACAGTGAATGACCTTGCTGAGTTCCCGAGCCCGACACCGACACGAGATACCGATGAACCAGTGAATTCTCTATTACCTTGTCCTAGTCGTTGTATGTAAACTTCCCTCCTTTACAGCTTATAGTCGTTCAGGAGAGATCATTTTGTTTACTTCCAGCATCGTTGTCCATGTCATATCCTCCTACACAGGAGTCGTCTCCACGACATCTAGCCACTGAAACACGAGGTTTACCGGAGTATACACATCTAGACTGGCCGGGTTTCATACATACTTATGTGCATGGGCGTTGGGATCCTCATAGAACACCCCAGCGTCCACGGTCGACAGTACAGGTTGCTGAGATGCCCAAAGTTCCGAGTATGGATTATCTGAAATACGATCACTCTGAAATAACTACATCAACCGAAGTTTTCGACACACCTGTCACCAATGTATCCTCCCCTTCGTCCACTGCAGAATCTCCTGCTCTTCTATTCGATGGCCTAACTGAAAACCTCGAGCATGACCAGTCCCTCATTGCTTCCAGCAACGGAATCTCTCAGGAATCACAGGCTCTTCAGAAGTCAACCTTCCTCTCTTTCTCCAATCATACCTCAGCCCTCAAATTTCGTGCTCCTCGACCCATAGCGCCCCTCACATTATCGCCATATCGCCTTCGCAGTTCTTTTTCCAGTGGTACTTCCGTTCCAGGTGACAATCTCCCTCCTATGACAACAGCTACGAACGCAGAATTACAAACAACGGTGGCAACAATGCGTTGGGCAGCTGCAAAGGTTGATATTTCTCCCCTGGCACTTCCTTCTCCCGAGCATGAGCTGGCTGATCCAATGCGAGGGATCACTGCCACCATCCCAAGAGCTCACCCAGTAGATAGTTATTCCGATCCTTCCTTGATGCCAGGTGTATCTCGTCGAAGTCGATTGACGGAATTCTGGGAGGGCACCAATGATGTTGTGGAAGACAAGACCCATCGAAAGCGGAGCTCATACTCAGAAAATCTTTGTGAAGAGTCAGAGAATGCTGAGCAACCACCTCAGCTCTTTCAAACCTTAGATCCAGCGATGGGGGCAGATTGTATCACAACCAGTAATTCAGTCTCACCAGTCGCGCGGCAAAAATCTCATCTCAGCCTCCTTGAGTCTGCAATACCTGCAACGGCATCTCCAAGAGAACTGTATAATTCATCGGACGATTTACCAGGTGATTATTTTGGCAACGTTATTTCTAAGCCTACCACATCGTCGTCTGATGTTGAGCTCATGGCGAATGAAGCTGTTTCGGAAAGCAAAATTCTGCCTAGCACAAATGTGACCCCTCCAGGTGGCGTTCGACTCGAGGCCACACAGTTCTCTGAAGTGGGGACTGTCTCTGTCCCAGTTGCAGTGAGGAAAATGTGTTTGACTCGGCAAATTTCATCTCCCCTACCCATTGTTCCACCCATCAAGGCAGACAATCGTATTTATGGTGGTCGTGTCAGTTCAGATTTACAGCTTCCTAGGCTACAACGGATGTCGAAAGAAGAACAACTGTTCAATCGGCTTGGGTATCTTGTTCCTCCTGATCCCTTTGACGAGCTTGATCGCAAGAAGGCGCTGTATAAGTGAGTGTTCCTCCTGATCTGTGTAACTATCTCTCATTGTTATCATTCAGATGCAATATCTGGAACACTAGTCCAGACACAAATTTTGATAGAATAGCCCATCTGGCAAAACTTGTCTTCAACACGAAGGGAGTGACCATCTCCCTGATTGACGGCGGGGAAATGTAAGCCTATCTTTAGCTCATCGCTATAGTGTTTCTAACACGTTGGTCCTAAAGCTGGCACAAGTCTCAGTGTGAGTTGTATATGACATAATGATTCCTAGTTTCTTGCTTACTGGTCCTGTTGCTCGAAGGGGGCTTGAAAGTGACGAACTTCCTGCGCTCAATATCCCTCTGTGGCCATGTAATTCTCCAACGGTGAGCTCCAATATCGTGAAGCCTTGACGGTTTTGATCTGATGTCCTTGTCAGCGGTGATGAACCTATGGTAGTCATGGACACCCATTTGGACTGGCGATTCATACGAAATGTAAGCGATCGAGTTCCTGATCCTCATTCCGACCTCGATCCATCAAATCCTAGCCGTTGGTGATAGGAGGTTCTCGGGTGCGCTTCTATGCTGGGGCACCACTCAGGACTCAGGATGGTTTTAACGTTGGAGTGTAGGCTGTCTTCCTTTTTTCTCTATGATATTCTATACTGAGCTTCAGGTTATCACTTATTGATGACGCTCCCCGAGAAGAATTTTCACCCCGACAACGACATACCCTCAAGGAATTTGCGGTCCGTCATTTTATGTTGCGTCATTTTGTTTTGTGTGAGGATTCAAAATATCTGCACAGGCAATTGCGATGCGTGAGATGGAGCTTTGGCGGGACAAGGTTTGTACAGAATCTACCGGAAGGGGGCACAGCTGATATTAACCTAAACAAAAAGATTCAACTGAGGATAAGAGATCGGATTCAAACTTCGGTCAGTATGGAACATATATAGTATATGGCTCAGGATGATTGATGGGAAGCATCCTCTCATATAGATGGAACAATTTTCCAGGGAGTGCTTAGAAATAGATGAAGAATCAACCTCGCAAGAACATAGCGATTCCGCCGATGGTACTTCGATGGACAAAGTCTATGATCGTGCTGCCAAATTGGTGAAACGCACTCTCGACGTGGAAGGGGTAGTTGTGATGGACGTGTCACATTGCCAGGTTCTGGAGACAATGGGTGCCGAAGCTAATGTATCAGTGACAATGCATTGTGGAGAACTTGGAACAGTGTTGAAAAAGCAGAAACTGACAGCGGACGAATATCATCAACTCAATGTATTTTTCTCAAAGCATCCGGAAGGAAAGATCTTCGAAGGAATTGTTCCTGCGTGTTTCCGGTCATTTTTGCCTACTCACATCCAATATGCACTAAGTAAGTTGCAGAGTTGCCTGGTTCAATGACGAGCATTCATCCAACGAGCATCTAGCTGTACCAGTATATAATATTGACAAACAACTTTTTGCGTTGATATGCGCATATAATGCATCAAGCCATAGCAAACGTTTTGTGAGTGCTTTTTTCCAAGTTTATACACTGCCTTACGGCTTGCGTGTAGCTCGAGGGGCACGAATTGTCCTATCTTCGTGCTATTGGTAAAACATACACTCTTTCTTTAACATTGTCATTGACCGTACGCAGGCGTTATCATTCTCTCTGCTGTGCTTAAGCGTCGGATGATTCTCGCGGACAAAGCAAAGAGTCTGTTCATATCCAAGTATGCACATGCAGATTTCATTTTTTTCCCATCAGTCGCTGAACTCGTTCGACAGTATCTCTCATGAGCTACGTACACCATTACATGGGGTAGACTGGATGCTTTCATTCTGTCATTCATTGTCTGATTTTGGTCCATCAGATTTTGGCTGCAGCTGAACTGCTCGATGACACCTCTCTCAATCCTTCGCAATTATCCTACCTCCAGACCGTCCAAGCCTGTGGAACATCACTCGTGGAAACTGTCAATCATGTTCTTGATTTCACTAAATTAAGCGGAAATGCTAAATCAGGTTTACCCTCAAGGTATGTGCGATCTGCTTGAAACTTATCCTTAACACATGTTGACTAACACCAATTCGTGACAACCAGTGTGGACCTCTTGCGTCTTGTAGAAGAAGCTGTGGATGGTTGTTGGGTTGGATACCGCGCTCGGACTGCTATAATGGGTGACTCAGGTATTGGAAGTGTCTACTCACCGCCCAAAGAGGAAAGTGGTGATTTGCCTGTGGTCACAAAGCATGGACATGTTGAGACAATAATTGATATTGGGTACAGAAGAGAAGTAGGTTCGCTCTTTGTCGATCGGTTTTGCTCAAAAAAGCTGAAATCTCATTTTGTAGGGATGGAGTTTAAAATGCGAAAAAGGAGGTATTCGTCGCGTTTTAATGAACTTGTTTGGGAATAGCCTTAAATTTACATCGGTATGCTTTTCTCATTTGCCGGTGCTTCTATCAATGCTCATCATATTCTAGGACGGCTTCATCCATGTTATGCTCCATCAATTACCAATGTCGGAGGATGATCCACCAAACAAAGTCAAAGTCGAACTTGTAGTACTTGATTCCGGCAAGGTGTGTCGTGACTTTGTTGTATAAGCACCCTTGATTGACATGAGTTTGAATTAGGGTATAAGTCAGAACTTTTTGAAGGTGAGTCGAGAGACCTTAAATAACCATGGGTACTCTGGCTCATTTGGTACTTTTGCAGAACCAACTTTTCCATCCCTTTTCTCAAGAAAATCCGTTGCAGACGGGGACTGGACTTGGTTTGGCTATTGTCAGTTCTATCGTAACGTCGGAGGTTGTCGGAGGCAAGGTAGATGTTTGGAGTCAAGAGGGTGTCGGTACTGAAATCAAAGTCACTTTCAATGCCGAGGTGGATGACGACGAGTTTGGTGAGCTCAATGACATGGAGCCCATTCCACACGAGGCTGGGCCACTTCCAGTAGTCTCGTTGATTGGATTTGATGGCTCAGATCAAGGTACTTCGCGGCTGAAGAAAATCTTTCGCTCGTATCTGGAGGATTGGTGGCAATTTGATGTTGTAGCTGATATACAGAAGAGTAATATCGTCATTCTGAATGAGGAGGTTGGACCCGTAATTATGGCGACAGAGAACCAGGACACTAGTCGACCATTCATAATTTTGTCAGCCGGAAGAGGCAGCCCATCAATCATGCATGTTGCGACAGAACACGAGAGAATTGGTGGATTTTGTCGTATCCTCTACAAGCCAGGTGGCCCGAGCCGGCTGCGTAATATTCTTGAGCTCGCCATTCGTGCAAGTGACTCTCCAAGGCAGAATACCATGCTAGATGATGTCTCATCAAGCTTTACGGTAGATGAAACGGGGCTCAGAATGCCACTACGAAATTCGGAGGAAAGCCATTTTAGGGGATGGCCTGCTATGGTTCCCCGATCTACAAGTGTATTCCCAGAATCGAAAACACCTTCATCTGTCCCATCTATTGGCAACCTCGGTGGAAGAGAACGGAATCACTCTCTACCTGTTCCGCCCCACGTATCATCTCCTTCAAGAACATTGAAGGATCCTGGATTAATTTGTGATCATGACGGTATTCAAACTGCGTCTCACGAGTCACGATTCGAGTCACGATCGTTGGTGAGCTTACCCAATCCTTTGGCAGACGCAAGTCAAAGGAAACCAGTTCTGGAAATTCTAGGACCACAATGGTCCGAAGATCGGTTACACAGTGTCGAAGTAAAAACATCTGGATCGTTGCAGACTGCAGAAACGTCTCTTCTTACTAGCTCTGAGGCAGCGCTTTTCGAAACTGGTGCAGCTAAAGTCACGCCATCCTCACAAGTCATCAGTCCGACGGATGATCACCGAAAAACAAAAGAACAGCCTGGTAGCCCCATAAGCTCCTCCATCTCATCGGTGATCTCTGTTGGACAATCAGGGACATTGCTCGAGTCATCAGTACAATCAGAAATTAATAAAAAGCAGAAGAGGTTTCGCGTGTTGGTTGTAGAGGACAATGCTATTCTGCGTAATCTCTTGTGAGTTCAGTACCGCTTTACCTTTGCTCGTGTGTTCAAGTATCTTGCAGAACAAAGTGGTTGTCGAGTAAAGGGTATGAGTTTCGCCACGCAGTGGATGGATTGGCTGGTGTGTCTGTTTACAATGAAGAAGGGCCTTTCGAGTATGTGGCTAGCATGATGTACGATCTTGGGCTGACAATTCTTTCAGTGTTGTTCTCCTGGACTTATCTATGCCCGTACTTGATGGTGAGTACGAAATATTGGATCAATGATGTTGGAAACTAAGCTTGTGCTACTTTTGAGGCGTGTCTGCGGCTGCCATGATTCGCAAATTTGAGCGAGAAGGCCAGGATGGCCGTCATGCTCGAATATTGGCACTTACCGGAATGTCATCATTGGAGGACAAAAGACGCGCATTCTCGGCAGGTGTCGATGGATAGTGAGATCCCCTTTCATTCTGATCACAAATCAGGATCCAACTGACCGATCATCTTTTACCTTAGTCTCATAAAACCTGTGGCCTTCAAGACCCTCGATGAGATGTTTCACAAAATGGGGCTTGTGTAACTCGGAGCCTTTAAGTCCCAACGACCCTTGAGCCAAAAGCCCCTCTTTTTCACTCAGACTTCATTTGTCATAATCACTAC
>Ga0153952_1000164_pt1 | contig 20011 bp, 11 predicted proteins | sample TSNJ036MetaG_FD_104746 | JGI IMG/M metagenome (GOLD analysis project Ga0153952, IMG submission 104746) | Attine ant fungus gardens microbial communities from New Jersey, USA - TSNJ036 MetaG | ecosystem: Host-associated > Fungi > Mycelium > Unclassified | place: USA: New Jersey, Wharton State... | reverse complement strand
TCAATGCCCCAGTACCGGACCACTGACGAAGGCGGGAGAGAGCAATGGAAATCTTTAGTATACCCACATAATAAAAATATGTATGAGCGGCTGACGAGGCAGGTATTGGAAGAGTATAATCGGAGCAGCAAAGAAAGAGAACAGCAAGGCAAAGATATCCCAAAGAACAGGGATAAGACAACCCGATAAAATCAGAGGGCGGTTGCTATAAATTATCATACTTACAGAGTATTCCACATCTAAAAAAATTCATCATAGAGTACATCTCCCGAAAGGTAAAAATTTCCGCACTAAAAATCCCACCAGAGTAGACATTTTATAGTGCGGAAATTTTTCACCTTATGGAGCTTCTTGATTAGAAACAGTCAGACAACAATTTAACTGCTGTTTTGAATCCTGTCTTAAAAAAGTATTCTTCCCTAATTCTCATAATAGAATTTATTGTATCATAGAAAACCATTTTTTCTTTTTCTGAAAAGTTATATTTCATGTAATCAAATAATTGCCTATCGGATTCTTTCAAAGCATCTTCGGTCTGTTTGAGTTCCGAAGATATAATGTATAACTCACGCAATGCGTCCATGGACGTCCTTTCCGTTACGGATAACAGTTTATCTACCATATTTCTTTGTTTTTTTGATAGCCTTAATTTCATATATGCTTTTTCGTCTTTGCTTTGTTCCGTTGAAATCTTATTATAATTCTTATCTTTCATAAGTAGTCTTAAGATACATATTAAATTTTGTAGATAAATATTGCATAATGGAATATTATGGTATATCATGATATGAAATATCCTATAAAAATTATGGCTATTAGAAGAGGTTCAAAAACAGGAGAGTTATTTATATGAAAAGTAATAACAAACAAAAGTGGTTATATTTTTTACTATCTGGTATTGGATTCCTATTAATAATAAGTCCAATTATAGTAAATTTTTCATATACTCCTAACGGCAAAATAATAACCGAATGGAGCGCAGGAGATTTATTACAATATCTTGGTACTGCGTTAACAGGTATTGCAACAATTATAATTGCCTGGATTGCTATTAAGCAATCTGATAACTCATATGAACTCGAAAAAAGAATGAAAGATTTAGAATTAAATGAATATTCTCCTAAATTACTTGTGAATGAGTTTATAGGTAAAAGTATGTCAGCAGCACTGTATTCACAAAATATAAGTGAACGCTCTATATTGAAACTTGAATTTAAAAATGATAAAGGCGAAAATAATTTTTTTCATACTTTAGCTTTTACATTTAAAGATATAAACATAAATACGAGTGAATTAGTGTACATACACAACTATCATTTTAAATTAGAGTATTCATCCAAACTATTTATAAACGAAGTTTTTTTGGATTCAATAAGATTCTTGGATAATGATATGGAAGAAATTTATGTTCTTAATAACATAAATATAGATATGGAAACATCATTATCGAACAAACAAAAAGCATATTTAGGTCTTTGCTTTGCGGCGAACGAATTACCAAGCAAAGACAATTCATATTTAAATTTATTATATAAAGCAAAAAAGTTGGAAATTAAATTACGTTTTAAAATACATACTCAAACAGAAAATATAAAAGAATATGAGGAAATCATTATAATAAGAAAGCATGCTGAGATAAATGATGTGGATTTTATAGAGAATTTAGTAACATGGACACTTTCCACATCGGAAATATGTAATTGAATACAAACTTATCAAAATCCATACAGAAGTGATAAAAACTGCATATTCATAGAAGAGGTAGAGTAGTGACGCAAATAAATGAGATGGTAGATCATAGTCCAGAGAAACGAAAACAATGTTATATTCAGGCAAGAAGCTTCTTTTATGCTGCTAAAAGATGTGGGCGTATAGAGATATGCGAGGAAAGCGGATTAAATCAAAATTTTCCGATTCCAGAATACGTAAACATTGCGTTCTCATGTGAATTATATCTTAAAACTCTTTTATACAGAGATCACGAATTCATTAAGGGGCATGAACTGTCAGAGTTGTTTAGTAGGCTTGATGCTGCAAAAATACATAAAGTTTCTGAGAATCTGAAAATAGATGAAGTTCAAATAAGAAATTTGCTTGAACAACATTCCAACTTATTTAGAAATATGCGTTATCGCTTTGAATACCTACAATATAGTGGAAGCTTTTCGGTGCCGTTACAATTTTTTTATCTGATGGCAGAGTCGCTGGACCAGCTTGCCCAAGAAGCTTTCGGTGCTGAACCATATCCCTCAACGAATGTAGATATTGGTTATTTTCACGAATTTTGGCTGGACTTCTAAGTTGTCCATTATGTTTAATACAGTTAGCTTAATGGGTAAAAACGTACTACTGTGTATAGCAATAATGCGAAATTCAAGCAAATACCAGAAATGGCTATAATGCGGTGTTCGAATTAATTTAGCCTGTTGCCAGTTATAGCTTTTAATGGCACTGAGAAAAAGGTTGTTTTATAGGAATGAATAACAAAAGATAGGAGATTAATAGATATGGAATATGTGGGATTAAAATGGTATAAATGTGATTTCCATTTGCATACAAGGAAGAGCAATTGTTATAAGGAAAAAGAGACTAATACACCCGATATGTGGGTTGAGGAAGTGAAGGATAAAGGACTTAATTGTATTGCAATTACAGATCATAATGAATATCGAGGCATAGATGATATAAAAGAATTGTGTGAACAAGTAGGAATTGTTGTCTTTCCAGGAGTTGAATTATCATGTGATTCAAGTAAAATACATATGTTGATTTTATTTGATGTGAATTTTAATGGAGATAGAGTACAGGAATTTTTAAATCAAGTGGGAATATTTAGTGATTCATTAGGAGATAGTGGACATACCTGTAGGGGTGATATTTTTGAAGTGTGCGAAAAAGCTCAGGGAATGGGTGGGCTAGTATTAGCTGCTCATATTGATGAATTTAATGGACTTAGTGAAATTAGTTATGATAACATGGAGAAAATATTAGATAGAAAATATATAAATGCTGTACAAACTGTAAATAATAGCGTTTGGGAAAATTATGAACAGAATAATGATTTAAAAAGAGTATGTGATTTGTTGAGCGAAAAATATAATAAAGATATTTCAGAAGATAAAGCAAAATCATGGTACAATGCGTTTTTTTTGGCAAGAAAAAAGGAATTGCCAATGCTTACATTTTCTGATAATCCATGTGCAGAGAAAGAATCAAAACACGGACTGTGGGGAATTGGTAACGATTATACTTGGTTTAAAATGAATCAAAATCCAAATTTAGAAAGTGTAAGACAGGCATTGTTATCTTATGATATGAGAGTAGCAAATGACTGGGAGTCTAATTCGATACCAAATGTGAAACCTGACTTATGGATTCAATCCATTGAAATTTCTGATACGACTTTGAATGATAAAGAAAGCATTGATGTTAAATTTAATCCACAATTAAATACAATTATTGGAGGTAGAGGAAGTGGAAAATCAGCGATTATTCGAATTATCGCAGGAGGTCTACAGACGTTTGATGCAGAGAATCTTGAATTAATCAATGCCGAACAAAATAATTTTTACAAGCTGAAAGGAAGAGACAAAAAAGGTATATTTACGAAAAGTTCTGTTATAAAATTATATGTAGAAAGAACGGGTGATCTATATAAATTAGAAATCTGTGACATTCAAAATATGGATAATCAGCAGAGAAAATTATATAAATTTGAGAGTGATAAATGGAATGAAGTAGTAGACATAAATTATTTGGATTTTTTTAAGGCTCAAATATATACTCAAAAACAAATCTATGAATTGGCATTGGATTCTAATTCCTTATTAAGTATTATAGATGATGATATTGAAGATTTTGATCAAAAAACAGATGAAAAAGAAGCGGCTTTAAGTACAGTTATTTCAAAATTGTTAGAAATTAAAGATTTAAGAAAATCTATAGATGAAGAAGATAAAACAAAAACAGAATTAAAAGATATAGAGGAACAGATTAGTAAATACGAGGCAAGTGGTATATCAGAAGCATTAAGAGAAAAGCAAAAATATGTATCTCAAAAAAAGATTATTGATGATTATATTATAAAGAAAAAAGAACAAATGAAACAAATAAGTACACTGATTAACTCATTAGATTCAATTAAGACAGATTTTACAAAAATAGAAGATGATGAAATGAAATTAATATTGAACAATGATTTGTCATGCTTTAATAATAGAAAAAAGTCATTAAAAGAAATAATTGGTTTAATGAATAAAGATACAGAGAAGTTGAAAAATGATATCCAATCCTCAACTTGGGAAAAAGACAAAGGAAAGGCAGAGAGTCAGTATAGTGATGTATGTGTTTCATTGCAAGAGCAAGGAATAAATTTTGATAGATTAGATGATCTATTAGATAAGAAAAAAGGGAAATTAGAAGAACTTGATAAGATTAAGTTAAAAAAAGATAAACTAATAATGGCAGAAAAGGAACAAAAACAATTGTATAGTCAGTATGAAAAAGTAGCAAGCGATATTTCAGTAATGAGAACAAATTTTATCAATGGAATTATTGGAAAAGACGCAAACGTAAAATTTCAAATTAATCGTGGAAGAAATCGTACTTCATTTATACAAATGATGAAAACTGTTTTGAATAAAGATAATGCTACGATAGATGATGATATAAATAGAATGGCAGATATCTTTTTTGAGAAAAATGGGATAGGTGAATTCAGAACACTGATGTGGGATATCAGAGAAAAAAAGGATGAAAAAAATTTTTCAGGAAGAACAAGAACGGCAATTATTGACATGACGCCTGAGTCCTTTGCACGAATGATTTCATTTATACCAGAGGATGATTTGAAGGTCTCATATAAACCTGAAAAGGCAAAAAAATATATCCCTTTATCAAATGCATCGGCAGGACAAAAAACAACTGCAATCTTAACATTTCTTCTTGCATATGGGGATTTGCCATTGCTATTAGATCAACCGGAAGATGATTTAGATAATAAGTTAGTATACGGTTTAATTGTAACTAGATTAAAGAAAACCAAGTCAAAACGTCAAATTATTGTAGTGACACATAATGCTAATATTCCTGTGAATGGTGATGCGGAATATATTGTGTCAATGGATTCTGATACAGATGAAACTAAAACAAGATATGAAGGAACAATGGATGATGAAAATATAAGAAAAGAAATATGTGATGTTATGGAAGGAACTCAAGATGCGTTTGAGATGAGAGCAAAAAAATACCACTTTAAAATTGTTGAATAAATATGTACTTTTCTAAATATGTATATATGGAATTAGTGAAGACAAACCTTTATTTTATCCTATTTTTAAAAATTATGATATTAGTCTGTAAGTGGTTCGGTAAAAATAAATTTAATTCTGACCATTCTGAATTATATGCATTTGTAGATAGGCAGTTTTAAATACCGACCCACATGCATACTAACACCAAAATTATATATATATATAACTGTATGATTGTGCCTAAATGAAAGTTATTACGGTTACATACTCTGTTACAACTGCCCATTAGGTTTATTACATATAGAGCATCATAGCAATAATGGAAAGTTCGGATATGTGATGGTTTTGGCTATAAGCAAATTGGGAGATAAATGTTTAAGTCATTTCAATAAAAAGGATTAACAGATAAAATGTTAGAAATAAATAAAGAAGATGTAAAACAATTGAATGATGTCGATTTGAGAGAGCTTATTGCTTTGCTTTGTGAAACAGAAGCGAGTGCAAAAGGGCTATCTTCTGTTGGCATAAAATGGGGGGGCTCACAGACTGCATCTGATGATGGAGTGGACGTTTTGGTTAATTATCCTAAAGATAAAAATCTTGACGGATATATTGCCCCATATACTATTATTCAAGTAAAAAAGAATAATATGCCTCCTAAAGAAATAGAAAAAGAAATGTGTCCTAAAGGGAAACTTCGTCAGTTCTTTTATCAACTTAACCAAAAGAAGGGTACATACATAATTTCCAGTGGTAATTCTGATACTTCAAAGCGTTATCTTGATATGAGGACACAGGTAATGAAAGATATACTTGTAAAGCATGGTCTTATCGACATAAAAGTAGACTTTTATGATTGTCAGCGAATAGCATCTTGGGTGAGGAGTTTTCCGGCTATGAGTATTTGGTTAAAAGATAAAGCTGGCAATGGTACTTTTGGATGGAAACCATTTGGGAATTGGTCTAATTCAAACAGCGGGACAGTAAGTGAATATATTTTCGATGAAAGTATTAACACTATGTATGATAAGAACACTCCGATAAATATTGTTCAGGGAATTAATTCAATTCGAGGAAACCTCATTATTCCAAAATCATCAGTACGTTTAGTTGGTTTGTCTGGAACAGGAAAAACAAGATTGGCACAAGCGCTATTTGACAAAACAATAGGTGCAAATTCGTTAGATGAAAAAAGAGTTATTTATTGTGATTTAGGGGATAATCCCGAACCATCACCACAGACGATGGCAGAGTATTTAATAGCTCTAAAAAAGTCATATGTTTTAGTAATTGACAATTGTCCATCGGAGGTTCATAATTCATTGACAAAGATTTGCACGAGTGAGCTTAGTGAATTAAGTATAATTACAATAGAATATGATATTAAAGATGACCAACCAGAAGAAACCTCTGTATTTAGGTTGGAAGCTTCTTCAAATAATATGATTGAAAAAATACTTTCAGCAAGATGTACCCACCTTGATTATAAGGGTATACAAAATATTGCCGAAGCTTCCGGTGGAAATGCAAGAATAGCTTTGGCGATTGGAGGCTCTATTCAAAAGGGAGAGAATGTGCATAAGCTGACGAGTAATCAATTGTTTGAACGTCTTTTTTGGCAGAAAAATCAAAAAGATGAAAAACTTATGAGTGTAGCGGAAGTATGTTCACTTGTTTATTCATTCAGTGCAGAAAAGACGGATTTTTGTACTAATGAAATTGAGAAGTTATCGGAAATTATTGATGTTTCTTATATAGAATTTTTCAGATATGTCCAGATTCTGGTTGAACGCAATCTGATTCAAAAGCGTGGCTGTTGGTGCGCTGTGTTGCCACATGTTTTGGCAAATAAATTAGCCAAGCAAGCGTTAAAAAATATTCCAGGTGTATGCATTATGGGAGTTTTTGAGAAAAGTGAAAATGAACGTTTGTTGACTTCATTTACAAAGAGATTAGGTTTTTTGCATGATAGCACAGAAGCGGTACAGATTACAGAACAATGGATTTCTGAAAGTGGCTTTCTTCATAACATAACAAATTTAGATTCTGTTTGGGAAAATCGTTTTTTCAACATTTCTTCAACTATTCCGGAAAAAGTATTACAATTAATGCAGTGTCAATTTGAAAAGCGTCCGGATATATTGGCAAATACCGAACAGACGTATAGCGAAATAATTGCCAGCATATGTGAAGGAAAACATATATTTCATAGAGAAAGATTTTTTCGATTATTAAATTCACTTGCATACGATACAAGTATGTTTAAAAATAGTGTTTTTTTATTATTAATGTTTGCATTATCATCTCAACGTAAAAGAGATATTCAAGATATTGAAAATATTCTTCTTCCTCTTTTTCAATTCTGTGGTTCTGGAACATATGCTTCTTGGGAACAAAAATTTGAAATTATAGATACACTCATTTCCTCGTCCACTGAGAAGGAACAATGTTGGGGGGTAAAAATATTAAACAGGACTTTAAGTACGAATACATCAAATAATATGTATCATGATTTTGGGTCACATCACAGAGATTTAGGATATTGGTATAAAGATGAAGATGATATTCGTAAATGGTATCATCGTAGCTTGCATTATGCAATAGAATGTTTGGAAAAACACGAAAGTCTGCGGAGCAGTATTTTAAGTATAATAGCAGAAAGATTGAATGAATTATGGTCTACGGGTTTTGAATTTATTCACGATAAGCTTCTTGAAGTAACTAAATCTATTCGAAAAATGAGTTTTTGGCCAGAAGGGTTTATGCAGTTTAGAATGATTTTAAAACATGCGTCTAATAAAGAAGAAAAAAATCAAGATAACAGTAATCAGCAGAATATTGAGAAACTGTCAGAACTCATTGAAATACTAAATCCTGTCACAGATGCAGAGTGGTTTATGTTAACTTTAAATACAAATATTTATAGTTTACGGAATTATAATATAATTTCTGTTGAAAGGTATTCGATTAATGAATACCTCATTGATTTAGGAAAGAAAGTTGGGACTTCCGTCGATGCGTTCAACCAAGTAGTGAGGACATGTTGTACCGCAAGCTTATCGATTTATAATGGTTATTATCTGGGGAAAGGACTGGCAGAGGGTAGTTATGATTATCTTGCAATGTGGAATTGTTTTTATGAACATATGAGTAAAATACCTCCAGGAAAAAGAATGATAGGAATACTTTCGGGGTTTTTAGATACAGTTTATTTACTGAATCCAGATTTATGTAATATGATTTTGGATGAAATTTCTTGTGATGCTAACCTTAGTGAGGAATATCCAACTATTTTATGTAATATGGGAGAAGGAAATCATTACAAACGTATAATAAAATCTTTTTATGAAGGAAAAATAAACGCATGGAAATACATTAGTGTTTGTTATTCATCAATAATAAATAAATGGGATGATATTCAAATTGAAACATTTTTTAATGGTTTGTTCAAACAATCAGATGGTGTGGAAGTTGCCGTTGAAGTATTTAACAATAACTTCGCCCAGGGGAAAAGTGTTCTTTCTCATAAATTACAGATTATTGGATATAAAATTTTGATTAATCTTAAATTTGATGATAACTTCAGTGAAGACGCTGTTATAGAGATTTTTACACATTGCAAAAGTGTATGTGGTGAACCGGATAAATATAATGATTTGTTAAAACATATATATAGTGAATGCAACTTGACGACATCAACAAAATTAAGAAATGGGTTTATTCAAGAATTGGTAAGCATAAATGAAAAAATGTTTCTGAATGTTTTTTTACAAGATGGAATTGATGTTTCATGGCGTATAAAGGAAGTTATGAAAGGTTCGATAATAGATGTAGGCGTTTTAGAAAAAATACGGTATGACGAAATAGTTATTTGGATTGATAAGAAACAAGAACGTCTTCACAAATTAGCTGAACTGATTAAGCCTTTTAAGATGGATGATGAAAAACAATATTTGTGGACTGATTTAGCATTTGAGTTATTATACATGGCAGAAAATCCAGAAGAAGTACTACAACACTATTATAAATCGCTATGGCCAAACAGTTGGTCTGGTTCAAGATTTGAAATAGTTAATCCTCGAAGGAAATTACTTTTAGATTTATTGGAAAGACCTGAATATATACCAGTGGAATTTATTAAAAGAATATTGTTGAATTTTGATGAGCAGATTCAAGCAACATGGGAATGGGAAGAAAAGAGAAGGCAAAAAGAAAAATATGCTAATGAGCGGTTTGAGTAAATCTTCACATAATAGTTTTTAGCCTTTATCTTGATGGGATGGCAAACTACTGAGAGGCTATACATTATGAATATCCATATTAGGTAAAGTTTTCATGGACATTTGAATTGCCCATTATGTTTATGACAGACATCCTGATTTAGTAATAACGGGCAGTTCGACTAAGTGTTGATGTTGATTTTGTCTATAATTAGGAAGCTTGTCAAAGATAATTTTCGTTTGGTGAATTTTGCGGTATGATAAAGAGTCAGGAATAAATTTTGAATATTTATTATTCTGTTAATGCAGGCAAAAGGAAAAGGTATAATACAAAAACCATGAGAGAAAAGTATACGAAAGTAGATTTGAGACAAATTGCTAAATTACAAAGGGGAACTAAGAATGCAAAAATTAGATAAGATATTTTTTTCAGAGGAATTTGAGACAGGAGATAGAATGGAGGAACTGGGGGTATTTGACCCTATTATTACCGAAGATAGCAATTATTTTATCAATATTAAACGCTTAAGAGATTCTAATGTAGTTGAATTTAAAGATTCCTTTGAAAAGATCAATAAATATTTTTGCGATATTGGCAGACTATTATTGGCGGCGAATGGTGATAGAAATCATGTAGCCTATAAAACAGCATTTAGAATGTTTGACTTCCCAGAGGTCAATGGAATAAATTTAGGTACATCTGAAGGTGGGGCAGGAAAAGGATTTGGAAAAAAATTACGCTTAAAGATTATTCATGACGCATCACAAATTATAATCACTTGCTCTAATCACCCTGAAATATTTCATTTGCTCAGCTTGTTTGAAGATAATGTTGGACCAGATAGAATAAGTGATATGATTGCACGGTTGATATACACAGAAATAGTTGGATATACTAAAAGAATGTATTTCGAGTTAGGGATATCAGATTCTTTTTCAAAACATGTATTCTGTGATGGATTATTGATAAATCCTTACAGAAGGATTAAGAAAAAGGGGATGCCCATCTTATTATTACCAACCAATATATTGCATGAAATACCTATTGCGAAAGACTGGGATGATATTGATAGAGTATGCCAAGAAAATGAGGCCATTAAGGCTGAAATTAATGAAACTGTAAGAGCAGAGTGGCATAAATTGACATCAAGCCGTAAAAAAGCAGAAATTAAAAGACAGGTTTTCTTGGATGAAAAGGCATTAAATAATGTAATAGATGCCTATAATCATATATCTTTAGATGAGTATGACATTTTTAAGAATCGTGATTATTTTATTGAAAAAGTTGCGCATACATATAGAGATGAATACCCAATTGAAATAGCCCAAGAAAAAGACAGCTATTCGGCAACAATAGAAATATGCACTCATTTTAAAAGATTAATAGAAGAGTGCAAGGGCTATGAGTTGTTATATGATGGGGAAAAATCGAGGAGCGAGAAAACGGTTCAGAAAGCATTGCACTTGACAGCGTATTACTATTGTATTGCCAATAATTTAGATTTAAGTCCAGAACCAAATGCCGGACGAGGGCCTGTGGATTTTAAAATTAGTAGAGGAAATGATAAAACAATAATTGAAATCAAATTAACTTCTAACGGAGATACGGTACATGGATTTGAGACACAGCTGGAAGAATATTCAAAGGCAGAAAATACAGATAAAAAGGTGTTTTTGATGATTGATAATGGGCATCCGATTAGAGCAAGAAAAGTAATTAAGCTGTTTGAAGAAAAGAAAGAAACAGGTGAAGATACAGCAACAGTATTTCTTATTAGTGCGCAGCCTAAGCAGTCGGCAAGTGTATATAAAAAGCATTAATTACTATACATTATCCATAAACCCTGCAGTGGGCAGTATGGCTATAATAATATGTTAACATCTGCGAAAATTTACTTATATGGATCAAATCAACCAAATAGTTTACTTCGCATCCATATTAGCAGGATTTTTTACAAGAGTTTGAATTTCGCATTATGTTTATGACAGATAGCCTGATTCTAGCAAAGAAGTTCGGTATAAAATGATAATTTCGAATATAGTGAGAAGCTTAAAAATGAAAACGAATTTTTAGGTTTTTATATTAATGAGAAGTCAGATTGGTTCTAATGAGATATTTGAGGGGGATTTTTATGGTAGATGTTAATGCCTTAGTGGCATATTTAAAAGAAGGAATTAAACTCATTCAACCATCCATACCAACAATAGTGGGTGCAATACTAACTTCAGTGTTTTTACGTAAAGACACACAAACAAGTGAGTTTGTAAAAATTAAAAATGGTTTGTTTCAAGAAGCAGCTGAGGAATTATTGGAAAATGGTCGCATGACATATTATGAATTTTACAAATGTAAAAATTTTCTTGAAGTTGCTGCACTTGCCGATAAATATTTTAACGAAAAAAAAGAGTCTGTCTCACAACGGATTTTAGATTTTGACTGGTTTATACGGTTCTACGAATCATCAGGTAGTATCAGCAGTGAGGAAATGCAGAAATATTGGGCAAAATTGCTTGTTAATGCAGTCAATAATAATCATATAGAAAACAAAATATATATAGATATTTTAGGAAAACTTTCGTATCTTGAAGCGAAAATTATTGAGAAGATATATAATTATCCTTTTGATGTACTTCAACATAAAACATTATTAACATATAACCTTCCTAACAGTATTGAAATTCAAGATGATAAAAAAAATGATGAATTTCCTGCTTTGAATAGTTTTGAAATTGAGCTGACATTAATTAATCTATCCAGATTAGGTTGCATTTCACTCGGAAAATCATGGGGTGGAGGGGAATTCAATTCTCTTATTCATGTAACGCTTTTGGGTAAATACTTTTATGAAGCGTGCAACACATAAGATGTAAAATTTAAATTAAATTTCATATTATCCGCAATCCAGAGAATCGTTGAGGAGGTTATTATGAGTATAATAAAAAGACCATGATCATGAATAGAAAGTAACAATTAGAATGGAAGTAGTCTGTTGAGGGCATGGCATAGTATAGGAGATTTTCTCAATCTAAGAAGCAATGGATATTTGAAGGCGATTTTAAAGTTATCGCCAGCTGGCGATAATCGCAGGATGTTTTGATAATCTTAATCATGAATATATAATGATGCAAATAAGAGAGTTCCCACAAAAAGCGGTCATTGTAAAGTGGCTCAAGGCAGGATTCGTAGAAGAAAATACGTTTTTTGAGACAGTCAAAGGAAGTGGACAGGGTTCCGTAATTTTATGATGTCAATTTTCCGGGAACAGAAGAATGCGACCGGGAGGAGATTTTCAAGAAACAACTTGAATGTGTAGAGAATTATGATGGATGGCAGCGTATTTATAAGATGTTATAGAAAGATATAGGTATTCAAGAGAAAATGTTCGATAATAACTGCAGGAGAAAATAGGGAGGCATCGGTTATGAGTGTAAAAAAAATGTGTAGAATAATGTGCAGTATAGCGATTTTAGTTTTAGTAGGAATAATAGGGGAGGGGCTTTGTGTAAATGCCGCAGGTATAACGTATAAGCTCTCAAATTATGGGATTAGCGATTCGAGGATTCAGGGACATAAGCTGGTAGTGGAAGAAGAAGATGAAGTTATTGAAGCAAATGAGTCGTTATTGTGGCTGATACGACCAGAGAGTAAATCAAATGAAGTATGGTATTTGATTGGTCATCAAGGTGTCATTCAATTTTGGAATATGGTTCCGGGAGATACACCGCCTAAAATAAAGCAGATATCGGTCGATGACTATTATTTGGATGAAAACAGGGAAAATAGTCCTGCGATGTACACCGTGATAAACCCGCTAACAGGAAAATATGATGTCATTAACGGAAAAACAGATGAGTACCTGGAAATCTCCGCTGATCAGGAGATTACGAGAGTGGAGGAAAATCAGGCGGTACAAACAGCGGTTTATAAAGCTTATAAAAATGGAAACTATGCGGTGCTTGATGAAGGTGGAAAAAAAGTATCCGAATACATATATAAAAGTGTCTCAGGCTATCATTCAATTAACGCAGCAGACGCGAAACGTGAAAATGATACATGGGATGTCTGGCTTGCGGATGGGACCTCGGCAGGTCCGTATGCAGATATTTCAGCAGTAAGTCCTAATTATTATATGGTGAAGAAGAATGATTACGGTAAGTGGGCATTATTATCATTAAAAACAGGAAAGTTAGAAACAGATTATGAGTACGATGATTTTTATCATGAAGGTGGTGGATACTTTGGTTCTATCAGTGCTGATCAGAATGATGTGGTCTTATTGCAGAAAATCTGTGAGAATTCGGGTAAAGAGTCTTATTACAGTAGTGTGCTGTTTTATGATGATGGAACAGGACATAAACCTTATATTACCGATTTTTCCCAAAAATATGGGGTTGATGCGTCGGGATTTCTCCAAAATAATTGGGGTAACGTTTCTTATCGTAAAATAACGGAAGGAGCAATTGGTATTCTTGCTTATAATAGTATGGCACCACGGCGAAGCAGAACAATTGGTGATATGACTCATAATTCAGTTGTGCCGGCCTTTCGGGGGTTTGTTGATTATAAAGGCAATGCTTTGTTTGATTATGAAAGTACAACATATGATGGTGCGTATTGGGGGACTTGTATTGGGGGTCATGTACTGTTACAAACGCTCGATAGTTTCTATTCAGAGGAACAGGAAATTCAGTTGTTAAACAGCAAAGGTGAGTGCATCTATAAATTCGCTGGAGAAACAGGTGTTCATTATGATACTAAATTTATTGTACAGAATGGTTATGCCTTTTTTAAAACCAAACAGGGTTTAAGTATAATCGACCTGTCTGCGGGCAAGGAAGTGCTCTGCCTACCGGATACAGGAGATGGTATTCCGGCAGTAACGGATTATGAGGCTGATTTTAATATTGTGTCAATCCAGCAGAAAAATGACGTTGGTATTTTCTCCACGGATACAGCTAAGTTCAGTGGATTTATATTTGATTGGCATGAAGTGGAAGACGGATATAGTAAGAATGGTAAAACGCTTTTTGTAATTGAGGACAGTGAAAAATGTGAAATATGGGATGAGAATTTCAATATATTAGCTAAAGGAAATGTTTTCTTAAATAGTGCGATGAAGATCATATCCTATAATAAAAATGAACAAGTGCTGGTATATGATGCATACGGTAATGTTGAAAAATCATATGATTATGATGGATTTTCACTTTATACATCAGGGTCGCGTGAAGATAAGTACCACTTTCTAAAGAATAATCCATTAAAGTGCAGTTTTGAAACTGATTTGAATTATAGTTATATGGATATCGGCGGTAACATAATTGATGCACGTTATTATCGAGCTTTTGCTTTTAACAGTGGTCTCGCCAGTGTAATGACTGACTTCAGAACCGGCGGGATAATTGATAAAAATGGTAAAAGGTTAGTATACGGAGATTTTATTATATCGTATTGGAATGGTGAGAAAGTAGAGAATTCAAAATTAATACTAGAAGGTGATGACGGCGCATATTATTTTTATGATTTTTCATCGTGGTCACCGGATAGTCCTGAGGGACCGATTAAAATTATTGAAACAAGCCCTGCAAATCAGGAGGATGATGTAAGGATAATAGACAGTGATATTTCATTTAAGTTTGATCGGAACATATCATTTTTTACCGGTACCGGAATGATTCGTATCAAAGAGTATGATACGGATAAAGAAGTATTGGCTTACAATATGATTAAAGGTTCCGGGATGGGTCAGGTGCTGTATAAAAATTCAAGCCGGACAGATGAAATAATCCTGGAAAACGCGCTCACCGCTCTGGAAGAAGGTGTTAAATATTATGTGTTGATTGAGGATAAATGCATTGCTGATAAAATGCAGTCGATTGAAGAGGTATGGTTCGACGGTTACAGTAACAAAGAGGATTATACATTTACAGTAGGGGTATCTTCTTCAGCGTTTAATGACATGGCCTGCGTGGCAGCTTGTGAGCTATCAGATAAATACGAAGGGTATTCAGAGAAAGAGACGGTAAAAGAATATCTGGCCAGTAACCGGTTTAAAGATAAGCAAATATGGAAGAATAGCCCGGCAAGTTATGGAAAATTATTTAGATCGACGATTCAAAATTATTCAATTATAAAGCAGCAGTCTAGCACTGGATCAAGTCCGGGGATATTAGCATTAAAGGATGAAAGCAGAAAAAAAATTATTATTGTATTTCAAGATCTTTATGAAAAGGGCATTATGTATGATTTTAATGAAAAATTATTCGGCAAAATTCTCAATACTGCCTACAAAGAGTACAAGGGCATAATCGAGGATTACAAGGGATACGATATTATGTTGACAGGCAACCGGTTTGGAGGAGTAGAGGCAGCATATATTTCAACTCTAGAGAATGAAAAGGCAATTTTATTTAATGGAATATCCAACCTCGGTGTAGATGTAGCTCTGAAATCAGGAGCGGTCATGGTGAAAAGATATAATGGAATAGATCGACTGCCAATTATGAGTTACTATCATGATAATGATATTCTCGTATATCTGACACTGTCTAAAAACGTATACCCCAATGCCGAGGTAAAGCAAAATACCGCCGGCAGTGGCTGGGATATCACTGACCTGTATTGTTACTCTGGTAATTTTCATATGCAGGCTCAGAAGGATTCATATTATCCTAACGATATCAATGCTCGGACTATTAGAAGTAATGCGGATTGTGTTAAACTGCTTGTATCTGTTGCGAAAGCGTTAGCAGGTGACATGATCAAAGTAATGAAATTAAAAACAGATTTTGAAAAGGCAACAGTTCTGACCCAGGGAACTTCAAGAGCAGACAGAGATCAATATTTTAAGGTACTGAATAAGCCGCAGGTAATATATACAGGCGGGGTATTTTCCACCGGTACTGATGTTTATACAGGACGTGAGCGTTGTAATACATTTGTACATAGCGGCGGAGATGCTGTATTAAATGGAAAAACCGGTAAAGATATTTATATCATACATAATGAGCCGGGAACGGTGACTATTAATGATCCGCGAGATGGGACAATAGATCAGGCAGCAGCAGAGACCCTGGCGTCAGAAATGTTTAAGGAAATAAATATAGGCAGCTATGTATCAATTTTAGAATTTGTTGTGGATTGTACGACGACCAGAAATGATTTGATTATTTTATCAGGCGTCCCGGTTAAACAGGATATGGTGGCAGAAGAAGCCGATTATTACAGGATTGATTGCCCCAATCAGTTGGTGGTTAAAGTTCGTAAAAGAGCTGGTGGAGCACCAATTAAGGTGAAAGGAGAAGGAGCTACCGAAATCTATCTATACTCCGATAAACAAGGTAAAACAGCAAGAAGCGATGATAATGAGTATGAGTACCATCCTCTTACCACAGTAAAAAGCAACCAGTTTAATTTGACACTTTATGATGTTCAGGGAGGCGTGCTTGAGAGTTTAGCCGTAAATGGTGAAAATATTTTTGGAGATTATATCTGGTTACTCTGCCAGAATGAAGAGTCTGAAATGTATATAAGCACCGATGTTGCACGGGTTAAGGTTGAAGGTAATCAGTTGAATCAGATTTCCTTATATTTTAATGAAAGTGAAGAATATATGACTGCCAGGGAAGAGGACCTGACTTCCAGTATTATGATAGACTATGTTAATAGTAAAATACTATATGAAGATATGAATACAGAAGTACCGGTGATAGTGGAAGATGTAACGATCATGAATTCGACGTTGGCAGCAATAAAGTTACAGATTCCGGAAACGCTGGTTTATGAAGAGGGGGAAACATTAGACCTGTCAGACATGATAGTGTATGCTTGTTACAGCGATGGTTTTGTTGAAGAAGTCGAAGACTATCAGGTTTCATCATGTGATATGACAGTTGGCAATCATACAATTGAAATTTCTTATCAAGGTATGACCACGAATTTTGAGGTCGAGTACTTTGAGCAGGGAACACTGGTAACGCATATTAAGTTACCGGATGAGATCGTATTAAAACTGGGACAATGCGAGCCAGTAACAGCAACTGTATATCCTCAGTTAATGCATGATGCGCAGTTGATATATTGGTCGGATGATGAAGAGATCGTCATAGCCAGGAATGGCTTCTTATATGCGATAGAAGAAGGAGAGACGTATATAACAGTTCGAGACATGTATACAGGTATATCTGATGAATGTAAGGTAGTTGTAGGAAGGGGTTCAAATACTGATGATGGCGGAGATGATAATGGAAATAATAATTCATCAGATTCAAACAAGAAATATACCGTTAAGTTTGATAGCAGAGGCGGAAGCGCAGTCAGTAGTCAAACAGTGATAGCTGGTGGCAGAGCCAGATACGTCGTTTCAACAAGGCAAGGCTATAAATTTATCGGTTGGTATTTAGCCGACAAAAAATATAATTTTTCAACAGCAATAAATAAAAATATAACCTTAATAGCCGGTTGGCAAGAAGTAAAGGTCGATAAGATTGTGATTAAAGGTGTCTCAAATAAAATTGCCAAAGGTAAAAAAGTAGCGCTGAAAGCTGAAATTACGCCAATCGACGCATTGAGTAAGGCTGTAGTTTGGAGCAGCAGTAATAGGAAGATAGCCAAGGTAAACACTAAAGGAATTGTAACACTTGCCAAAAAGACAAAGGCTAAGCAAGTTGTAATTACAGCTAGAGCAAAAGATGGAAGTGGGGTTATCGGACGTTATAAGATCAAGGTAATGAAAGGTGTCGTCAAGAAAATAGAATTAAGTGCTGCCAAAACAGTGAAAGCTGGCAAGTCTATCAAAATCAAGGCTAAAATATCAGCAACAAAAGGGGCAAATAAACGTCTGAAATGGTTATCCAGCAATGATAATTACGCAACAATTAATAGCAAAGGGGAAGTAAAAACTAAGAAAGCAGGAAAGGGAAAAACTGTTAAAATAACAGCTAAAGCTACTGATGGAAGTAACAAAAAAGCGTCTATTAAGTTGAAAATCAAATAGTGTTTGTCAAGACTGTGGAAAGCATTTAAGAAGAAAAAGGCAATGAGAGTTATTTTTCACGGAAGAATCGGTTGGTTGTAAATTAAGTTGAATTAAAGAAAGATAAATAAGAAAACCACATAAAAAAATATTTTTATATTTATTATTCTCAGCTAAAAATGTATGCAACCTGCATGCAAATCCTATCAGGAACCACAGAAATCCCCTTTCTATCAGTGTTCCAGCGACTAAAGAATTGTTCGATTCCGGTCGCCGGCAGTAGTGTAAAGTAGAGGAAACGTTGATAAATACGGCGTTTCCTTTATTTTTTTCATTCAGGAATTTGTATGTATTTGTATGTATCCTTTAGCCTAACGCGGAACACATGATTTCAAATTTTTAATGTTGAAAATATATTAATATAAATCGAGTAACTTTCTATTTTGTTATCATAACTGAATTTCCCATTATGTTTATAACAAGGTAAGAATAGTTTTATCTGCAACTTCTAGTTGTGAATATAATGAAAAGATTATGATCATGAATAGAAAGTAACAATTAGAATGGAAGTAGTCCGTTGAGGGCATGACAAATGGGGCTAAATATACGGCAGAAGCATTAGATTTTTTAATAACCGGATTATTGGATCAGGGATATGAAATTGTCCCGGTTTCCCAGTTGATCTATAAAGATAATTATCATATGGATCATACCGGCAGACAGATCTCAGGTTCAAAATAATATATAGTTTATATTTTAGATAAAGGCATGGAGATTCTCATGCCTTTATTTATTTTGATTCAAATGGATTTCCTTCCTAGTGCGATAGCCTAAATCATTGAGTTCTCTGGCGGTGACAGTGGTGGGCGGTGTTATGGGTGTAGAATTGAATTATTGGAAAAAAATGTAAAAAATGAGGAGGATTACGTAAAGATATTTAGTGAAAAGTGGTATAAAATAATTATAAAACATTATTGATTTCAGTCAAAACCGGAGATGTTCATGATTTTGTTGGAAAAAATGAAGCGGGAAAGTATATATTGATGAAAATAATGACTAGCGTTTATCGTGCGGATGAAGGAGATAGCTACATAGAAAACCAGAAGATAAAAGTAGATTCTACAAAGAACCGGAGGGAGTCCCTGGAAGGATATTCTTATATGAAATTAATCATTGTCAAATATCCCATATCCCATGAAATATAAAAAAGAACGGAGGTGAGTTAATATTTTTATTAATTACTGGGATTGTGATAAATGATGATTATTATGAAGCTTTCAAACTAATATGTTAAAAGTAACTGAGAGAGGCTACAAGAAGAAAGGGAGGAAGAATGGGAAAAAAAATAATTGCTGTCCTACTGGTAGCTGCAATGCTGACCATGGACATTCCGAGCAAACTGATGCCAGGTACGATAAGAGTTCAAGCCGCAGAAACAGGAACTATAGAAGCGAAAGAAACAGAGACAGAAGAAATTCAAGGGAAAGCTGGGCAGGCGGCAGAGCAAGAAAGTGAAAAAAATGAAACCGTTCAGACAGAGAATGAACAGACAGAAGAAGAACAG
>Ga0153952_1000159_pt1 | contig 20086 bp, 17 predicted proteins | sample TSNJ036MetaG_FD_104746 | JGI IMG/M metagenome (GOLD analysis project Ga0153952, IMG submission 104746) | Attine ant fungus gardens microbial communities from New Jersey, USA - TSNJ036 MetaG | ecosystem: Host-associated > Fungi > Mycelium > Unclassified | place: USA: New Jersey, Wharton State... | reverse complement strand
TTTGAGCCTGCCGATAACAAGTAACAATAGCAAAATAATAGCTATATACAACAAGCCGCTATTAGTCCATGGCGGTTTGTTGTAAAATCAGCATATAATATGCTGTAACCCGAATGGGGAAAAAGATATAATCACCACGAAATTGGAATTATCCGTTTATTAGGTCTTTCGCTTTTTCCGTGGGCCTCTGGGCTTGGATTCCGGGCGCTGCTGCACTCCATTGGGAAAGAAATTATAGTCGAAATAAAGCAATAATCCGAACCCGTCACCGACAGGAATTAGCTGTCGGGATTGGTTCGGATTATATGGGTTTGGTGCCCTTGACAGGACTCGAACCTGCACGCCTATCGGCAAAGGTTTCTAAGACCTTCTCGTCTGCCAGTTCCGACACAAGGGCTAATTAATTACCAGCTAATTCTATATAAGAAAAAAGAAACTGTCAAGTCGCAACAAAATTCTTGGATTGCCTCTTGACAAGACGTACTCATTACTAATATAATCTCTATCGTGGTCGGTGATTCCGGCTAATAAATAGGGGTATAGTTCAGCCGGTAGAACGTCAGTCTCCAAAACTGGATGTCGAGGGTTCGAGTCCTTCTGCCCCTGTAAAAGACCCTGAAACGTTGTGTTTCAGGGCTTTTTGTTTTTCAGAAAAGGAGAGGAGAATAGAGAAATGAAAAGTAAGATGTATTACATTCAAAGTAACAGCACAGATCCCTATTATAACCTTGCGTTGGAGCAGCATGTATTTGATAAGCTTGACCGGAGCCACAGTTATTTTATGCTGTGGCAAAATGACAACGCAATAATTGTGGGAAAACATCAGAATACCATTGAAGAAATCAATGCGGCGTATGTAAAAGAAAAAGGCATTACTGTCGCAAGGCGTCTTTCAGGCGGCGGCGCGGTTTACCATGACCTGGGCAACATAAATTTCACGTTTATAGTGGATGACAATAATGGAAAACCTTTTGATTTTGCCGCGTTCTGTGTACCGGTTGTGCAGGTTCTGGCTTCTATGGGCGTAAAGGCGGAAATTTCTGGCCGCAATGACATGACCATTGACGGAAAGAAGTTCTCGGGTAATTCTCAGTATAGTAAACAGGGCCGTGTAATGCATCATGGCACCATTCTGTATGATTCCGATCTGCAAGTTGTATCAAAAGCGTTGAATGTATCGGTCGATAAGATTGAATCAAAGGGCATTAAATCGGTAAGAAGCAGGGTAACTAACGTAAGGCCCTACGTAAGTGAGGACATTCCGACGACCGATTTCCTAAACGCGCTTCGGGACTTTATGTTTAAAGAAAATGACATGCAGCCATATGAGCTTACTGAGGAAGACGAGCGGAATATCCGTCAGTTACGAGATGAGGTGTATAGCCGGTGGGAATGGAATTATGGTAAATCTCCGGCGCATACCATCTGGAAAGCAAGACGAGTGGAAGGGTGCGGAAAGCTGGAGATTTTCATCAATATGGCGAAGAGTGGGATCATAGAAGATATTGCTTTTTATGGGGATTTTTTTAGTAACCTTGATCCGGCCGGGCTATCAGCCGTATTAAAAGGCTGCTTTTTGGAAGAAGAGTCCTTACGAACGGCTTTGACAGGAACTTCCGTTGGTAAGTACATCAACAATTTAACAGTGAATGACTTTGTATCCATCATGCTGCAATAATATATATTAATCCTGAAAAATAACCTTCTTTATGAACGCTGTACTGCCGGCCGCATCGGTCGTGTCGGCGGCGGCAAGGGCAAGCTCTTGGCTGAGCTTGTCCTTGCCTTTTTTCATTGATATGTTGATACCAGCTACTTGACAACTGAAAGAAAACTGATATTATGATGTATATACACTAAATGCGAGGTGTGGATAATGCGAGAGAAACAGAACCAAAAACCTATTTCCTGCTATTGTCTGAAAACCCGCAGAGCGTCTGCTGTGGTTACGAAATTCTATGACAATATGCTTGAATCTTGCGGCGTCACAGTCAGGCAGTATTCCTTGCTGGTCAATATATATCGGGCAAAATGCTGCAGCGTCAAAGAGTTGGCGGACATGGCTGAATTAGACCGGTCAACCCTTGCCAGAAGCTTGAAACCGTTATATCAGCAGGGGCTGGTAATAGATTCAAAAGAGCCGGGGGCGCGAAACAGCAAGCTGGGGCTTAGCAAAGCAGGCAAAGAAACAGTTTATCGCGCAAACCAACTATGGGCCAACGCGCAAAAGGCTGTCGAGCTGAGACTGGGAGATGATGGGCTGCATTCATTTGAAAAGCTAATGGATTTACTTGAAGAGCTATGATCGTTTTGCTGGTTTTACATATATCGCACAGAGCAGGCATAAAAAATTTTGCGCGGATTGGTGTATATACACTATTATCTAAATGAAAGGATTGAATTTGGAATGGAACAGAAATCAACTTCAATGTACGACCCGTTTAAAATCGGAAGCTTGGTTATAAAAAATCGCCTGGTTAGAAGCGCGACCTTTGAGTTTGGAGCGGACGACGGAAGGGCTGCACAGCGAATCATTGAGTTGTATCGCCGGCTTGCCGAGGGCGGCAGCGGACTTATTATTTCCGGCATGCAAGCGGTTATGCCCGGCGCAATGAGCAACCCCATGATGGTAGAGACAACATATGATAATTACGTTGACGACATGAAGCGGGCCGCAAATGTGATACATGAGAGTGGAAGCGTGTTCTTTGTCCAGCTGAATCATTCTGGTTATAAGACATCGACAAGCCCTGGACATGACCGAATTGGCGTGTCTGAGCTGGAGGTTGCAAAGGGCTGCGCCTATTTGGAAGCGACGCCGGATGATATTAAGCGGATTGCCGAAGCCTTTGGCAAAGCGGCAAGGCGGTGTAAGGACGCGGGCTGTGACGGAGTTCAAATCCATGCCGCTCATGGTTACTTAATCAGTACCTTTCTGTCACCATACTACAACCACAGAACAGACGCGTATGGAGGCTCCATAGAAAACCGTTCCCGCATCCTGTTTGAAGTATATGACGCGATACGAAACGAAGTAGGGAACAATTATCCAGTTAGTGTTAAGCTGAATTTTAGTGATAGGGTATCCACCTCCATTACGCCTGATGAGAGCGTCTATGTGTGCAAGAAATTGGAGGAACGCGGTATTGATATGATTGAGGTATCCTCCGGATTATCAATAGCGGGCGAAAAAGAATCCTCTTCTGCTCCTTTAATTAAAGAAGCTCAAGAGGGTGTTTTCCTGACCGGCGCGGTCAGGCTTGCGAATGAGGTAAGCATTCCGATCGTTAGTGTGTGTGGATACAGAACGCCTGACTTCATTGAAAAAGCGCTGAGTGAAACACCTGTGACCGCTGTTTCAATTAGCAGGCCGCTGGTTAGAGAGCCGGATTTACCCAATCGCTGGAAATCCGACCGGACAAAAGCCGCCTGTATTTCTTGCAGCCGATGTTTTAAGTCAAATGGCAGTATAGCCTGTCAGGCAGTGAAATAAGAAGTCGCTGAAAAAACAGCTCTTAAATTCTATATTGAACGAATAATATGTGGAGAAATGGAAATGCTGTTAAGTACAAAGGAGATGATTCTATGAGAGCATATCAAAAATCCCTGCTTGATCCGTCACAAGTAGTTATTGCTCTGATCGACCATGAACCGCAAATGTATTTTGGCGTTGAGGGCGATTGCCGTAACGCTGTATTAAACGCGGCAATAGGGTTGGCTAAAACTGCCAAAGCGTTTAATATTCCGATTATTTTATCCACAGTAGAAGCAAATACCTTCGCTGGCCCTCTTGTCAGTAAAGTGCAAAGCGTTTTCCCCGATATAATGCCGATTGACCGCACGACATTAAATGCATGGGAAGATAAGAATTTTAAAGCCGCAGTTAAGGCCTCCGGAAGAAAAAAGCTCATGCTTGCCGGACTGTGGACAGAAGTATGCGTAACCCTTCCCGCACTATCAGCTATGGAAGACGGATATGAAATATACGCTGTGGCGGACGCTTCCGCAGGAAGCAGCAAACAAGCGCACCAGATGGCAATGCAACGGATGATTCAAGCGGGAGCGAAACCGGTGACATGGCAAGCTGTTCTGTTAGAATTGCAGCGGGATTGGGCTAATAAAGAAACTTATAAAGTTGTAACAGACATTACTCGGGAACACGGGGGCGCATATGGGCTTGGCTTGGAATATGCCAGCACATTCATACCGCAGAATAATTAATTCCCATTATCCGCAATGGGAGCCATAAGTACAAAGGGGCTGTTGCAGAATAAAGGCCAAAGAAAAAACGCACAAATGATTCCTTTGCTGCAGTCTTACAATGGAAACTATTTGTGCATATTTCTATTCTGGTTTTATTCTGCAACAGCCCCTTTTATTTTTCAGGCATGTCAATAGGCTCCAGCGAGGCCTGGAAATGCCGAAGTATCGGCGGCTCCCAGGTAATTTTAAATCCTCGCTTTACCTCATGGGCGCGCTTTTTGATTTCAATTAAGGCATCAGCCATAATATCCACATGCGTCTGGGTATATACCCGGCGAGGTATCGCCAGGCGGGTGAACTCAAACTCAGCTTCCAATTGCATATCAGTGTCCGGATCATTCCCCAGCATGTAGGATCCGATATCACATGTTCTGATTCCCGCTTCCTTGTATAATTCTACGCACAAAACCTGACCGGGAAACTCATTGTACGGAATATGAGGGAACATAGCCTTCGCGTCAACGAAAACGCCGTGTCCGCCTACGGGGGATTGATATGCGATATCAGCGTCATCAAGCCTTGACGCAAGGTATTCCATCTGCCCAATGCGGTAACGCAGGTAATTTTCATCAATACTCTCATACAAACCGATAGATAACGCTTCCATGTCACGTCCGGCTAATCCGCCGTAGGTATAGAAGCCTTCATAATTTATGCAAGATGCCTTAATCTTCATAACCAGCGGGGAGCCGGAGTCTTTTACACCAAGCATACCGCCCATATTGACAATGCCGTCCTTTTTAGCTGACATAGTGAACAAATCGCCGTAACTGAACATTTCACGTACGATTTCCTTGATAGACGCATCCTTATAGGCAGCTTCATCACGCTTGATAAAATAAGCGTTTTCCGCATGGCGAGCCGCGTCAATACACATGGGGATGCCATACCTTTTGCACACATCGGAAACATCCCGCAAGTTCTGCATGGACACAGGCTGACCTCCGGCAGAATTATTAGTTATAGTCATTACAACCAGACCGATTTTTTCGGCGCCGTGCTTACAGATTATCTTCTCCATTAGATCTACGTCCATATTACCCTTAAATGGAGCTCGCTTTGACGGGTCCTTTGCTTCTTGCACCACACAATCAATAGGGCGCGCGCCGGACAGGATAACGTGGGCGCGTGTTGTATCAAAGAACATATTTGAAATTGCCAGCTTACCTTCACTGAGAAGCATCGGCATTAAAATCTTTTCAGCCGCGCGTCCTTGATGTACAGGTTGTATATAACCGAAACCGAAAATATCTTCGGCAGTCTCCATCAAATTGTAGTAGCTATCAGCGCCGGCGTAGGCTTCGTCGCCCTCTATAATACCTGCCCACTGCTTTTGACTCATGGCATTTGTACCGGAATCGGTGAGCAAATCAATATAGCAGTCTTTGCTTCGCAGGTTAAACAGATTGTACTTTGCCTGCTCAATTTTTACCTCGCGTTCTTCACGGGTGAGCATTTTTATCGGCTCTATCATTTTGATTCTAAACGGCTCCGGTATATACTTTATTGACATAATAATGACCTCCTATTTATATAATACCCCGGTCATCTTCTAAGATAGGCGGTCAGTATTTTGACAATTGTTATTCATTTAAAAAATCAAGCGCGTATTGTGAATAGAGAGCTGTCGTTGTTAAAAGCGCATCCTCATCTATGTTAAATTTCCCGTGGTGATGCGGGTAGCAGCAGCCTTTATCAGTATTTCCGCCGCCAACAAAGGCAAAACACCCTGTTAGCTTTTCCATAAAGAGGGAAAAATCTTCACCTGCCATTACACTATGGGCGGAACCGACGCCTTCCTCACCAAACAGCTTTATTACAGCGCCGCGCAGTCTGTCCGACGCTTCTTGAGTGTTGATTACAGGAGGGGTTCCATAAGTGTAGCTAACCCATTCATAATCCGCGCGGAATGCCTCGCACGTATTTTTGACGATCCGTTCAATTATCTTTTTGTAGGAAGCGCGAATTTCCGGGTTGAAGGTACGAAGGTTTCCTTCCAATATAGCTTCGTCGGCAATTACATTAAAGCGTTGACCTGATGTCAGCTTACCAATAGTGACGACACAAGGCTCAAATGGAGACATTTCCCTGCTGACAATTGTCTGTAGGTTTTGTATAACCGCAGCCGCGGTGACAATAGCGTCAACACCTTGATGCGGCATGGAGCCGTGGCCGCCCTGTCCCATGATCCTTAGCGTAAAGAAATCTGTTCCCGCCATGCGGGGGCCAGGCGCGACTGTTACCTTTGATACTGGTATGTCCGCCCATATATGGGCTGCGAAACAGCTATCAATTCCTTCCAGCACCCCTGCCTCTTCAAAGGCGCGAAAGCTGCCGCCTATCTCCTCCGCCGGTTCAAAGATAAGCTTTATTGTACCCTTGATCTGATCCTTAAGCTGCACCAGAATCTTCGCTGCTCCAAGCAGACAGGCCGTATGACCGTCATGCCCGCAGGCATGCATACACCCCTCTACCTTTGATTTATATTCAATATCATCGTTTGTCTCTAAAACAGGAAGAGCGTCCATATCTGCCCGCAGAGCAATTGTTTTTCCCGGCAAGCTGCCTTTGAGTGTGCCAACTATTCCTGTTTCTCCAACCTTTACGTGAGGGATTCCTATTTTCTCAAGCTCCTGTATAACTATTGCAGAGGTACGATACTCTTTTAAGCTCAATTCCGGATGCATGTGAAAATCGCGCCTCATTTGAATTATATATTCCTCTTGTTCCTTAGCAAGCCGCATTACTTCCATAACGTAAAATCTCCTTCTCTGCTCTTTAGTTTTCTATTCCTTACAATATGTTCGCCACGATGCCTGCAACGATTACGGAAACGATCGTTACGGTTACAAATCCGGCTGTTATCATTTTGGGTAGAATATGGTTTTCAATAACCGCTTTTTCCTCTTCTGTTTGCCCCATAGCGCTCGCTACCTCCTTAGACATAAGCATGGTAGTCGGGAAGCCAAAGGTACAAGTCAAGCCCAGCGGAATCGCAAGCAGCGGGCTTACTTTAAGCGCTTTACCGATCACATATCCTGAAAGGCATGTTGCTAAAACACCTATTCCCAGGCTAATAATCAAAGGAAACAGCATGCTTAGCATTTGTTGCGGAGTTGTTTTGGCCAGGTTAGAAAAAATAATCATTGTTGTGCAGAAAATTACAAAACCTGAGGATGCCGTATGGTTTAGAGAGTGCTTTTTCAAAAAGCCTAATTCCGCGAAAATAACGCCGACAAGGAGGGCTGCAACAAAATAATGGAGAGTACCGCCTGTCAAGCCGGAAATAAAATTTGCGAAGGCGGCTATGATTGATAATTTCAGCATCTCGACCGAAGGCTTGTTAAACGATTCCGGCAATTGAAGAGGCTTTCTCTTATTGCCCTTGTTTTCTACGTTTTTCTCTACTGCTTTTGCGTATAGCTTAATGCTTTCAGGTGTACTGATAAAGCGTCTGGCTTCTTTTCTCAAAAGCACGGAGGCCACCGGGATACCTATAAAATTCTGCGTAATCAGCATCAGTATCACAAATGAGCTGAGCTCGGCAAGTCCTTTTTCTGTGAGGGCTTGAGTCATAACCAAGGCTGCTACATTCGCTCCGGCGAAAATCGGGGCTCCTGCTATCGCCATATCGCGGTTTATTATTAATGGACAAATAACAATAATGGCCGCAACTGAAATTACAACACATACAAACCCAATAAGTACCGTTTTCCATTGACGCTTTAGTTCAGCAAAATCCATCATAGTACCAAGGTGAGTGATTAGAGGCCCAATGAGGACAAATGCAATTCCGCTGAGCGCAGAGGTGTCGAATATGTCAGCAGGCAAGCCGCACCAAAAACCAATCAAAAGCACGACCGCAATCACTAACGTAGTTGAAATAAGAGCTTTTGTTTTGTCGGCTATCATTTCGCCGAAGGCAAAGATGGCCAGAAGTATTACTAATGCTTGAATAGCGTTCATAGAACCACTCCTTAAATTATTTTTTCTTGCGGATAAAATATTATTGTCGTGATAATGATATTATCACGAATAGAATTATATTATCAATTTTTGTCATTGTCTATTGTGTTTTATTAATAAATTCGCACAGTCGAATTTATATAATTTGTATAGCAGGTGACTGTTTAAATGGCATATTAACATAATAACAGGCTGTGATTCTACATTTAGTACAATGACAATTATTGACAGTTTATAAAGCCTGCTGTATTCTTGTTGGTAAGGAAAGGTGAGCGAATAATGAAACAACTGGAAAATGATCAAATACTTACTTCATATAAATTCTTATTGGATTTTTTAGTAGCCGCATACGGGCAGCAGGATATCATATTGTATGAAATTGACGCAGAACAGAGCGGCGGCAAGGTTATTGCTTCGACCAATAAGAGACTCATTGGAAAAGAGCTTGGCCCTATAGAAAAAAGGGTATTAGAAAACAGCAAAAAAGGGTATCATTATTTGATAAATGCCGGAGATACACAAGATCTTAATGGCATGCAAAAAAAGAAATCATATTTTCTGATTCGAAATTCTGCCAATGATGTAATCGGGATCCTTCTAGTATCATTCGATATAGATTTCATGCTGAAAGCGAAGCACGTGCTTGATCAATTGTTAGGCTTTAAAGAATTAAATAACCGACCAATTGAACATAACGATTTATATTACGAATTGGAAATGGACGCGTTTTCTATTGGGAAATATGCAAACGATATTATCAAAACGGTTATTGATGAGTTTGAAATCCCGGTTGAACGCATGACAATGGACGAAAAGGCTGAAATCATAAGTAAATTAGACAAAATGGAAGTGTTTAATATTAAGGGGACCGTAAGGGTAGCGGCAAATCATCTGAAAATTTCAACCGCTACTATTTACAGATTGATGAAACGGTAGGGGCGGCAGATATCGCCCCTTTGGCAAAGCGGCAAGGCAAGGAAAACAAAATATAAAGTGTAATCAAAAGAAATTTATAGTCTTTAAAGCCAATTTAGTAGTATAATAGATATGGTGATGACAATGAATAATATGGCAATAGTTGCTATCTATACCCCGTTTGCTTTAATAACCGCCGTTATCTTTGTAATGGAGTTATTGCGGCGCTTTAAACGGCAGGAGGACTATCTGTTTTCACTGCTGTGTTTTTGTGCGGTTGGCTGGTTCGCAACCAATATTACCGGGCTATTAGCGGGTAATGAGGAGGCGGCAAAGTTTTGTATAAACTTTTCCCTTGTCTTTGTCGGATTAATACCGCCTATTTTGTTATTATTCACACTCAGATTTTATAAAGTTTCATACCAGCCATCGGCTGTAGTCCTATCACTGATATTTACTATCCCCGCAATCAACTCAATTATGGCGGTTACATCAGGATACCATACGTTAATGAACGCGCGGCTGGATATAACCTCTCTTACGCCCCTTCGAGAAGTTATTCTTGTATGGGGGCCATGGTTCTGGGTTCATACCCTCTACAGCTATGCCATATCAATAACGCTGATATGCGTCATTATGTTTCAGCATTTCCGATTGCCCCGGTTTTACCGGGTACCCTCAACCCTCATGGTGACAGGCGTATCCTTTACACTGCTGGGCAATATTGTAACACTCATGCAGTTTCTTCCACAGGCCATAGATCCTACATTAATTACAATGAGTCTTTCGCTGATATTGTTTAATCTGGCTATCATCAGCAATAACAAAAGTAAATTTGTCCGCTTTTCACACAACCAAGTTTACCATTACCTGGACGAATACATTCTGATATTGGATAAAAACCATCGTGTTGCAGATTTCAACCGGCCTGCGCTTGACTGGTTTTCTTCTCAGGGGATAACACTAAACTCCTCTACTGTGGAGGATATTACGGAAGCGTTGATGCTTAAAGAAAATAGCATGAAAAAATCTTTGGAAAATGAAAAAGGCGTTGATTATTATATTAGCAGTGACGATTTTCCCGTAGTATTGAATCTGCGTACACACGATATGACAGACGCCAACGGGGACATAATCGGTTCATTAGCGGTTTTTACCGATGTTACGCAAAACCGGATGCTCATTGAAAAACTGGAGGAAAAGGCAGGGATGGATTCCTTAACCGGCCTTGCTAATCACATGGCTTTTGCGGGCGCGAAAAGGCGATTCGACTCGGCTGAGCATCTTCCCTTGAGCGTTATTATGTGCGACGCAAATGGTTTAAAACAGATTAACGACACCCTCGGACACCAGTATGGCGATATGATGCTGCAGCTGGTGGCCGAGGTTTTGGAGGAAAAATGCCCGAGATCAAGTTTGGTTGCCAGAATAGGAGGTGACGAATTTATTTACTTGCTATCCCGCACCAGCCCGGAGGCTTCTTATACGATAATGGAGCAAATCAAAGAAGGGTTGTCAAAGCGTGAAAACCTTCCATTTACCGCGTCGGTAGCTTTGGGAACGGCAACCAAACACTCTTCGGAGGAAAGCTTGTCCGATGTGATTGCTTTAGCGGACAATCGTATGTATGAGAATAAAAGGCAAATGAAGGGGCATTAGCTTAAGTAACCATTAAGAGATTCTATATTTCAAAAAAATTATAAAAGGGGCAAAACCCAAATGTACTATTTTGACAGTGATTATATGGAGGGAGCGCATCCCAATATTTTACAAAAGCTTGTTGAAACAAACATGGAAAAAACACCAGGCTATGGGTGTGATCACTATTGCGAAAGCGCTAAAGAAAAAATTCGTAAAGCTTGTAACTGTCCCAATGCGGAGATACATTTTTTGGTTGGTGGGACACAAACAAACGCGACCATTATAAAAGCGCTTCTTCGTACATATGAAGGAGTTTTGGCTGCTGAAACAGGCCACATAAATGTGCATGAAGCAGGCGCGATTGAAGCTGGCGGACATAAGATATTGACGCTTTCACAAAAATTTGGAAAGATAAGCGCCGAAGCGGTTGAAAATTATATTGACACATTCAATAAAGACGTTAATAACGCGCACATGGTTAAACCCGGCATGGTATACATATCCCACCCAACAGAATATGGCGCTCTATATTCTAAAGAGGAATTAGAGAAATTGAGTGCTTCATGTAAAAAAAATAATATCCCTCTTTTTTTGGACGGCGCTCGTTTGGGGTATGGATTGATGGCGAAAGATACTGACGTAACATTAGAGATAATAGCTAACAGCTGCGATGTGTTTTATATTGGCGGAACAAAAGTCGGCGCGTTGTTTGGTGAAGCTGTCGTAATTACGAAACCTAACCTTATTGACAACTTTTTTACAATTATTAAACAGCAGGGCGCTTTGCTTGCGAAAGGAAGATTACTCGGTATTCAATTTGATACTCTTTTTTCTGATAACTTATATTTCAATATTGCTAAACACGCTATTGACATGACTGAAAAGTTAATAAGTGGTTTAGCGGAGAAAGGATATAAATTTTATTATCAGTCACCAACAAATCAGCAGTTTATTATTTTAGACAATAATAAAATGGAACAATTAGCGCAAACAGTTTCCTTTAGTTTTTGGGAAGCCATAGATGAAAATAATACCGTAGTCCGTTTCGCTGCCAGCTGGGCTACACAAGAAAGTGATATTGACCAATTATTAAAGCTTTTATAACTAAAGCAGCTATATGAGACGATGAAGCGTACCTGCAAATACTGTTTCCCGGTAGAAGGAGAAACCGGGAAATAGTATTTGCAGTGGCTGCAAGATCGGATTAACAAAGAGCATCCGCCATTATACATTGGGTTGATAAACCTTAGGAATTGTGGTCTTTATCCCGCCGGGTACAACCTGTTCAGCTTTTCAATCGCCTTTTCCCGAAGAGATTTATAAATGCTGTTTCCATGGGTGTCCATACCAACCACAAGCGGGCCGAACTCGAAGGCTTGAAGCTCCCAAATCGCCTCAGGCATTCCCAGCTCAAACCAGGTAACATCATTGATTTTCTCAATGCCCTGGGCAAGCTTGGCGGCGCAGCCGGGCGCGGCCTGTAAATACACATATCCGTATTTTCGGCAGCACGCGAGAGTAGCCTCTTCCATACCGCCTTTGCCTATAATGGCTCTCACGCCCAGCTGTCCGACAAAATCGGCATGGGGCTCCATGCGAATGCTGGTGGTTGGGCCGATAACATTGAGACGCCAGCTTTCATCCTGGTTCTTAAGGGCCACAGGGCCGGCATGGAATAAGGCCGCTCCGTTAAAATTTTTAGGCAGCGGCTCTCCTGACTCAAATAAGGTCTTGAGCTTAATATGAGCCAAGTCCCTGGCGGTATAGACAGCGCCTTTGATATATATCACATCGCCAACATGAAGGCTGCGCATTTCCTCTTCATGCAATGGTGTGGACAAAATAATCTTATTCATATTGGTTTTCTCCTTATTAAGCTGCAAGGCTACAGAATTTTCTCCGTTCTGCCGTCGTCATGGATACGAATCCCTGCTCTCCGAGCGACCCAGCAGTGAAAGTTTATTGCTACAGGAGCTATTGCCGTATGGGTATGAGTTCTTTCTATCTTTACAGCAAGAGCCGCTGTGTCGCCTCCTGTCCCGCCGCTGCCAAGCCCAAGGCTGTTTATGCTGTCCTTTAGCTCCTGCTCCAGCGCGGCAAGCTGCGGGTCGCGGTTCACATCGTCCCACCGGCGTACGCTTATTGCTTTCCTGCTCAACTTGGCCGCGATATCCATTTGACCACCGATGCCTATACCGATACCATAAGGCGGGCAAGGCTTTCCGCCCGCGTTGATAGCTGTTTCCAGCACCAATCGCTTAAGCCCGGATAAATCCTTGCCCAGCTTTGCGGGAGTTAGGATGCGTATGTCGTTGCCAAGCTCCGCGCCGCAGCCCTTGAAGCTTATGATAAAATCAACATATGTTTGGCCCGGACAATATTCATATTCAATATTGGGTATGCCGGCGCCGGTGTTGTTGCCGGAATTTTCACGGGTAAGGGGATCCACCATGCTGGGTCGGAGATAGCCTTTATCGGTGGCGTCTCCGACCGCGTCAGTTATGATTTGCACCAGATTTTTCGGTATATTGCCATTCCCGAAGGATAAATATGTGGTTGGATACCCGGGAGACTGGCACACAGCCTTATCCTGTGATTTTGCGATATCCAGATTTTCCAGCATGGAAGACAGCATGCTTTTGGCTGTTTCGTTTGTTTCAGCCGCCAGTGTATTTTGAAGAATCGCCTTAACGTCGTCGGATATTTCCGTTACCGCTCGGATAATAGTATCGTATATTTGCTTATAAATAAGCTTTTCGGATAAACTCATATAAAAAACCTTCCTCATTGAATTGCTCTAAAAAGCAAACAGCTCATTTATATTATCAAGCTGTTCCAGCTTTTTGATATTATTGGTAAGCGTTTCGGCTTGCTTGTCTGAAATAATGTCATGTGTAATAGTATAAAATTTCTCGTCCGCTATGCTCCAATCAAAGGGATTGTGCCAATCGCCAAGGGGATAATCAACGCGCCGGGTAAAAACCGAGCCGTCCTCCATTGTGATTGCCACCTGATGTATCCACTTATCGGGGCTTTGTTGAAACTCCTTTTCGAATTTCTCGTCTACAATTACCTCCACCTTATCCATAAGCCTTCTCACCAGCTGATTTTCAGTTTTTTCCTCTGAAAATTCCGGCTCATGCAACCGCCTGTACACAATAACCGCGGCAATACAATACTGAAGGCTGAATTTATAGCCGTAGGGCGTAGTAGGATTGGGATTATCTGTGTGTGTTTTGGCAATTTGATATGTCCGGTCGGTGATCCTTACTATACGCAAAGGGTTGATTTGATGGCATTCCATCATCAAATCGGCACAGTAGACGGCGGAATGCGTGTGCCTGCAACAGGAATAAGGCTTGAAGGAGTTGCTCTTAATCTTGTACGGAGCAGTTCCCAGACCGTTTGTTAACGCATCCATGTTGTACGAAGAGGTTATGGCCTTTATCAGACCCTGCTCTCCTTCCAATATCCGGCCTGCGCCGGTAAGGCCGAGCATCGCGAGCTCAGCGGAGCGTATACCGCAAAGTGTGGCGTTGGCGGTATGCAGGGGTTTACTCATAGCCCCGTCGTTAATAAATTCCCATAAGCCGGATGACTGGGTGCCGGCGGAACCGAGGGCGTTCAGCATTTGCCCGGCGTTTAGTCCCAACAGCTTTCCCGCGGCCATACACGAGCAAAACCCGCCTACGATCCCTGTGGTATGCCAATACCAATAGGAACCGGGGTTGACAGCCTCGCCAATGCGGGCGCCCACCTCATATCCGGCTGCGATGGCGGAGATAATTTCTCTGCCTGTTTTTTTATATTTTTGGCCTATTGCAATGGCAGATGGGATAGTTACTACTCCAAGATGAGTTATGGAGGCGCTGTGAACATCATCAAAATCCATGATATGACCCACGGCTGAGTTAAGCGCCGCTGCATCCCTATAGTTAAGTGATGGAAAATTGGTATACCACCCGGAGGCGCAATTATCCCTCGGATGCCCCGCGAAATATTCTTTCCAAATGGACGCCTGCTTGCTGGCGGAGCCTGCGATCACTACTCCCATAAGGTCCTGTATGCAAAATTTCGTAAGCTCCGCCACATCAGGCGGTAAGCTTTCAAAAGTAATAGATAAAGCGAAATCTGACAAATACTTAGTGAGCATCATGCCCTCCTAAAACTAAGGTAATAAATATGTAATAGGGGATTGATTTAGACGGTAATCGCATTTCTGATCCTATCGCAGGTAGCATTAAGATGCTCAACCATAAAAGCGCGTGCTCCATCACAATCCCTTTCGACTATACGGTGAAAAATAGCCTCGTGGGCAAGTATAGAGTCATAGCTGATGCCGCTGATGTTAATAGTAAGCTGGCGCGATATTTCCAGTAATTCATACAATTTTTCATAAACACTGATTAGAACCGGGTTTTTGGCGGCATTCACCATACAAATATGGAATTTGTGGGATTGCTGGCGCATGGCAAGTATATGCTCATCATTATGCAGATTAGCCTGCTTGAGCTTACGCATGGTTTCCAGAGATTCACGTATTAGCTGAATATCCTCATCCGTATGCCTGAGCGCCGCATAATACGCCGCGGTTCCTTCAAGTGAAATTCGAACCTCTAAAAGGTTCAAAATCATGTCGGAAGTGGCGTCAAAAGCAAAATCCACCTTTTTGAGCAAATCGTTGACACCTACGTTTTTTATATACATTCCATCGCTTTGAGCATCTAAAACTCCCAAATATTCCAATATTTTAAGAGCTTCGCGAATGGGTACGCGACTTACTTGAAATTTATCTGCCAGCTCTCTTTCCGACGGCAGCTTGTCCCCGCACTTTAATTGGCCGTTTATAATCATTGACTTTATTCTGTCTACAATCATTTCGTAGTATCGGCCTTTTTTTTCTTTTTCAAGAGGTGCGTACATTTTAATTCAACCCTTTCAATTGGTATACCACATCTTTATTTTATCATAATATTCATGAAATGGAAAGAGAGAAAGTTTGTTTATATCTAACAAATATATAAAGCAAACTTCATTTATTTTGCTACATTTTGGAGAGGTTATTTACAATTTGGATTCCATGATTTATAATTATGGAATTGGTATACCACAATGTAGTGAAAATTTCTGTGCAGCAGATAATTTTAGCAAGGAGGTGTTTCCTATACAGCAGCAAATACATAATTTTGACGAGGCGGTTAACAGACGGGGTACCGATTCAAAAAAGTACAGTGATATTTACTTTTCTGCCGATGTTATTCCTATGTGGATAGCGGATACTGACTTTAAGAGCCCCCAGCCTGTCGTCAATGCTTTGACCCATAGAGCTCAACATGGCGTTTACGGCTACACGACGGAAAGCGGCCGTTTGAAGAGGGCGGCTAAATTATGGGTAGGCAGTCGTTACAAGCTGGATATTACGGAGGAGCAGGCAGAATTCTGTCAGGGGGTGATTCCAGGTATAATTTCGGCGGTACGCGCGTTATCCCATCCGGGTGATAAAATAATTCTCAATACTCCGTGCTATCCGCCTTTTTCACAACTTGTAGAAAACAACGGACGAAGGATTTTGAAAAATGAGCTGCTATTACAAGACGGCGCTTATTGCTTTGACTTTAAAGATTTTGAAAAGAAATGCAGCGACCCGCTTACCCGCATTTTCATTTTGTGTAACCCGCATAATCCCACATGCAAGGTTTTTACCAGGGATGAGCTGGCTCATATCGGTGAAATCTGCATGGAGCATGACGTGTGGATCATCAGTGATGAAATACACGGAGATATTGTTTTTGAAGGGCATTGCCATGTACCTATCGCAGGCTTGAGTAAAGATCTGGCCGACCGTTCTGTAACCTTTATCAACCCAAGCAAAACCTTTAATACAGCCGGATTTAGAACAGCCGCTTTCATCGCCGCGAATCCCCATGTCAAGGCGTTGGTGCATAACGCGATTGTCAGAGGCAAGGCCTTTGGAGAAAATATTTTCGGCACTCTGGCATTTTGCGTTGCATACGAGGAGTGCGCCTATTATGCCGATGGTCTTGTAAATTATTTGCAAGGAAGCATCGATATAATTAAGGAAGCTCTGCGCGCCATTCCCGGTATAGAATTGATCGAGCCTCAAGGTACATATTTATTCTGGTTGGATTGCCGTGGGCTTGGACTGCCTCAAGCTGAGTTAATTAAGAGATTTGTGGATAAGGCAAAGGTTGGAGTACACAGCGGACTCAATTTTGGCGAGGGCTTTGACGGCTTTATCCGTATGAATATCGCCTGCCCGAAATCCGTATTGATTCGCGCTTTTGAACAAATAAAGTCGGAGTTCTCATAAAGAGGGCTGCCGGTCTGTGTCGCGTCATTAATTAGTTAGAAAACAGAAAAAAGGATATATGAGGAGGTTAATTTATGAAACGTTTATTAGCATTGATATTATCGAGCTTACTGATATTGCCGTTTGCGGCATGCTCAAAAACTGAAACCGCATCAAGCTCATCCTCCAGTGCAGCTAATGCCACAGCTCAAAGCGAGGATTCAAGCTCTTCCGCGCAAGCAAATGCCGGCTTTCCTAAAAAAAATATCAAGATCATCGTACCCTTTGACGCCGGCGGAGGCGTAGACGTAACCTGCCGTATCATATCGGATGCCGCAGGAAAGGATTATTTTAATGGGAATTCCTTAATTGTGGAGAATATGCCGGGCGGAGGCGCTGTTATCGGCCAAACCAACGTGGCGAATTCCGTTCCGGACGGATATACTATGCTTGCTTATACATCATCGGTCGTATCTAACCCAATGTTTAATGAAACAACCTTTGAGTATACCGATTTTACCACTATTGCTATGTATTGCTTCGACCCGGAATTACTGGTGGTTCCTAAAGATTCGCCTTATAACACCTTGGATGAGTTTATTGAAGGCGCCAAAAACAATTCGCTGACCCTGTCAACCCCCGGACACACTACAAGTCATCACATTGCGGCTCTCAAAATGGAAGACATGATGGGTATGTCATTCAATTATTTGCATAATGACGGAGCCAGTGCGCAATTGCAGCAGATAATGGGAGGTCACGCCGACAGCGCGTTGATTTCTGTGGGAGAGGGCGCGGCATTGGTAGCCGATGGCTCTATTAAGGCTTTGGGCGTTATGAGCGATGATAGAATGGACAGCATACCAGATGTGTCTACTTATAAGGAAGTTGGCTATGAAATGGTAGATGGCGCTTTCCGAGGATTGGCTGTGCCAAAGGATACGCCTCAGGAAGTAGTGGACGCGTTAGACGCGGAATTCAATAAGATTCTCAATTCTCAAAAGTTTATTGATTCCATGAACGCCGCGAAAATGCCTATTGGGTATCAGAATTCAGAAGACTTCTCCATTTATGTAAAAGGAGTTGCGGAAGCCCTTGAGAAGCTGCTTCCGGTATTGAAAGCGGAATAACTAAGGACCGGCTCAGGAGGGAACTGCCATGTTCAATAAAAAAGTAGAATTACCAATGCCTATTTTATTTATTCTGCTGTCATTGGCCATACTGGCCTATTGCACCACAATACCAAGAAAAGAAGCCGCGTTTCTTTATATAATATCAATCATTATTTTGGTTTCATCATCCAGTCTATTAGTAACAACCTTAAAGCTGGAAATCAGTAATGTAAATCTGGAAGATGTAAATCTTCACAAAATATTTATAATACTTGCGGCGCTTTCGATATACGCGTTGGCGTTGAGCTCAATTGGCTATATACCCTGCACATTGCTGCTTGGGATATTCATAATACGGATTTTAGGGTATAAATATTGGTTCAAAAATATATTATTTTGTATTTTGGTTACCGCTCTGACATTCTCCGTATTTCGCCTTATTTTAGGCGTACCCCTTCCAATGGGCTTGCTCAGTATTATAGGAGGTTGACCATGGAAAATATACTACTTGGTTTGACTCAAGTTTTTATACCAATGAACCTTATCGTATTGATTGGCGGCGTTATTATAGGCTTGATTGTAGGGGCTTTGCCGGGGCTTAACGACAGCATCACATTAGCGGTTCTAATTCCCGTAACGTTCGGTATGGACGCAAAAATGGCCATGTGTCTGCTTATCGGTGTATATGTATCAGCATGCTACGGAGGCTCGATCCCTTCTATTTTGCTCAAAATCCCAGGAACGGCCTCCTCCGTGGTCACGGCCTTTGATGGTCAGCCCATGACCTTGCAAGGCAAAGCAGGGCTGGCATTGAGTATCTCCACATTCAGCTCGGTGTTCGGCGGAGTATTCAGCTCACTGGTGTTGCTGCTGTTTTCCCCGTTTCTGGCGGAGCAGGCGCTTCGTTTCGGCCCGCCGGAATATCTGATGCTGGCAATAATGGGAATGAGTACTATTATCGGTATGGCGGAAAATACTATTCTGAAAAATGTTTTAATAATGGCGTTTGGGCTGTTTATATCCTGTATTGGATTAACACCGCAAACCGGATATCCGCGGCTTACCTTCGGCGTACCGTATCTGCTTGAGGGTATTCCTCTGGTACCCATGCTTATCGGCCTATTTGGAGTGACTTCCATTTTAGAGCTTGCGGAATCATTAGGAGGAGTTAAGAATATAACAGAGCAAATTCAGAAAGTAAGGGTTGGAATGCTTGACAAGGCTATGTGCAAGAGATTGTTGCCAACATGGCTGCAATCAAGCGTTATTGGCTCAATAATCGGCGTGATTCCTGGAGCGGGAATGATTATGGCTATATATGTGGCATACGACCAGGCTCGGCGGCGCAACCCGGACAAAAAATTCGGAACCGGCGTACCGGAAGGCGTGGCTGCTCCGGAAGCTGCTAATAACGCGGTAGTTGCCAGCTCCATGGTACCGCTTCTTTCTTTGGGCGTACCCGGAAATTCCACCTCCGCGCTTTTTCTGGGGGCGTTGATGATTCAAGGTCTGCGGCCTGGCCCGGCATTGTATAGGGATTATCCTGATGTTGCTTATCTGCTGGTAGTCGGGTTTTTAGTAGCCAACATATTTATGCTGCCGTTAGGACTAGCTTTCTGCAACTTTTTAGCCGGGAAGATCCTCCTGCTTAAGAGGGAGCTTCTAAGTGGATTGGTTCTGCTGCTTTGTGTTACCGGCGCGTTCGCTGTAAATAATAGCATTTATAATATCTGGATTATTATAGCTTTTGGCTTTATCGGTTACTTTATGAATAAGTATAAGCTGCCGCAATCTCCTTTGATACTTGCTGTGGTACTCGGCTCAATGATGGAAAAGAATTATTTGCAGAGCATGGTGTTATCCGGAGGTTCTTGGGGTA
>Ga0153952_1000158_pt1 | contig 20097 bp, 13 predicted proteins | sample TSNJ036MetaG_FD_104746 | JGI IMG/M metagenome (GOLD analysis project Ga0153952, IMG submission 104746) | Attine ant fungus gardens microbial communities from New Jersey, USA - TSNJ036 MetaG | ecosystem: Host-associated > Fungi > Mycelium > Unclassified | place: USA: New Jersey, Wharton State... | reverse complement strand
TAGCAGAAATTTGGAGCTAAAATCACATAAATATAAAAAATATAGAATGCCAACACCCAGAGAGCTAAATAAAAAACTCTGGTTTGTTGGCATCTATATTTTAATCAGCCGTGAATAGTAACTAAAATTATAAAATGAACTTACCAAAGCAAATCAACGGAGTTCACGAAAACTACCCAGGAACATGAATCATAAGATTATTAGTAATTAAATCGGATTGAGAACCACTAACAATAACATCTACATATTCCCATGATTTTTCTTCTAATAATAAAGGTATCAGCAAGGAATCCCACCAGTCAGCAAATTTCGTGATGGACTCTATAGTTCCGCCATTTTCTCCATTAACAAGGTCTCGCTGCACAACACGTGCCCGGGCAATTTGGGGCTCTGTATCTACCCAAATGGAGTATGTTGCAATTGCACGCAGTGTTTTTCTGCCCGCACCCATCCCTTCAATAACGAGTGCCCTATTTGGATCAACATCAATGGAGCCGGGGCGGCTCTCTTTAATCCAGCCTGTTGGTTTATAAGCGACATCATTTCCACTCCGCCAAGGATTTATAATACCGGCGAGCATCTCACCATCCCAATGGATAGGGTCAGCGCACCAGCTTACATCGTCTGAATGAACTAGATTTGCATTCAATATATCAACAAGTTTTGCAGCTAAAGTTGTCTTGCCTGAACCGGCAACTCCATCAACGAGTATAAGGGGCTTAGGCACAATATTTGATATTTTCACTGCCAGATTGGACAGAGATTCTTCTGACCATGAGTTTATTTCAAGTGATGGTAACATTGTTAATGTCATATCCATAAACGCTCCTTTAAAATTAGAATAATTTGATTATACATCCATATTGCTACTTAGTAAAATTCTCTAAATACCTATGCAAATTACTGGTCTGAATTTCCAGCTGACTGCGTTAAGAAAACTTGACGTAGCCCACTACGCCTGCGTTTTCTTGCCTTCCATCTGAAAATCCATCCTCAGCACTTAGCATAGGTATTTAGAGAACGTTGTACTAGACAATCCCGATAATCCGAATTGGGGGAAGTAAGCGCAAGGTTGGCCGAAGTGTTTACCGCATTAATGATAAAAATTCATGCTGCTCTACACCAAGAGGCTAAAGAAAGACCAGACTGATTCAACGCCATTGAACAGAACTTAAACACTGCCAGGAAACAGCCACCGTGGGAAGCGATATGCTTCTAAGCAAACAACCAAAGGGCGCCCTTAGCGGCGGCGAAATCCACTGCCTACGCAGACCTCGGCGCCCAGGCACTCCTGGGCGTCGACTTGGTCGTAGTTGGCAGTTAGTTCGCCAGAGCGTTGCCCTGTTTGCGTGAAGCATATCGCTTCCCACGGTGGCGTCATGACAGCCAACATATACAAACTCGCAAAGCGTCCCCCCCTTTTCTCTTCCAAGCAACACCTCAAACTATAAATTACTATACCCCATCAATGATTCATCAACCGCTTTCGCCACTTCAATCCCCTCTTTTATAGCCCATACCACCAACGACTGCCCTCTATGCATATCTCCCGCGGTAAATACATTTGGCACTGATGTCTGATATTTCCCCGGTTGAGTAGACACATTGGTACGTCCATCCAACTCCAGTTTAAATGCATCCGCCACATATTTCTGAGCCCCCAGAAACCCCGCCGCAATCAGCACTAAATCCACATCCACCTCCTGTTCACTGCCTTCCACCGGAAGCATCATCATACGGCCCGATTTTTCATCCTTCCTGCTTTCCAGTTTCACAGTTTTTGCCCGGCATACTTCACCGTTTTTATTCTTGATAAATTCAGTCACGGTCGTCTGATAAATACGGGGATCGTGACCAAAGAGTGCAATTGCCTCTTCCTGACCATAATCTGTCTTACAAACTTTTGGCCATTGTGGCCAGGGATTATTTTCTGCCCGCACTTTTGGAGGCTTTGGCATCATTTCCAGCTGCAATACAGACGAGGCTCCAAGCCTTATGACAGTTCCCACGCAATCGTTTCCGGTATCACCGCCCCCAATTACCATTACCTTTTTCCCTTTTACCCCGGCTGTTGGATAATTCTTAAAGTCACTGTCCAACAGACATTTTGTAATATTTGACAGGAAATCAACTGCAAAATGGATGCCGGATGCTTCCCTGCCCGGCACTTTTATGTCACGGGGGGTGGATGCTCCGCAGGCAAGTATAACCCGGTCATATTCTTTTAGCAGCTTCGCTGCTTTTACATTTTCACCAACGTTCGCTCCTGTTACAAATTCAACGCCTTCTTCTTCCATCAACGCCGCACGACGGTCAATCACATGTTTCTCTAATTTCATATTCGGAATCCCATAACGCAGGAGTCCGCCGACACGGTCATTCCTCTCCAGCACCGTCACATGATGCCCGCGTCTGTTCAACTGCATCGCCGCAGCCAATCCGGCCGGACCGCTGCCTACTACCGCTACACGTTTGCCGGTTTTTATTTTTGAAGGTTTCGGTTTCACAAGTCCCGTTTCGAAAGCATACTCAATGATGGCTCTCTCATTCTCCTTCGTGTTCACCGGCTCCCCGTTCAAATTACAGGTACAGGCAGCTTCGCAAAGTGCGGGACACACTCTGGAAGTGAATTCCGGAAAACAATTTGTCTTCGTCAAACGCCGATATGCGGCTTCCCAGTTACCATGGTATACCAGGTCGTTCCATTCCGGTACTAAATTGTTCAGTGGACATCCGGATGCCATACCTCCTATCATTTGACCGAACTGACAGAAGGGAACACCGCAGGCCATACATCTGGCACCCTGAATCTGCTGCTTTTCCAGAGATAAAGGATTGTGGAATTCATTGAAATTCCTGATTCTCACTTTGGGCTTTACGATTTCACCGGTCTGTCTTTCATGCTCTAAAAATCCTGTTGGTTTTCCCATACTTTTTCCCTCCTAAGGATCTGTCGGGAAATAACTTGTAACAAGGAAGATGTATAAGTTATTTTTCGACAGATCCTAACCTCTTTTATTTGCATAGAATGCTTCAATTTGTGCCTGCTCACTGCTCAACCCTTTTTCCTCCATCTGTACAATCGCCATCAACATACGGTTATAATCGTGGGGAATAATCTTCTTAAACATGGGCAGATAATCACCGAAATTCTCCAGTACCTCTTTTCCTTTTGCAGAATTCGTATAGGTCACATGGTCTTTTATCATTTCTTTTAGTTCCAGGACATCGTATTTGTTGGTGATCTTATCTATGGATACCATTTCTTTGTTTACTTTTGTATACAGGCTGCTGTCTTCATCCAGTACATACGCAATACCGCCGCTCATTCCCGCAGCAAAATTCTTGCCTGTTTTTCCAAGTATCACCGCACGTCCTCCCGTCATATACTCACATCCATGGTCTCCCACGCCTTCTACTACAGCAATGGCACCTGAATTACGCACGCAGAAGCGTTCTCCTGCAACGCCATTGATATAGACTTTACCGCTGGTTGCGCCATAGAGTGCCACATTTCCAATAATAATATTTTCATCTTCTTTAAACTTGACGCCTCTTGGCGGATAAACAATCAGCTTACCGCCGGAAAGTCCCTTGCCAAAATAATCATTGCTGTCTCCTATCAGCTCTAAGGTCAATCCTCTGGGAATAAATGCTCCAAAACTCTGCCCACCGGCACCATTGCATTTGACCGCATAAGTATCCTCCTCCAGCGTATCTTTGTATTTCCTGGTTATTTCAGAACCGAAAATGGTACCAAAAGAGCGATACGTATTAATTACATCCACATCAATGCTGCGTTTCTGTTTTCTATCCAGCGCACTTTTTAGTTTCTTTAGCAGAATCCTCTCATCGGCTGTCTTTTCCAATTCAAAATCATATACCTGGGCAGGATCAAACGTTACTTTTTCTTCCTTCGCATATGGATTACTCAGAATTGCGTTCAGATCAATCCGGTCTGCATGTATACTCTGGGAGCCTTCTTTTTTCTTTAACAGGTCCGTCCGTCCTACCAGCTGATCCACAGTCCGTATTCCCAGCCTGGCCATATACTCCCGCAACTCCTCTGCAATAAAACGCATGAAATTCACCACGTATTCCGGTTTTCCCCGAAAGCGTTTGCGCAGCTGCGGGTTTTGTGTCGCCACTCCTACCGGACAGGTATCCAGATTACATACCCGCATCATAACACATCCCATGGTAACCAAAGGTGCTGTTGCAAAGCCAAATTCCTCTGCTCCCAGCAGCGCTGCTATGACCACGTCACGTCCGCTCATCAGCTTTCCGTCCGTTTCCAGGCGTACTTTACCTCGAAGTCCGTTCATCAGCAATGTCTGATGGGTTTCCGCAAGGCCTAATTCCCAGGGAAGTCCCGCATTATGGATAGAACTTCTGGGTGCCGCTCCGGTTCCTCCGTCATATCCTGAAATCAGAATCACCTGAGCTCCTGCTTTGGCGACTCCTGCCGCAACCGTGCCCACACCTGCTTCTGAGACTAATTTCACGGAAATACGCGCTTCTTTATTTGCATTTTTCAAATCATATATCAGCTGCGCCAAATCTTCAATGGAATAAATATCATGGTGGGGCGGAGGAGAAATCAGACTGACCCCCGGTGTGGAATGCCTCGTCCTGGCTACCCAGGGATATACCTTTCCTCCCGGAAGATGTCCGCCCTCACCTGGTTTTGCCCCCTGTGCCATTTTGATCTGAATCTCTTTCGCACTGACCAGATATCTGGAAGTGACGCCAAAACGTCCTGATGCCACCTGCTTAATGGCCGAACAACGGTTCAAGCCATCGGTACCCACTTCTAAACGATCCAGACTTTCACCACCTTCACCGCTGTTGGACTTTCCATGAAGCCGGTTCATGGCAATCGCCAGTGTCTCATGGGCTTCCTGGGAAATAGAACCATAGGACATGGCACCTGTTTTGAATCTGGTTACAATGGAGTCCACACTTTCCACCTCATTCAACGCAATCCCCTGCCCCGGATATTGAAAATCCATGAGGCTTCTCAGATAGCCCGATTCTTCCTTATCTATCATTTTTGTATATTCTTTAAAGAGTTTGTAATCTCCTCTTTGCGCAGCCTGCTGCAGCAGATGAATCGACTGAGGATTATAGCGGTGCTTTTCTGCGCCACTTCTCATTTTGTGTTGCCCAATGCTGTTTAGGTTCAAGTCTACATTCAGTCCCAATGGATCAAATGCTGCTGAATGCAATGCATCCATATCCTTAGCAATATCTTCCAGGGTGATACCTCCCACACGGCTTACCGTATTGGTAAAATAATGCTCTATGACTTCTTCATCAATACCAATCGCCTCAAAGATCTGCGAACCCTGATAAGACTGTATCGTAGAAATTCCCATCTTAGAAGCTATTTTTACGATTCCGTGCAGAACTGCCGAATTGTAATCATTCACTGCCGCATAATAATCTTTGTTCAGCATTTTGCAGTCGATCAGTTCCCGTATCGTCTCCTGGACCAGATACGGATTAATCGCACATGCACCATATCCAAGCAGTGTTGCAAAATGATGTACTTCTCTTGGTTCCCCCGATTCCAGAACAATTGCCAGAGAGGTCCTTTTTTTCGTCTTAACCAAATGCTGGTGAACGGCAGATACTGCCAGCAGGGAAGGGATCGGGACATGATTTTCATCTACTCCCCGGTCTGACAGGATCAAAATATTTGCCCCGTCTCTATGGACCCTGTCTACTTCTACAAACAGATGCTCAATCGCTCTCCTCAGTCTTGTGTTTTTGTAATAAGTAATGGGAACCTGCGCAACTTTAAATCCTTCCACGTTTAAATTCTTAATTTTCAATATATCCGTGTTGCGAAGAATCGGATTATCAATTTTCAAAACCTGGCAGTTTTTGGCTTCCTCTTTCAGCAAATTGCCATCTTCTCCGATATAAACTGTGGTAGAAGTTACAATTTCTTCGCGGATTGCATCAATAGGCGGATTCGTGACCTGAGCAAACAACTGTTTAAAATAGTGAAAAAGAGGCTGATGTTCATCGGATAATACCGCAAGAGGCGCATCCGTTCCCATAGCGCTGATCCCCTCTGCTCCGTCTAATGCCATATTCAAAATAGAAGTACGGTAATCTTCATAAGTATAACCAAATGCTTTCTGCAGCTTCGCCCGTTCCTCGTCCGAATACTCCTGTACTCCCATATTGGGAATTTTCAAATCTTTCAGCTTTATCAGATTTCGATCCAGCCACTCTCCATAAGGCTGCTTCTTCGCATAGTTCTCTTTCAGTTCGTCATCATCGATTACCTTACCCTTTACGGTATCCACCAAAAGCATTTTTCCCGGATGTAATCTTTCTTTTAAAATAATTTTCTCCGGCTTAATATCCAGAACTCCCACTTCCGAAGAGAGTATCAAATATCCATCTTCCGTAATATAGTAGCGGGATGGCCGCAGACCATTTCTATCCAGCACTGCACCCATCACATCGCCATCGCAAAATAAAATGGATGCAGGACCGTCCCAGGGCTCCATCATCGTGGCATAATATTGATAAAAGTCCCGTTTATTCTGAGTCATAGTTCTATTATTTGCCCAGGGCTCTGGAATCATAATCATGACTGCCAGCGGAAGATCCATACCGCTCATTACTAAGAATTCCAAAGTATTGTCCAGCATTGCCGAGTCAGATCCTGCCGCATTGACCACCGGAAGCACCTTGTGCAGTTCATGCTCAAAATATTCCGATGACATTGTTTCTTCACGGGCCAGCATCTTATCCGCATTTCCGCGGATCGTATTGATCTCTCCATTATGTACAATGAATCTGTTAGGGTGTGCTCTCTCCCAGCTTGGATTTGTGTTGGTACTGAATCTGGAATGTACGGTTGCAATGGCCGCTTCATAATCAGGACTCTGTAAATCCTTAAAAAAGGTGCCAAGCTGCCCAACTAAAAACATCCCTTTATATACAATTGTACGGCTGGAAAGCGAGACCACATAGGTATCATCATTACTTTGTTCAAAAACACGCCGTACCACATATAATCTCCTGTCAAATGCAAGCCCTTTTTCCATATCTTTGGGTTTCCTGATAAATGCCTGCTGAATATTGGGCATACACTTAAGTGCCTTGTCTCCCAGCACCTCAGAAGCAGTGGGGACTTCTCTCCATCCAAGAAATTCCAGCCCCTCCTTCTCTACAATGATTTCAAACATTTTCTTTGCCTGATTTCTTTTCAGTTCATCCTGAGGGAAGAAAAACATGCCAATGCCGTATTCTCTTTCCGAACCTAAAAAGATGCCGAGGGAATTACAGGTTTTTGAAAAAAATTTGTGTGAAATCTGTAACAGAATTCCAACACCATCACCTGTTTTTCCTTCGGCATCTTTGCCAGCTCTATGTTCTAAATTTTCTACTATTTTCAGTGCATTTACCACCGTTTCATGGGATTGATACCCTTTGATGTTTACCACTGCACCGATACCACAATTATCATGTTCAAATTCTGACCGGTATAATCCGGGCCTTTGAACAAACGAAGATTTGCTCTTTGTACCCATACGTCAATCCTTTCTTATATTTTATTTTTGTTGGCATAGCGGATACTGTTAATACCTTAAAGGGCACGCATACCCTTTAGAGCAGACCTCCGCTTCGTTACTTGCTCGTAACCTCCCGGCAGCTTTGCTGCCGTTTCAGTAAGAGCTTGCATTTCCCTATGGATACTATATAACTTTTTTTTTCATCTGTAAAGCCCTTATTTTTATTTAATTGTCAGATTATTAGATATCTCCTATTTTTTCCAAAAATTGTATATTATATTTTCTCCACTTCTCTTTTATAATCTCATGGATTGATACAATATTACTGCGCTCAGGTTTCCGGCTGCATGAAAGACAATCGGTATTGTCAATGAATTCCACCGTTCATAACACCATATAATCATAATTGCCATAGGGAACGCAAATATCATCTGCAGCATATTTCCATGATAGGCTGCAAAAATAAAAGCGCTAAGTAGTATTGCTGCCCAGGTATTCAGATATTTTTTTAAACGCCGGTATACCAAACCTCTGAAAATCATTTCTTCGATGACCGGTGCGACGATCCCCAAACATATAATCTGTACCATAAAGTTACTCTGAAAAAGACTTTCTTGTACTTCATTAGAAAAACTGTCTGTAATGGTAAATAAATTCATCAAAAAACTGATGATTTGGTTTGCCATAATTCCCAGCAGCGCTGCTAACGGATAGGACCACCATGGACACATTTGCCGTTCTTTTCTTTTCTTGTGCTCATCTTTCCTGTACATCCAATATATGGCAGGGAAAACTGCTATTCCTGTGATTCCTGTCAAAGCTGCGGAATCCAGATAGGTTCCCAAAAATAAAATGACCAAATTGCCTGCCAGAAAATGAATGAATACAGGTATTATAATATCGCCTATTTTTTTTACCATGCGTACCTCTCTTAATGGTTATTTTCATGTATTCGTTAAAAGTTTTCTTTAACTGTCTTTCACTAGTTTATCACAAAGGAACATATCCCACAATCTTTTCATTTAGCCAACATTTTTTTCAAACTAAATATTAACACAGAAACTATACCAAAGAAAACAAAAACTATGCAGAATGGCTTTACCATATTTCTCCCTTTCATCACTCCCTGACTCGAATCTTCCTGCAGTTGTGCTGTTTCCTGATTCACTTCTTCCTGACCAGCTTCGGGCGTCCGCCCTATTCCCTTGGAGTCCTGTCGGCTCCCATCCTTTTTTGAAGCAAGCAGCAGGAAATTGATTTCATTTGTCCATATCTCGTTTCCCGCTTTATCAGAAGCAAAAACCTGCAAGGTCTGCCAATGATCTTCCGGCTTTACCGTAATCGAATACTGATTTTCTTTGCCTTCCAACAGAACGGAACCATTCAATAGAACACGCACACTCTGCAGATATCCATTATCGTTTACCGCTATCGTTACTTCTTTTTCCTTCTCTATGTATGTTTCATTCTGCTCTATACCCGAGATCACACAAGACGGCGGCGTTTTGTCTATGAAAAACTCCAGATTCCCCTGTTCTTTACGAATATCTCCCAGATTATGCGCCGCATCCTCAGATGACAGAATCACCGTATACAAACCTTCTTCATCAAAACAGTTTTCAGAAATCCTATATTCGTATTCCTGCCAATTGTATTCTCCGTTTTTTTGTGACAGAGTATAATCTTTACTTTCTTTCAATTGCTTCATATCTCCATTGTGTACTACCGTTATAGTATTCTTTTTCAATACATCTACATTTATTTCTCTTATGATGACAGAAGACGGTGTCTGAATATAGAATTGTTTTAGAAGTTCCTTTGTTTCTTCTGACAGAACATAGACGGATCCGAAACGGTTGATGGAAAAGGTAACCGTTTTTCTGACTTTGTTTCCGGCTTCATCCTGAGCCTCTGCCTCCAGCGTATACAGATCATCCATCGCTTTGTATTGTGGAAAGTCTTCATATAGCCACACTATTTTATTCTTCTTCTGTATCTTTTCACAAGACAGCGGTATCGTTTTCCCCTGATTGCCCCGGATCACAGCCTGCAGCATGTCCTTTGACAGATTGATATCCTGAAAGCTTATCTCTATTCTCACTTTACCTGCATTGGAAGACTTATCCTTCACACCATTGATTTGGATCACAGGTGCTGTCTTGTCAATTATAAACTGAGCGCTTCTCTTTATTGCCACATTTCCTACCCGGTCTATCCCCCCTGCATAAAAATAGTACTCTCCCTCTTTCGTTATCGTTATTTCGTTTTTCCATGCTTCCCATATGACCTCTTGTTTTTGTACGCTGGCTTTTAATTCCTCATCTGAATAATACCTGGAGGATACAAAGCAGCCCGCCCATTGCATACCGCTTTGCAGATCCTGTATTACTGAAGCGGAAACCTGTACACTGTTCTTACTGTAATTCGTATGTTTTGTCAGTCCATTCAGATAAACCGTAAATTCCGGCGGCTTATTATCTATCTGATAAAAGATTTGCTGTGCTTCTGAACATGATTTCAGATTTCCTTTGTTATCCACTTGTCGAAACGTATAGGTGAATTCTCCGGATCGCTCCATGGGTTCCGATAGAATTATTTCATTGAAACCGCTTGTTTCCAAAGGCGTCACCACAAACCTGCTGCCTTTCTGTATCCAGTAGGTCTCTCCTTCCCTCCATATTTTTCCCCCTTCAACTGTAACCTGATATTGTTGTTCAGGTACATTCTTTGCCGCATACAGAACAATATTTCCTTTTTTGTAAAAATCCGATTTTTCTCCCAGGTCATAGCAGTAGTTTTCTGTGGTTTTTCCTGAGATTTTTCCATCTTTACCGGTTTTTAGTACCAATGCTCCAAGATATACTTTTACTTTTCCTTTCGCATACATAGGACTGTCCTTTTTTAGTATTGCAGTATCAATTTCCAGTTCCGGCATGACGAATCCCTTCGGCATTTTTTGAGTCAGCCTGCCATTTTCTATAAATCCTGTAATTTGTATTTTAGGAATTCCGTTTTCAAATTCTAAATTCCTTACTTTTGTTTCGGTAAAATACTCTTTGGAAGCATCTGCAATTTCTACTTTTAATATTTTGGGCACAATATGTACCTTCAACTTGACCGCTTTGGTTTCCAGTTGAAAACTTTTTGCATCATTTCCAGTCAGCTTATATGATACATCCACTGTCCAGGAACCAACTTTGCTATCTTCTGACCGCCCTACCGCTAAGACCTGCACATCTCCTTCGACCGACTGCTTTGTCACTACTTTTAAATCAACTAAATCCGTTCCGTCATAAGCCCGTGTATTTTTATCATATGCAATCTTCACACTTTCCACCTCTATGATACGAGCTGTTTCCGTCTCAGTTTCTGTCTCGGATTCTGTTTCAGTTTCTATCTCGGATTCTGTTTCTGTATATGATTCCGTATCTTTTTCTGTTTGCGATTCTGCATCTTTTTCTGTTTTTGATTCTTTATCCGTTTCTGTTCCCGTCTCTCTTATCATTTCTACCCGCGATTCTATTTCAGTCTCCACTGCGCTCCCGCTTGTAAGTGCTTTGATATCCCTGCTGACGAAAAACGGGGTTAAGAAACTAAGTGCTATGCAAAGCACTAATACGTAGTTTCCTTTCATCTTACTGTTCTTCCTTTCCGTATAATCGTTTCGTTGATTCTTTTACCTGTTGAAGCTTTTCCTCTATCTCTGCCTTCAGTCTGTGGACGCTCTCACTCTCCTCTTCTTTTTGGATATTTCCTATTTCTTTTTGTATCTGTTCGATTACATAATTCATTTCTTCTTCTGTTACATCAGCTTTTTGAAATTCCCACATATAGGTATACTGCAGCGTAATAATTTCATTCCAAATATGAAGCGCCGTAATTACATTGTCTTCTTCTGCTGCTTCCAGTCTGCTTAAATATACAATATCTTCCCAGAATTCCTTATAAGATACAGATATATCGCCTGTTTTTTCTCTTTTCCCCAATTCTTCATAATACATTCCTATTTTCGCAAATGCTGATGCACGAAGTCTCTGGGCCGGATCAATATTATATTTTTCTGATACATCCACTATTTTCTGAAACCAGAGTGCTGCATATTTTTTATTCCCACTGTCTTCATAATAATACCAATAGGTCATGCCTAACTCCCAGGCAAATATCAGATATCCTTTTGGATTTTTTTGAAATTCGGATTCCGTTTGATTTAAAATACTGCGTAACAGTATGTCTTCCTCCGGCTCCAGTCTGTTATTTAATAACATTATTTGTAATAATTTAAGGTAAGCTTCCTCCCGATCGGGAGCTAAGAAAATTGCTGATTTGTAATCTAAGATACTGCTGCTTTCTAAATAATTCTCATAAGTCCGCTGCTTCGCCGTGCTTTGTTTTACTTCTGTCCATATGCTTCCAATCCCCAGCGAAATCATTGCCAGGACCGCAAGGCTTCCGCAAAGGAGTCTCATTCTCGTCTGTGACTTTTTCAAGTCTTTTCCTATTGCTATACAAGATGAATACCTGGCTTCTTTCTCTTCCTGAAGGCATCGCTCAATCACTGCTGCCAGTTTCTTTTTCCTTCGAAACACCGATTTATTTCTCTCTTTCAACGGAAATCTTCCATAATACAACCGATATAATATTACACCCAGGCTGTAAATATCCGACCTTTCATCCGGTATACCCTCCGGCATTTTCAATTCCGGTGCTGCATATAATCCGGTCCCCATGGAAACTCCTGTCCAGTCTGTTGTGCGTGAGGCTCCGAAATCAACCACTACCAGTTTTCCGTCTTCTCTGCAGATAATATTGGCAGGTTTTAAATCTCCGTGAATAATTGCAGGTGCTCTGCTATGCAGATATTCCAATATTTCACAAAGCTGCCCGGCCATATCCAATATTCGCTTGTTGGTAAGTTTTTCCTTTTGCTTAAGAATCTCCTGCAATGTTTTGCCTGGAATATACTCCATAATAAAATATATCATATCTTGTTCTTCTAATACATCCATCATCCGGGGAATCCCGGGATATGTAAAGTGCTTCCAATGTTTCACCTCCGCATCGGATAACCTGCAGAGGGATTTTGTTACTTCTTTCACTGCCCATAGCTGACAGGTACGCTCATGAAGGCCTAAAAATACACTGCCGACTCCGCCTTGTCCAAGTTTATGTATGATACGGTAAGTACCGGCAAGCAGATCCCCTCTTTCCAATATCACCACTCCTATTTCTCATTTCCGTAAATTTATCATAACTCATTTCCTCTTATTTGTCTATATATATTATGATTATATTTTTAATAATTTAATACATCACTTTTTATTTCACTCATTTTTTCATATGATAGCCAATCGGAAATTTCTGCTGCATCCGTTTTATCAATGATAACTTTGTCTGCTTCCACTGCTTCTGCCAATATATCCATTTGAAACATTAGATTTTTATTAATTATTTCCCATCTTTCCGGCACTACCATTCTGTTAAAAAATGGTATCTGCTCCCCTGCTTTTACTTCTTGCTGATAATAATAATACCCATCTTCCGAATTCAGTATCCAACCTGTTTCCACTGAAAATGTCTCCATAAGCTCTCTCTTTTGACTCTCATTCAATCCGGTCACAATCAGCTTTGCCCTCAGATACGCAGGTTGTGAATCTTCCAAAACTGCAATACTGGAATTCTTGATGATTCTTTGCCCAGGCTCTACATATTCCACCTGCTCACTGCTGTCCGAATCTTCAGGGCTATCCTCTTCCGTTTCCATCAATGCAATCTTTACCCTTCCGATGGTAACCACATTTTGTTCCGATGCCGCTTTCAGTCTATGTAAAAGAATCACTGAAACCATTAATACAATTGCCAGAATGCATCCGCCTATATATTGTAATGCTTTTTGACGTACCATCCTTCATACCTCCGCTGTTTTATCATTAGAAACCTATTTTTTCAAACACGCTCCAAAAACAAAAGAAATGATCTTTTCAAACCATTTCTTTAAATATATGCGAAGATATTTTATTTTATTCTAAATTCTAACGACAGCATTCTACATCCTCTCCGGAGCTTTAAAGCCCAGAACATCAATAGATTTCTCCAGTACGTCTCTGGTCAGCAGCAGCAGCTGAATCCAGCCTGCTTTCTGTTCTTCATCTTTCTCTGTTAGAATTTTGGTTTCATGATAAAACTTATTGAACGAATTTGATAAACCATAAATATATGCACAAATTTTATGCGGTGCGATCTCTTCAAATGCATTTTCCACTACGCTGCCCCATCTGGACAATTCAAGCATCAACACTTTTTCACTTACGCTGACCGGTTTCCCAATCACAGATTGATTCCATACACTGCCGCTTTCCTGATATTTATTCAGAATCGATTTAATACGTACAATGGTATATAAAATATATGGACCGGTATCTCCCTCAAAAGAAGTAAAACGGTCGATATCAAAAACATAATCCTTAGAGGCCTGATTAGATAAATCCCCATACTTGATCGCAGAGAGTCCAACGATTTTCGCTGTTTTTCTTGCCTCGTCAGGATCTATCTCATGATTGTCCATGATTTTTTTGAACATTTCTTCATTAATACCGTCTATCAAATCTTCCAGGCGCATGACCCCGCCTTCTCTTGTTTTAAAAGGCTTGCCATCTTTACCGTTCATCGTCCCGAATCCCAGGAATTTAAGTTTTGTATCTTCGGTCACCAGCCTGGTCTTTCTTGCGCACCGGAATACCTGTGTAAAGTACAATTCCTGGCGTTTGTCAACCACATAGATAATTTCGTCCGGGTTGTACAGCTTCATACGCTCCACGATGGTAGCAAGATCTGTAGTATTGTATAACGAGGCTCCATCGGATTTCAAAATCATACACGGCGGAATTTCTTTTGTATCTGTCTCCTCTTTTACATCTACGACTAACGCACCATTATCTATATGGGCATATCCATGATCTTTCATATACTGCACCATTTCCGGAATATAGGGCTGTGCATCCGATTCGCCTTTCCAAAGGTCAAAAGTTACCTGCAGCCGTTCATAATTCTTCTTCAGGTCTGTTACGGATACCTCCAGAATATGCTTTAAAATACCCTGATAACCCCTATGTCCCTGCTGCAGCAGGTAAGTTGCCTGCATTGCCTCTGTCCTGTATTTCTCATCTTCTTTGGAATATGCACTGGCTGCCGGGTAGATTTCCTCCAGCTCATGAATGGTAAAGGGAGCCTCATTCGGATATTCCCCTTCATAATTTTCATCAAAATAAACTAATTCCGGTTTACGCCTTTTCAGCTCCGTAATAATCAGCCCCATCTGAAGTCCCCAATCCCCCAGATGCACATCACCGATTATTTCATGTCCCATTATTCGTCCCATCCGTTTGATGCTCTCTCCAATAATTGCTGAACGTAAATGTCCCACATGCAAAGGCTTGGCTACGTTTGGACCGCCATAATCTATCATAATTTTCTTTGGTTCTTTTGTTTTCTCGACAGATAAGTTTTGATCTGCCTGCATAGCCTGCAAATAGTCTGCCAAAAAATCATTTCTTATCTTCAGGTTGATGAACCCGGGATTCACTGCATTTATTTCTTCAAATATGACGCTCTCCTGCAGTTCCCTGACTACGTCATTGGCTATCATAATAGGGGCCTTTTTATATGCCTTTGCTGCCGCCATGGCACCGTTACACTGGTATTCACATAGATCCGGTCTGTTGGATAAGGTAACCTTTGCATAGTCTGCACTATCATAGCCGGCCGCCATAAAAGCTGTTGTCATTTCTTCTGTTAACAAGTCAAGAATCTTCTTCATCTCAAATACCCCTTCTTATTTTATAACAAATCATGCGTATATTATACCTTTTGTCGTGGTGATTTTCAATAGGGAAGTCTGAATGCGTCATTATATCTGTCTCTTAAGATACACTTTAAATGGATGTCCTTCCCAAAATGATTTTTTTACTCAACTATTAGTTTGTTATATTGCAGATGCAGTCTGCCGTATGCTATAATTCAATTGAACTCAATTACTTTATTTTCCATTTATTAAGATATTATATGGAGGTATAATTATGGAACCTATCAAAGAATTTTACGAAAAACAGGCTGCAACAATTATCAAACATCTGGAAAAGCGCGGTATGGAAGGATATTATTGTACCGACTCTAAGGATGCTGTTAAAAAAGCCCTGTCCTTTATTCCCGATGGCTCCGGCGTATCCTGGGGTGGCGCTATGACGCTGGATGAATGCGGCATAATGGATGCACTGAAAAATGCTCCCTTACAACTGATAGACCGTTCCACTGCCAAAACACCTGAAGAAGTGACTGCGATTTACCACCAGGCACTTAGTGCTGATTATTATTTGATGAGTACCAATGCAATTACCTTAGACGGGCAGCTGGTAAATATTGATGGAAACGGAAACCGGGCTGCTGCTCTTGTCTACGGCCCTTCCCATGTCATTATCATAGCCGGTATGAACAAAGCCGCAATCAATCTGGAAGCAGCCGTTGACCGGGCCCGTAATCAGGCCGCACCTCCAAATGCAATGCGCCTTGGCCGCAAAACGCCCTGTCAGACAACAGGTGTCTGTGCAAATTGCCTGACTTCGGAATGTATCTGTGCACATATGGTTACTACCCGCTTCAACCGGATACCGGGGCGTATCAAGATAATTCTGGTTGGCGAAACACTTGGCTATTAGTGATCTAATATCGAACTTTCAGCAGGGTCAGCCCTTTCGCCGGGGCTGTCGCTCCTGCCTGTGCCCTTTCTTTTGCCTCTAATATTCTTTTCACATCCCTGGGAATCCGCTCATGAAGTCCGACTTCAATTAACGTTCCGGTCATGATACGAACCATATGATAGAGAAAACCATTGCCCCGGTAAGTAATTTTCAGCTCTCCCCGTACTTGTTCCAACCGGATTTCATACAGTCGGCGCACCGTTGATTTTTTCATCTTCTTAGCACAAAAACTTTGAAAATCATGTTCTCCCAGCAAATATTCGGCGGCTTCCTTCATCTTCTTCACATCTAAAAAATGATTCAGATCGTAAATATATCTGCGCTCAAATACATTTTTCGTCATATCCGTAGAAATGCGGTATTGGTATATTTTCTCACCGGCATTTAAGCGGCTGTGGAAGCGTTCAGACACCTCACTTACCTCCGCCACACAAATATCATCAGGCAGATATTGGTTCATATAATCGCAAATCTCTGCTGCTGTTTTTCCTTCCGGAAGATGTGCATTTGCTACCTGCCCTCTTGCATGTACTCCTGCATCGGTTCTTCCGGCACCTTTGACTTCCACCGGCATACCTGTCATTTTGCTTAAAACAGACTCTAACTTTCCCTGTATGGTATTGACCGTAGTCTTCTGTCTCTGCCATCCATCATAACGTGTTCCATCATATTGTACTAAAAATCTATAATTCAATTTTTTCTCCTCTTCCTATTGATTCATTCAAGCACGCCTTGGCGTACTTGCTGCGAGTGGCTCGTCAGCTTTGCTGACATAATACAGTCTTATTTACTTTCAAGATTAAGCTTCATGGTATTCATAGAGTACATCATATTGAAAACGGTTATACTATAAAGAATATTATATTAAGAAATAGGAAAGGTGTCTATATGAATAAGAAAAAAAGACCTGAAAAATCCAATCAAGAAATTATTGATGACTATGATTATCTTGGTAATTCCAGCTCCTCCATGGATTGTACGGGATTGATCCCATCGCTGCCGCAGAACAAAGCAGAGCTTGAATCTTATGAATCCGTTTATCATTTTGAAGCACCTAAAATCAAACCTGAAAAATAACTGTTTAAAAGGGCGTATTGTAAAACGAGAGACATTGTCCCATAACTAATACTCCGTTATTTTACAACGCCCCCTTGTTATTTTTCTTAATATCTGTAATTATAAATACAAATATGCCCTGGCTTTTTGAAACCCTTTTTCCAGAAATATAAAATTTATTACGCTTTATCTAGGATTTATCCAGATATTCCCTTTTCCACTTTTCTACTATTTCCAATGGAATTTCCGCCATTTGAGCAATGGTTTCGAGGGACATATGGTTTTTCATCATATTTATTGCCATTTCTCGTTTTCCTGCTTCCCAACCTTCTTTCTTTCCGGCTTCCATTCCAGCTTTCTTTCCAGCTTCCATTCCAGCTTCCATTCCGGCTTCCATTCCGGCTTCCATTCCGGCTTTCTTTCCAGCTTCCCAGCCTTCTTTTGTTGCTTTTTCCCGTATATAAATCTCATATTCGATTGCCTTCAAATACCGCACCCCCACTTCGTGTTTATGCTTGACTTTTTCTACAACCTCATGAAGTTTTTTTGTTGTCTCATTCACCGCATTCTCTTTCCGGCTGTCCTCTATGTAGCGTAAAAGCTTGCTCAACTCTTCTCTGGATCCGTTTTTACCATGACTGTTTAGAAATACTCTTTTTGCACCATCTTCCAGGGATAATCCCTGTTCTTCAATGCAGCGATTCTCAAACGTATAACACATCCGGTCATATCCAAATATGTCCCTTGGCATTATTATGATTATCCATAACCGCTTCAGGTTTTCATAAGCTTCACCGGCGTTTAAATATTTGGAATCAATCACTGCCTGATAATAACGGCTTCGTTTTGGCAGTTCTTTTGTATCCTGCCGCTGCACTTCTACATCATAAATGATATGGTTTCCATCTTCGCTGCCCTGTTTTTCCTCCATGTACACATCAAGACGGATACCGTGCTTATCAACAGCCCCGGGCATAATTGCCTTCTGGGTATGCACGGTCACCACTTCGACCGGGCGTTCCATTATGACCCCCAATATCATTTTCGCCACGAGCACGCCATTTTCTTCGTCACCCAGCACTTCCTGAAACAAAAAATCTTCTATCAGGTTCAGTTCTTCAATTGTTCGTTTGCTCAATATACTACCTCCTTATTTTGGGCGGAAGTATATTGTTAGAAATATTATAAACAAGAAACTATCATTCTGCAAGATACTTCTCCCATTTTCTTTGTTTTGTTGTTACATCCTGTGAATTATGGGTGAATTACCCGCTTATACGTTTTAGACATATAGAATGCAAAATGAACCTGCAAACCGGCTCATATGCTATAATAGAGATTCACATCAGATATGGATATCATACCACATCTGACGTGAATAAGAAACACTAATTTATGATCAATTAACGATTATTTTAATTTTCTTAGCCTTTTTATTAAACGTCTTAACTGTAATAATCGCCGTTCCTTTTTTCTTCGCAGTCACTTTCCCTTTCTTACTGACTGCAGCCACTGATTTATTACTGGATTTATAGGTGATCTTATGACTTGCAGTTTTCTTAGGTAAGGTTACTTTGATTTTGAATGTCTGGTTATTTTTTAAGGTTTTTTGAGCCGCATTTAATTTTACAATCTTAGAAGGGGCTTTTTTCACTGTTACCCTTAAAGTAACTGCTTTGCCATTTTTATTAACTGCGGTAATGGTTGCTGTTCCTTTCCTTCGTGCGGTAACAACCCCTTTTGCATTTACTTCTGCAACTTTGCTGTTGCTGCTTATAAAGTAACAGTCTTTGCGTTTTCCGGAAACAGAAGTTTTGAATGTTTCCTTTATTCCCAGAGACACCTTTTTCTTGCCGGTCACTTTAATGGTGATCAGACCTTTCGATGCATTATTCAATTTATTGGTGGCATTCGTTATCTCAGACTGAGTTGCACCTGATTTTTCTATCACTGTTTTTGCTTCTTTTAATGCCGCTGCAAACGTTTTCCAGCTTGCCTGCGTATAATCGCCCTGCTTTTTATTCTTATTTGCGTTATATGCAGCCTGAAGTTTTGATTTATCCGGCTCAGACTTAAGCGTTAGTCCTTTCACTGCATCCTGCAATTTCTGTAATGCCTCGTCTATCTGACTTTGTGTTGCATCACCTTTATCCAAGATCTCCTGAACGGCTGTCAAAGCACTTGAAAATACTGTCCAGCTTTCCACCGTATACTTGCTTTGATCTTTGTCTTTGTATCCATCATATAGAATCTGCAGATCCGACTTATCTGTTATAGCCGCAGGAGTAATTTCAAATTTATCCAGATTCGGCGTGTAGTTCACGCATGTATTTACACCTCCGACTCCGTTTTTAAGGGTTCTGGAATCATCATTATAGATCGTAATTACGTTTTTACCCTTATTCAAGTCAAGATTGACAAGCTGTGACTTAAATGATTCATCACTATAGGTGTTTCTAAAGAATACATTAAACGGTGTGCCGCCGTTTACAGAAATCGTAATGAACCGGTCAACCATCTGTGCATTATAATCATGTCTGCCAAATAATTCTTTGTTAGACTGATAAACAATCATCTTATATGATCCTGTTGCTGCCGCATTATAAGTCAGTTCAATAGCATTGCTTCCGTCGGCATCCGCCTCAATCTGATTCACATATGTTCCGTCTGAGGCAAATTGATTTTCAGCAGTGGTAACTTCTCCATACATGTCACAGTCTTCTGCTTCAATAATAGTAGTCTGTGTATCTGCC
>Ga0153952_1000155_pt1 | contig 20202 bp, 18 predicted proteins | sample TSNJ036MetaG_FD_104746 | JGI IMG/M metagenome (GOLD analysis project Ga0153952, IMG submission 104746) | Attine ant fungus gardens microbial communities from New Jersey, USA - TSNJ036 MetaG | ecosystem: Host-associated > Fungi > Mycelium > Unclassified | place: USA: New Jersey, Wharton State... | reverse complement strand
GCCCGTACTGCCGAAACCTCGCCGGAAACCATGACAGTGTATTTCCCCGGGCAGAGCACGGCGGAATACAGCAGCCTGACAAAGCTCTTTTTCAGCATTGCGTCGGCGGTGGCCAGCCCTCTGGCTATGCTGCGGAATTCCATTAATCCTAATGCGCCGTTTACCATCTCACTACTCCCTCCCCTCAATGATAATCCTGTCCGGTGTGACCCCGGTCACCTTCCCACTGATGCTTGCGTGAAGATTACTTGAAACAGGCGATCCTTCCGGAATCCGTGCGATGAGCCGGCCCAGCTCCACCTCATCCCCTTCCTTCACAACCGGGACGGAGGGCGCTCCTATGTGCTGCTTGAGGAGCAGCTCAACCCGTGACGGCGAAAATCGCGTGTTATGTATAACAGCCGGACTATGATAGCAATCTAAGCCCAACCGCCGCCTTAACCGAAACCCTGGAAGCTTACGGTATGGGCGCCAGAAGTCCGCCCGTGGAATAAGCCCTTTGTTTGGATCGGAAGCCTGATTAACCCCTAATACCTTCTTGAGCATTTGGTTGACCCTCCGGGGGGAAAGCCCCATCGGACATGCGTACTGATCACACACTCCGCATTCGGAGCACGCCAGCGCCTGCGTTACTCCCTCTCCCCCCACCTGCCAGCCATAGCTCGCGGCGAGAATGGTGCGGTGCGGCTCGCAGCTGTAGCCAAGCAGCCCCCGCGGGCAGAGGTCGGAACACATGCGACACTGGCAACACATGGATCTCGCTTGCTTAAGGTTGTATTCCAATGGGCGAAGGCTGTTTATCACCACAGGGCTGTTATCCGGAAGAACCAGCAGCGCCTTAGTGGTCTTGGTCACAGGTGAATCAATGTCCTCTAGCAAGGCGCCCATCATAGGACCGCCCTCGATCACGCGCTCATACTTATCAGGCAGCGCTTCCGCGGCGGCAAGCAATTCACGCTTGGCAATCCCCAAGGGCACACGATAGACACCCGGCCGCCCTGCCCGCCCTGCAACTGTCACCCATTTGTGGGTATTCATCTTCTCTTGCTTTGCCCGCGCCAGATTCCAGACAGTTTCCACATTGATGACGACCACTCCCGCCTGCAAGGGAATTCCTCCCTGGGGCACCTGACGACCGGTCACCTCGTAAACCGTTACAACCTCGTCTCCGGCTGGATAAAAATCTTCAAGGGGAAAAACGCTTATATTCGGATAGGAAGAAATCGCGCTGTTAATAACAGTGATTATGTCTCTGTGCTTTGCCTTTATGGCGATCCGAACATACTCCGCGGCCAAGGCTGTCCGCAGCTCCTCCAGAATCTGCGCAAGCATTGGCCCGTCGCGCAGCATCAGCGCCTGATCCACCGTAATGAGCGGCTCGCATTCCGCACCGTTGACAATGAGGATGTCAACCTGCGTATCCAGCTTGACCTGAGTGGGAAAGCCCGCGCCTCCCGCGCCTACAATACCAGCCTTACACGCCAGGTCAGCCAAGTAATTTCGCAATCCCATCCCCCCTAACTTTATTCTATAAATTAATGTCAGTATAAAGAGTGGAATATATCTTGAATATCACTGCAGATTGATTGAAGCTTGCCTTTTCCTACCTCTCACATGGCTCGTGCCAAAAGGTAAAATACAGCAATCCCTTTCATGACATTAAACATGAAAATCATTACTTTTCATTAAATTGATAATCTGCCCAAAACAGACTCTTATAAAGAAGAATGGGAAAGACTATCTGAAGTGATATTGAAATATGATTGTCTTTGCTATAATACGAATAGAACAGAAGCATAAAAACTGATACTATGAAGGGAGCAATACAATGGATACGCAACAAATCATTGATGCCATCATTGCCTTGGAATGGAAGATGCTTATATCGGTTACGGCGTTGGATGATCCTTTCGGATGCCGGGAAGACCCGGTTACGTTTCAAATCATGCGCAGAGCTCAGCACCTGATTTGGAGCGTTGATACGTTGGAAGGCTACCTGGCCGACCTGAAAACGGCGGAAGGGCAGCGCGTTAACATGATAGCCGAGCGATATGCGCATATGATGAAGGTTACCCACCCAGATGAATATGAACAGCTAAAAGCAAATCTTCGCCCTGTCGCGCCTGAAGCGTATACGCTTGTGGAGCAGCTCATGGAAGTGTTTTCTGTTTACGGCAAGCAGGTAGATAAAGCTTTCCCCTGTGTACGGGCATCCGGACGGCCAAGTACCGAGGATGGCAGCTGGACTTCGGTAGAAACTTATCTGCAAGGGGAACTGCTCACATATTCTGTCAATACGCTTCGCCTCTGTTCGCGCGACGCCTTACTGGCAAGAGACAAGGGGATCAATCTAAGCGAGCTCAATTTGCGTTATATCGCGGCCTTTTATGGTTTCTCTTCCCTGGAGGAAATGGAGCGCAAAATTAGTGCGCCGGCCTGATTATTACGGCATCGTTATTTCGGGTACGACCGCAATGACGAATGGATGACGAAAGCCTTACGGTATTGCACAGCTCGAAATATATGATAAGATAGTGTAAGAAACACATTAGGATTTCTTACACTGTTTTACTTTTATAGCAAACGACCTCACCTAATATGACATATTTCACTATCAGATTGACCTCCTGCTTTCTTACACTGAAAAGCATGTACATAAATGGTAATATAAATAGATTAAGCAAAGCTTGCTGTAGGAATGACATCATTTATAAGGAGGCTGTCTTATTAATGCGAAAGAAGCTGTTTAATAATCTTCTGGATGTTGTACCTCCGGAATTTTTAAGAAATTTGCTTACGCAGTTTTCCGAGGCGACCGGCGTAAAAACCTTAATCGCGGATTATCAGGGCCGGCCACTGATTTGGCCTGATATACCGGCTAGGCTCTGCGCTTTTTGTTCCGCTGTCAGAGATGATCCCTATTTGAACAAGGAGTGTGAAAAAAACGACGCTTTTGCCGGCATCACTGCCTCTCAAACGGAAATGCCCTTGATTTACCGCTGTTATATGGGGCGTATAGAGGTCGCGGTACCCATCATCGTGAACTCTCAGTATCTGGGAGTGGTCATGATCGGACAGTTTCGCATAGAGGATGACGAGCACGAGCAGATCGACCAATTGCTTCCATCAAAGGTGAATTTGGATGAGAGGCCGGATCTTCTGGAGCTTTACGTTTGCAAGGAGCAGACTGTGTTGCCGCTCACAAGACTGAAGGCGCTGGTAAATATGCTGCACACCATCGCTAATTATATAGCGGAAATCAGCGTCAACAGCCATCTGCAGGAATCCAACAGCCAACTGAACATGCGTATACTGCAGGAGGAAAACAAGAAGAACGAGCTGGAAAAGAACCTCAAGCAGCTGGAGCTGCAAAACATGCAAAAGCATCTGAATCCTCACTTTCTTTTTAACACGCTTAACACAATCAACAACCTGGTCTTACTTGAGGATCCGCAGCAGGCGTCCGAAATCATTTCCTCACTCTCAAAAATATTGCGGCGTAGCTTATACACTAATGATCAACTTACCGACTTGGCTGACGAATACGAGGCTATACAAAACTACATGGCTATTCAACAAATCTCTTTAAACAATCACATTCAAATGAAAACCAGCATTGACGAAGCCTGCCTGGACGCGACCATCCCTCCTTTTTCCCTGCAGCCGCTGGTGGAAAACTCTATTCGGCACGGTTTGGAGTCATCAAAGATGTGCGGAACTATTGCCCTGGATATTGAAAAAAGCGGTTCCAAGGTAAAGATCGTAATATCAGACGACGGAATCGGTATGCCCACACAGGTAGTCGCAAAAATCCTAAAGCTGAAAAAAAACGGGCCGTCCGCCGTCAGCGGTTCCACGCTGGTCAATATTATCAAGATTTTAAGCCACTATTTTGAGAACGAATTCACTTGGGATGTCAAAAGTTCGGAAAACAAGGGCACCACCATCATCTTTCTAATCCCGTATTGGCCTAAAGAAAGAGGCGATCCTTCCAATGATTAAGCTGCTGTTGATTGACAATATGCCTTTGCAGGGGCAAACCATGGAGCACATCCTGCGCAAGCATTGCCCGGAGATCGCCTATGTCGGGCAGGCGCTAAACGGAGCCGCCGGGCTGGAGCTTGCTGAGAAGTACATACCCGATATTGTGTTTATGGATGTAAAAATTACCGGTTTCGACGGCTTGACCCTTGCTAAAAAGCTAAAGAAACATTATCCGAAAATTCAAATTGTAATCGTGACGACCTCCAACCGGTTTGACTTGGTGGAAAAATCGCTGCGCTTGGGCGTGTACGATTATCTGCTCAAGCCAATGAGCCTGAAGGACTTTTTGGCCATGGTTGACAGGCTGACGGTATTGATTGGTAAGTCCCACGGAAAGGAGCTCCCTGACCGTACGGCTCCGCAGCAATACAAAGAACTGATTCAAACAATTCATTCCGGCTCGTCGCAACAAGCAACCGAGCAGCTCAACGTGCTCTTGGAGCAGCTCCGTAAGCATGGTGACTGCGATATCAACACAATGCGGTCACTTTTTATCGCAATCGCGACGGAAATCACCTCAGAAGGAAATAATACCGGGTTGAACGAGCTAAGGGCGATCATCTACAAGCATCTGCTCAATGACATTGTGACGGCTTCCAGTACGGACTCCCTCCTGTTTTCTATGTGTCAGTACATTGAAAAGGCAACCATGATTTGTAACCGGAGCAATACCAGCTCCGGCTATCATATCATTGCGCAGATACAAGGAATCGTTGAGGAGCGCCTGCATGAAAGCATTACACTGGAAAGCATCGCGAATGAGCTGTTCTTTTCGCCATCCTACCTCAGCCGGCTGTTCAAAAAGCAGATAGGAAAAAACTTCAGCGAGTATCTCATCGACCGCAGGCTGGAACGGGCAAAGCTTCTGCTGCGCACAACCGGACGCACTGTCGACAGCATTGCCCGCGAGTCGGGGTATGAAAATGCCAATTCCTTTCGACGGCTGTTTAAAAGCAAGGTTGGCATATCTTCAAGTGAATACCGTTCAGAACAGCATATGAACAGGCCGTGATCGCATTGATCACGGCCTGTTCATTATTATGCATCGTCAGACAAGCTTAGGTAAAATCTTTTCCGTATCCGAATGGGGGCGGGGGATAACATGAACCGACACGACCTCCCCAACCTTTTGAGCGGCAGCGGAACCTGCGTCTGTGGCAGCCTTGACCGCACCGACATCGCCCCGCACCATTACGGTTACCAGACCGGAGCCGATCTTCTCATAACCCACCAAAGTAACATTCGCGGATTTCGCCATGGCATCGGACGCCTCAATAGCGGCGACCAAGCCCCTGGTTTCTATCATTCCCAACGCGTCTTTTGACATCTTGCATTTCTCCTTCCTTTACTAACTAAATTGAATCATGCTCATGACGGTTAATGACCTCTTCTTGCAGCTTCGGGCTGAGCCTTGTAAAGTAAGCGCTGTAGGCTGCTACTCGAACCAGCAGTCCTTTGTACGCTTCAGGATTCTCCCGGGCGGCCATAAGCGTTGCGCGGTCTTGCAGGGTAAGCTGGATGTGCTCAACGCGCAGCTTAACAAGTGTTTCCAAAAAGCGGATCAGGTTGTTGCGGCCCGTCTCGCCGGCGACGACGCTGGGCGACAGCTTCATGTTAAGCAGGGTACCGTTGCCCATTCGCATGCTGTCCAGCTTGGATACAGATTTAAGAACGGCAGTGGGACCGTTAAAATCGTGGCAGCCAGAAGCGTTATAAATTGGATTAATACTGTTGGAAACCGGTTCGTATGCTTTTCTGCCGTCAGGCGTGGCGGCCAGTACGGAGCCAAGACCCAAATTGCCGCCGCCGCACAGGCAGCCTGCCAGAATCTTTCCTCCGCGTGCGTTCTTGTACTTACCAAACTCGTCAATAAAAGAGTTAACTACAAAGTGGGCAATGTCGTCGGCATAGTCGTCGTCGTTTCCGTAATGGTGAACCTTGTCGCTGTTAATTAGCTCATAAAGAGTCTCATAGCCTGCCCAGTCATTGCGAAGCGCCTTGAGAAGCTCTTCTCCGGTGATTTTCTTCTCCTCAAACATAAGCTGCTTGAGCACTGTCAAGCCGTCTGCGACTGTGGCCGGCCCTACTATCTGGGGGCAGAGGAAATTGTAAACCGCGCCGCCCGCGGATACATCAATGCCCTTGTCAATACAGCCGTCTATTATGGCAGATACATAGGGCAACGGCTTCAGACGGCTGTGGACAACATCCTCAGCGTTGAGAAAGGTAACAGCCAGCTTAACCCAGTATTCCAGCTGCTTGCTGTAAGCGTCCTGTGCCTCCTGATAAGTCTTGAAGTCCGCGAGGCTGCCGGTGCGGATACCAAGCCGTTCGCCAATTGCACCGCACTTGCTCCAGCGCGGACAGTTCGGACCACAATCTATACAGCGCCCGTCATTAATGGAAAGCTCAAATACCTTGCCTACGCTGAAGTAGCAGGCATCGTGCTCTCCGTACTCCCTGCCGGCGATTGAGGGCTCGACGCAGCCGACAATGCAGTAATCCCGGGATTCCGCGAGAGTCCTTCCGGCCTCTAGTGAGCACGGAATAATCACTTCGTCATTGAACAGCTTGGGTTGTCCTGTGCCAATACGAATAACATTGACAGTCTTGACCTTGAACTCCCAGGGTGTGTTGTCGTGCCAGCGAACGGACAGCCACGGATCCGGGGTGTAGGTGTGTGCGTGGGCCTCAAGCATGATGTAGGACAGGTCATTGGTGGCGTCCCTGCCGTTCTTGTTCACACCGCCGACCACGACGGTCGTCCCGGCGATTCCCGATTCGGATTGGAACAGACCGGTGGCGCGATCACGCAGCTTGAGCAGCTCATATAGCTTGATGCACCAGTTTTCGGTTATCTCCGCGACAAAATCCTTGGAGATTACGCCGTTCTTCATGTCTCTCTCATAAAAGGGGTAAAGCAATTGGTCGAAACGGCCGTAGCCTATAGAGTGACCGTTTGAGTCGATTAAAATCACGTTGGTAGCAAGGTGATAAAGCTGCATGGCCTCCCAGAAGGTACGGGGCGGATTTTCTGACACCCACTCCACAATTTCAGCCATCTTAAGCAGCTCTTGACGGCGGACGGAATCGCTCTGCTCAGCGGCCTTCCGGCGGGCAACCGCACTGTAGCGGCAGAAGAAATCCTTCACGGCATCTAAAACTATTAGGATAGCATTATAGAATTCCCGTTTCTGAACATCGGCCGCGTCTTCCGGAGCCAGCCCGGCCATCTTATCCTCGATATGCCCGCGGATCCCTATGTAGCCTTTTGCGAAGAGGGTTGGATAATCTGCTACAAAATGTCCGATACCGCCGAATAAATGGAGATTCGGATGGAACACAGGGCGCGCCCCAGGCAATACTGAGCCCTTCTTCTCCTCGTCGCTAAGGATATTGGAAACCGCGTCCTCCACCGTGCGGCCCTTCCAGTAGTCTCGTATGCCAAAGATATCTTTCTTGGTTTCCTCGCTGACAGCGAAGCGATCCTGCTCGCGCTGTTCTATCGGGAAATTGATCATTTCATCAATGATCCACTCCAAAGAAAACTCGGGATAAATTGGCGCGAACCGGGGCGGACATCCCATATCACCGACGATCAGCTCGTCCTCATACACATCCACAGGCAGGTTGCGAAGCAGATAAGCCAGCACATTGGCTGCCTTGGTAATGTAAGAGTCATTTTCATACTTCTTATAGGCCTCGGTAATCAGCACCGCCCGTTTGGAATCCACCGTGTCCTCCAGGGAATGAACCCGTTTCAAAATTCTGTTGATTCTGGGATACGGGGATGTGTTTCCCTGCCCTGCCGGATCCATTCTAGGATAATCCTTGTCGAACGGTTCATTACCTCCTGCTCCCAGTTTTGCCCGCTCGTTGTCCGCCGCAGCCGCCACATCAGACGGATTCGCTTGCATTTGCTGCATGACCTTGCTGACGATTTCCGAAATTTGCTGCGCAGAATACTCCATTTTCAGACCTCCTCTACATATTTGCTTGTCGCTGCTTGGTTTTACAATAGATTTACACCATCCCAGTATAAGAATATAGAATTCCAAGAGCTTTGCATATTGCCGTATCTGCGATGAAGCATATTATTTATGACTTGGTAAAAATTATCCAATATATTTATAAGCATTAACTGTTTTAGCCTATAAACCTATCCATAAATGACTTCGATTATTCTGTTTTTGACATCAATTACTCCCGATATTAAACAGGCTCTGAGACGTCATAAACGTAAATTCCTCAAAATTCCTCTAAATTATTTTAAAACATTTTTAAATATATATAGAAATATTTTTGCGGATAATGTATAATACATTATTAGCTTATTAATAGATGTATTATTTGTACGAAGGAAGCATTAGGAGGGAAATGATTTGATTGACATTGCGTCTTCTCAGAACGGATTTGCAAAAATCAAGGTCATAGGCGTCGGAGGAGGAGGAAATAATGCAGTAGACAGGATGATAGAAGATAATGTTGAAGGGATAGATTTCATTTCGGTTAATACAGATCATCAGGCATTAGCCACTTCCAAAGCCGCCATTCGCATACAACTGGGCGAAAAATTGACAAGAGGCTTAGGTGCTGGGGGCATTCCGGAAATAGGCTGCAAGGCTGCTGAAGAATCAAAAAATGAAATAACTCAAGTTATCGAAGGAGCCGACATGTTGTTTGTCACCTGCGGCATGGGCGGAGGAACCGGAACCGGAGCCGCGCCAATAATAGCGGGGATAGCCAAGGACATCGGCATTCTTACTGTTGGCGTAGTGACCAAGCCTTTCGGGTTTGAAGGCAGAAAAAGGATGAAAAACGCTATTGACGGCATAGCCGAACTGCGTAAAAATGTGGATACTCTTGTAGTAATACCTAATCAAAAGCTGTTGGAAATAATAGAGAAAAACACTTCATTGGTGGAGTCATTCCGTAAGGCTGATGAAATACTGCGTCAAGGTGTTCAAGGTATTTCCGATTTGATATCCAAACCTGGTATGATCAATTTGGACTTTGCCGATGTGCGTACCATTATGCAAAGCAAAGGTATGGCTCATATGGGCGTTGGCCGGGCACAGGGTAAAAACAAAACTGAAGTTGCCGCCGAGCTGGCGATTAACAGCCCCTTACTGGAAACCTCCATAAACGGGGCAAAAAGCGTGCTTATAAGTATTGCGGGCGATTCCAACCTGGGCCTTTTTGACGCGGAGGCGGTAGGTAACATCATAGGAAACGCCATAGATCCCGATGCCAACATTATTTTTGGTACCACAATAAACGAAGATTTAAAAGACGAGGTTGTTGTTACGGTCATCGCCACAGAGCTTGAGGATGACGCCGGATATCTTACCAAAGCACAGACCATTAAGACTGCCAAGGTTAAGACTATACCAGTTCAGGATAAAGAAGAAGGAGAAGCTGAAACCCCGGTTAAACAATTACAACCCATACGCGAGCTCGATGGAGATATGCCTTTTGATATTCCCATCTTTTTACGTAACCGGAAGGAGAAATAAATTTGAAAACCGGATATTTAGGGCCTGTAGGGACTTTTTCCCAGCAGGCTGCTCTTTATTTTGCCAAAAAAGAAGAAACTCATCCATTTTCATCTATTACTGATGTACTTAAGGCTGTGGAGGAGGGATTGGTGGAACAGGGCGTAGTTCCTCTGGAAAATTCTATTGAAGGCACGGTCAACGCCACTATGGATGGTCTTATATTCGACAGCAAGCTGTTCATTCACGCGGAGCTTCCTCTGCCTGTGACTCACTGCCTGATGGTAAGACATGAAAACCTTGGAAAGAATATAACCCGCATACTTTCTCATCCCCAAGCCCTTGGCCAATGCCGTAAATATTTGGAGAGTAATTACAGAGATATAGAAACCGTCGCTGTATCCAGCACGGCCGAGGCAGCACGGCTGGCAGCACAGACTTCTGAATGCTACGCGGCCATTTGCACTTCCTTGGCGGCTTCTCTTTACGGCCTTGAAATAATCGATACTGGTATAGAGGATTGCAAGGAAAACTATACTCATTTTCTGTTGGTGTCCGCAAAAGACTCAAGCCAGCCAAAGGCCGGCTATAAAGTCACTCTTGCCTTCGCAACCGCCAACACACCTGGCGCCTTGTTTAAAACCCTGAATATCTTTTCGATTTGGGACCTAAACATGACAAAGATTTTAAGCCGCCCCATGAAGACTCGAACAGAAGCATTGGCGGGAGAATATGTATTCTACATAGACATTGAAGGCTTTGAAAGCCCCCGTGACGTAGAGGAGGCTCTCCTTATTGCGAAGCGGAAGTCAAGCTTTTTCAAGCCTTTGGGCTCTTATAAGGTGCTGGAATTTAAATCGTAAATAAAAATCCCCCCCTCTGCAACACAGAGGGGGGATTTTTTGGTTGATATTAGTGACGCGCTAATTTCTATCTTTTTCGGATTCAGAGGCTCTGACATCCAAGTCTATATTCATGCCTCCTATGCTGCTCCTCATTTTGGTATCAGCCTTTTTATTCTCTAAATTATAATAATCCATTATGCCCATATTTCCCTTACGCAGGCTTTCCGCGATCGCCAGAGGCACCTGAGCCTCAGCTTCAACTACCTTTGCCCTCATTTCCTGTACATGCGCTTTCATTTCCTGCTCATGGGCGATAGCGAAGGCGCGGCGTTCTTCCGCTTTAGCCTGGGCAATCTTTTTATCAGCTTCGGCCTGTTCCGCCTGAAGGTTGGCTCCGATGTTACGTCCAACGTCAATATCGGCAATATCTATTGATAATATTTCAAAGGCTGTTCCTGAATCCAAGCCTTTACTAAGTACGGTTTGTGATATCTTATCCGGATTCTCCAATACTTCCTTATGGCTGTTGGAGGAACCTACTGTGGTGACAATACCTTCCCCAACCCTTGCGATTATAGTTTCTTCTCCCGCGCCGCCTACCAGACGTCCCAGATCGGCCCGGACGGTAACACGGGCAATTACACGAACCTCAATACCATTGATCGCAACCGCGGATATCCAAGGAGTTTCAATAATTTTAGGAGTAACGCTCATTCGGACGGCTTCAAACACATCCCTGCCGGCCAGATCTATGGCGGCTGCTTTTTCAAATGTCAGCTCCAGATTAGCTCTGTGGGACGCAATAAGCGCGTCAACCACGTTATCAACCCGCCCGCCGGAAAGATAATGACTCTCAAGCTGATTGGCGGAAAGCGCAATCCCCGCTTTTGAAACTTTTATAAAGGGCTTAATGATCCTTTCAGGCCGTACCCGTCTAAGTCTCATGCCAACCAATGAAAATATACTGACGTTAACTCCCGCCGATATGGCGGAAATCCAAAGCCCCACCGGTATAAAGTGTAAAAAAAACATGATTAGGATAATTACAAAAATGATGCCTATGGCCGAAATATAAGGAAAAAGTATGCTCATTTTCATCTACCTTTCTATTATGGTTTTAGTTTGTATTGATCTGGCGTACTATGATTTTCCCGCCTTTTATCTCAACAACTTTTATCTTCCGATTCTCCTGTACATAACTGCCTTCTGAGCTAACTTGAAGATTGACTCCGTTAAAATCTACCATACCAAAAGGCTTAAGAGGGGTTTTGGTAATGCCCTCCTTACCCATGAAATAATCCAGGCTGCCAATTTCCTTTTCTTCCGAATTCAGTGTTTCGTTCAGTATTAGTTTTCCGTATAGCTGCTTCTTTTTCAGATAATTCCATATAATGCGGAAAAACAAAGCCAGTAGGATAAGCTCTATCAAGACGATAAAAAATCCAAAGGGAATGGTGACAATGGTTATTATCATCGATGCAAGAACACTGGCTATCCCGCTAATACCGCAAATCCCGAAGCCTGGAATGGTTACCTCAATACATAAAAGACCGGCTCCAATCAACAATAGCAAGATGCTTAACCATAACATTTTATATCCCTCCTTCATTGAAATGCATTCTTATACTATTAAGTATACTCTATTTTAGGTCGTAATACAATGGTTTTTAGGGCCGTAATACAATGGTAATTGTTCGGTAACCGCGCGACGGAAAAGTGTCGGCTAAAAAGCGAGGATTGACTCTTTTAAGTTAAGTAATATAATTATGATTGTTCGCAATAGATTCTTATCTTATCATAATTTGGGGGGAAGCAGTCATGATTCGTTATGTTGAATATTTTCTTGTTGCTTTATTATCCACCATGGCCGGTTCTATAGCAGGAATGGGCGGCGGCGTCATTATTAAGCCCGTTCTGGACGCTTTAAGGCATTACGATGTGGAGACCATCGGGGTTCTGTCGGCTATTACGGTTTTATCCATGTCTATGGTTTCGGTAGTTAAGCAATGGCTGCAGGGTATGAAGCTTAGTCCTTCCACTGCTTGTCCCTTAGTTATAGGCTCAATTATTGGAGGCGCTATTGGACAGGCCTTGCTCAAGTCAATCATAGCAGTCACTGCCGCCGGGTCTGTTGTTACCGCCATTCAAAACTTAATTTTAATTATTATGATTCTCGGTGTATTCCTTTTTATGAAGAATAAAGCCCGCGTCAAAAGCCTGGCTCTTAAAGGGCTTATCCCGTCAGTTCTTACAGGAGGCTTTTTGGGCGTCACGTCGTCTTTTTTAAGTATAGGCGGCGGACCTATTAACGTAGCTCTGCTCATTTTCATTTTTTCTTTTGATACAAAAATGGCTACCGTATATTCATTGATGGTTATATTATTCTCTCAAATCTCAAAACTTGCCGGAATAGCCGTCACCACCGGTTTTGGCGGCTTTACTCTCGACATGCTGCCCGCCATGGTTATCGGAGCGGTCGCGGGAGGGTTTATAGGCGCGGGCCTTAATAAAAGGCTTTCGGAAAAAACAGTGGAAATCTGCTTTAATGGAGTCCAATTGATAGTTTTGGCCATAGCGGTATTTAATATTATGACAAATCTATTATATGGACGGTGATAATGATTTACAATTATAGGAGCATGAGGCGGTTCTTTTTCGCATAAGATATAAACAAGCACAGCGACTTATGTGAAAAGGACTGAACACCAGTGAAAAATTTAGTTAAGCTCATGGCTTTCATATGTACAGGCTTGCTTCTTTACCCTCAGATACACTCCGGCTTATACAGGCTTCAAAAGGGATATCAGGCGGTGGCTCTGGTGTCGGGTATTTCCGGCTATGAGTATTTGAAGGACGCCCACGCGGAAATTTATTATACCCCTGAAGATAAAGATTATGCCGGCTTGATACAGAGATCCGTTCAGCTTTATTATCCGTTGCTGTCAAAAGACTACCAATTGAAAAATCCGCCGGATGTTAAAATCATACTATACCCTGAGGCCGAGTCGATGCTGAAAAATACAGGCTCACAAAGCGGAGCCTCCATGGGTATTTATTATGGCGGAGTTCTGCACTTGCTTTCTCCAAGAGTCTGGCTGCCGGAACACGAAGAAGCGGAAAGAATGGAAATTTTTTTAGAACAGGGGCCTTTAGTCCATGAGCTTTCTCATTTCTTTACGGATGTTAAGTCGAAAGGAAATTATGAAATTTGGTTTACCGAAGGTGTAGCTCTTTACTTTGAATATAAGTATATGGCTTTTGAGTGGAGACGGGATTTACAGGAAGCCGCCCGCTCCGTGTCCATGAAGGAGCTTATGGGGGGCTTTGAAGACATTGACCGGGCGCTTGCTTACAGAAAAGCCTTTGACGTAGTCAAAGGCTTAGTAGAAGACAGAGGGGAACAGGGGTTGCTTGACATGATGGAAAGCAAGTAGGCGTGCCACTGTTATAAAGAAGGATTTCTCATAATGCCGATAAATAAGGGGATATTATGCTGATACTTTTTGAAGCACTTGATTAATATACATGTTATTATACAAGGAAGCGCCTAATTTTGAGAAATCCGCTTCATAAGGGACAAATGCGGCTTGCATTCCCATTTTATGTAGAATGTCATTCATTTTGATATCGTATTCTGTTTCGAACTTAGGCATGTGTCTGTAGTTCATTCTGAGATTGTCGGCTCCCAAATGAATGTGAACTCTCCGGGTCCGGTTACTTCAAAGGAAATGGAATCCTTTCCGTGGATGTACGGGCCATCGCCATCTGTGGTGATAAGGAGCGCACTGCCAATGAATGCGCCTGTTTCGTAGTTGGTCCAATAGACACGCCCATACTGGTCAGTTATACCTGGGACGATCTGACGAGGTTCAGGATTTTTATCATCCTTGGGGAATATGCTCACCCACAAATCCCTGACGGGTTTACCGTAATTATCCAAAAAGGTAAGTGTCACCTTGTCCTTCGCGGCGAGATCCTGTTCCTGCGGCGTCGGCTTATCCCAGATGAATATAAAGCTGCTCTCCCCGCTTTCGGTTACACTAATTGGAAATACCATTTGGTTACGCTGGGAAGCTCCTGTATAATCCAATTGATCGCGATCACTCACTATTACGTTATATTGGGCAGGACTGGCATAACGCAGTGTCGCGCCGGTAGAATACCTGGTTAGGGCATCACCTGGGGTATAGCTGCCTTTCGGGCCATCGACATATTCCAGGTTTACGCAGAGATTTCCTACCGGGCTTCCATAAATATCAACCATTGTCACTTGAATTTCCTTCATATGCGTTGGGTATGATGTGCGGGCTTCTGTGCTCGCGGACGCTTCGGAGGCAAATAGTGGAGAGCTGTGAAACATACTGCAGCTTAAGAGTAATAAACCGCAAACAGCTATAAGCATTTTCCGTTTCTTCATAATCAAAAACTCCTTTCTATTTACCAGACATTACAGGACTATTTTTTTGTACTGACGTCTGAGTCTATTGTTATCCATAATTTTAAGCTCTTGCATACGCTTTTAAACCTACATTGTATAGTTTAATATAAGACTACACCATGTAATTTAATATGTCAAGACCTTTATTCGTCTTAGCTTAACTGTTATATTTCAGTTCACAATGTAAGATACTTCAAAAGAAACATCTGATTTTGATGGAACACCGATATAGATATAGTAATAATCGCTTGTCATTATTTCGCATGCTACGCTGCCTTCTCCGTCGGATAGGGTTATAGCGGTTATTGTGCCATCGGATGACTTTAAGCCGAGTTCTATATTGGCTTCATCAGGCGTCCATTCAGCATATATTGATACTGTTTGACTCTTAGCCAGATATTGCTTATCATAGGAGAACGACTTCCCCGCAACTAAATTACCACTTGACTCCTGCGTAGAATCTATATTATCCCCATCATATAAAACATTATCATTTTCGATTAAGCTTACATTTTTATTTACCCCTATTGCCCCTTCTGTGTCACTAGAAAAAATAATATCTGCATCAATAATTACAGCGCCCTCGACAGAACCTACATCATAATTATCACATGCCGCATACGCTGTTATTGCTCCCGCTAACAGAAAGGTCAGCGTCATTGTGAGTGCAAACAAGCGAATCCATCTTTTTTGTTTTAAATCATTACTTTTCATGATAGTATTTATCCTCCTTTCAAGCTGCTTCATATCATTAAAAGCAGAAAACACCTTTGCATCTTGGGCTGCAATTACAATGTTTTGTGACACATTTAATAGCAACTCGCAATAGTTCATTCTTTCTTCGTTCGACATTTTGATCACCAATATTTCGTCACAAGATAATTCGCAAGCGCGGCCAATATCATGTCTGACTATGTAGGCCAAAGGATTGTACCAATGAACCCCATTGATAAAGAGCGCTAAATACTTCAACCATCCATCATGACGTTTCCAGTGAACAAGCTCATGACAAAACATATGCTCAAATTCCATAATCGTAAATTCGGTCTGGGGTAGAACAACACACGGCTTCAAAAGGCCATATATGAACGGGGTATTAGTGAGGGGACAGCTATATAGCGATATTTTCCGAGATATTCTTAGGTTCTCTTTACACCGTGCAAATATCTCCAGAACTTGCGCGTCATTAATTAATTGACATGCGTCCGATATACTGCGGTACATCTTACGATTTTGAAATAAAACGACGATAATAAATATTATCGTGCCTGCCGGCAAAAGATAGGAAAGAAAATCAAAAATCAGCATTGTTTCATTTGTAACTGCCAAGTCATTAATACTATATACGGGTATATTTAATATTGAGGGCAGCACAGGGAGAGCTAAATCATTTCCAGTCTTTTGACTAAAGAGCTGGCGAAGCAATGATATAAGCTTGTGGTAAGGCAGTAAAAAAGAAAGATAAATTACAGTATAGGTATAGTAATGCCATGAGGCTGTAAAATATTTTATGGTTCCTTTACTAATAATTTTTAGAATCAGGTAAAGGCCCCCTGCTACAAGAGACATGACAAACAACTGCTTGTACAAGTTAATCAACATAAGAGCCACCTACTTCTTTCAGGTGTTTCATCAGTTTTTCAATATCATCCTTGGTCAAGTCACCATTATCACATAAAGCATTTATGAATCCTAAAACCGAACCCTTATGAACATCATTTACAAATTGCTTTGTTTCAAAATTTCGGTATTCCAATTCCGTAATACAAGGCTCATAATAATTTGCCTTGCTTATTCTTGTGGCCTTAAGCACTCCCTTTTCAATCATTCGAGCCAAAAATGTAATTACCGTATTTTGTTTCCACCTATTGCCTTCCGGTAGAATTGCCATAATCTCCTTGGTAGTAATAGGGCCATCAGACGCCCATATGAACTCCATAATCTGTTTTTCCGCGTCTGACAGTCTCTGAATTTTATCCATAAAGCATATCCCTCCTTAAACCTATTTACATTTGCGTTTTAAAACTCACATAATGTAGTTTAATATGAAAATACACTATGTAGTTTAATAAGTCAAGACCTTCAAGGCCTTTATGGAAATAATAACAAAAATCGTGGAGCGCCTATTACCCTGTCAACACTCTCCGCAAATTGAGTAAGGATTCCCCCTAAAATAAAAAGATATCCCCCTTACCGCCGAAGGCCAAATGAAATATACTTAATTACAGAGTCCGATTATTGTAAAGATGATAGGGGATGGACAGATGGACGAAAAAATTGTATCTATGCGGGGTATCTGTAAAAACTTTCCCGGCGTTAAGGCTCTGGATAACGTGGAGTTCGAGCTGCGGGCGGGAGAAGTAATGGCCCTGTTGGGTGAGAACGGCGCGGGAAAGTCCACCTTGATGAAAATACTGAGCGGAGTATATACCCGCGATTCCGGTGAAATGGAGATATTAGGCAGTAAATACGGAGATCTGACTCCAAAGCAGGCGCAAGAGCTGGGCGTCGCCATTATCCATCAGGAAATTAACATGTGCAGACACCTGTCCGTAGCGGAGAATATTTTTCTGGGAAGGGAAAAAACTAAGAATAGTATACTTTCAAACGCGGAAATGGAAGCCGAGGCAAGAAACATCCTTAATGAGCTAAAAATTGATATATCTCCCAGCCAAGTGGTAGGAGAGTTGACCATATCCAAACAGCAAATGGTTGAAATCGCAAAGGCTTTATCAATCAACGCCAAGATACTTGTCATGGATGAACCGACCTCGTCCCTGACCTCAAAAGAAATCGACGATTTGTTCCGCATCATACGCACGCTAAAGGAAAACGGACGCGGCATTGTATATATCTCCCACAGACTTGAAGAGCTTCAACATATAGTAGACCGTGTTACTGTAATGCGCGACGGACAATATATAACAACCATGAACTACGCGGATACTACAATTAACGAAATTATAACCCATATGGTAGGGCGCGAGATAAAGGAAAAATTCCCGCGGGTGTCCTGCAAAAAGGGTAAGGAAGTATTCACCGTACGAAATCTCAATGCGGGACGCATGGTCAGAGATATCAACTTTTCTTTATATGAAGGTGAAGTAGTCGGTTTTGCCGGGCTAATGGGAGCCGGAAGGACGGAGACCACACGGGCCATATTCGGCATTGACCCAAAGGAAAGCGGCGAGATCCTTCTTGACGGCAAAGAGCTTAAAATAAACCGTCCTATGGACGCGATCAAAGCCGGCATCGTACTGGCTCCGGAGGATAGAAAAAAAGACGGGCTTTGCACAAAGCTCAGTATACGCCACAACCTCGCGCTTCCAAATCTTGACCTGATTTGCGACAGCCTTGGCGTCGTTAACCGCCGCAAGGAGGACGGACTTTGCCAAAAGGCAATAACCAGTCTGGCTGTCAAGACGGCGGACGTAGACACGGACGCAGGCAATCTGTCGGGTGGTAATCAGCAGAAGGTGGTTGTTGGCAAATGGCTGGCCAGAAATTCAAGAGTTGTAATTTTTGATGAACCTACGCGCGGAATCGACGTTGCCGCCAAGGTCGAGATATATAACATAATAAACCAGCTTAAGCTGCAGGGGATCGCCGTCATGTTTGTCTCTTCCGAGATGCCGGAGGTAATGGGGATATCCGACCGCATTATCGTAATGTGTGACGGACGCATCACCGGCGAGGTTATGACGGAAGAGACCACCCAGAACGAGATTCTTACTCTTGCCACACGCTTTGAGAGCAAGATGGCCGATATCACACAATGATGGGAGAGGAAAAGATGGAAAATAGATCATCATTTGTAAGACGTTTTATTAAAATCAGAGGAATGGGCGCGGCTTTGACCGCATTCGCAGGGCTTATCATTATCTATATAGCCTTCGGCATCATAAATCCTATGGTGTTTTCCGTAAACAATGTAATGAACCTGCTGCGCTCTATGTCCAAGTATTTACTGATCGGCATAGGACAAAGCTATGTCCTTATCACCGGAAATATCGATTTGTCCATCGGTTCGGTGGTGGGCATGAGCGCCATGATATCGGCAACGCTTATGACAAAGGGTGTGCCGATCCTGCCTGCAATTTTTATCACAATGATATGCTGCATGGCGGTAGGCATAATAAACGGTATTCTGGTTGGTAAATTTAAGCTTCCTCCCTTTATCGCCACATTAGGAACCATGTTCAGCGCCAGAGGCGTAGCTTATATGGTAAACGGCAACCGTAATACCGACGCCATCGCTTCCGGCATCGGCAAACAATCCGCTGACAGCCTGCAAAACTTCTTCTATTACGGCAAGTCCCTGGGGATTTACAATACGTTCTGGATAGCTATCGTTATATTCGCCGTATTTTTCTTCCTGCTTTCCAAAACCAGGACAGGAAGGCATATTTACGCTATCGGCTCCAACTTGGAGGCCGCGAAGCTCTCGGGAGTTAATGTTGAGGCCACAACGACGAAAACCTATCTGGTCAGCTCGTTTTGCTCCTTCGTTGTGGGACTGATACTCTGCGCGCAGGCGGGCATGGGCAACATGGAGGCCGGTATGAGCTATGAGATGTACGGCGTTGCCGCCGGCGTTATCGGCGGCGTTTCTCCCCTTGGGGGAACAGGAATCCTGTTGGGTACTCTGGCCGGTTCGGCCGTGTGGCAGACGCTGGAAAACGGACTCAACATGATTGGCGCGCAGGTAGGTATCCAACGTGTGGTCATCGGTGTTATCGTTGTGTTTGCCGTTCTTCTGGACGTTGTCTTGCGAAGAGGCAAGTCATTTAAGAAAAAGAACGCGGAAAAAGCGTCGTCATAAAGTTAGGCCTGCCACAAGTTGAACTGTGGCGTCTATATAAACAATTCAAATAATAAACAATTTTAAGGAGGAACATTATGAAAAAGAAGCTATTGGCGATTTTTTGTATAGCCTGTCTGATCATGGCGTCATTTGCCGGCTGCGGAGGCGGAAGCGGCAGCGGCAGCGGCAATACTGCCAGCCAGACTACCGAGGCACAGAGCGGAGGCGACATAAAAATTGCCCTGATAACCATGGACTCTATTGACCAGCATTGGGTAACTCTCAACGAAGGCGCGCAGAAGGCAGCTGGAGAACTGGGTGTCACCGTTCAGTTCCTTTCCCCTAATACCAAGGACGACGCGCAGCAAATCGAGTGCGTAAATAACGCAGTATCGGGAGGCTATAATGCAATTGTCGTAGCGGCTAACGGCCCGGACGCCATCTCCTCTGCTCTTAAGGAAGCGGCTGCCGCCGGAGTGAAAATCGTCTATGTCGACTCTCCCGCGAATATCGACGCGGAAGCGACCTTCTCCACCGACAACACCGCCGCGGGCAAAACCGCCGGCGAGGAAATGC
>Ga0153952_1000151_pt1 | contig 20263 bp, 13 predicted proteins | sample TSNJ036MetaG_FD_104746 | JGI IMG/M metagenome (GOLD analysis project Ga0153952, IMG submission 104746) | Attine ant fungus gardens microbial communities from New Jersey, USA - TSNJ036 MetaG | ecosystem: Host-associated > Fungi > Mycelium > Unclassified | place: USA: New Jersey, Wharton State... | reverse complement strand
CAGCTGATAATTTTGTAATATCAACTTCTAAAAATTTATTTATTACCATCTCCCATCCTGGCGGAATTCTTAAACTTTGCAATCTCAACATTTTACCCCTCTCGATAAATTAATATCCTAAATATTTTTTCACTCTATCCACATTCATAGGATAGCCATGATAAGTACCCGATGTCAGCTCAGAACGAATCCATGTAGTTGGCATTCCTTGATCATAACCAACAGTCATGCCTGTGTCATAAAAATAATACACAGTACTATTACCATGTTTTACAGGAATACCGTTAAACATAGCCTCGTATTCTAATCCACTATTATTAATACCAGGCATGTACTGTGCTTGATCATAGCTTAAATGGATTGCTTGATTTTCAGTAAGCACCTTAGTATGTTTCGTATAATCTCCTGCATTTGCCTCCTATCTCATTCTGTTATATGTCTTTCTGCTATAAAAACCGCCATAAACAAGCTCATCATATTCTTTAAACCTTCGGATTATAATACCTGGCCCGCAGATAGTACTGCCCCAAAGCTCCATCATACATTTGCCCTGTATACATAATCCGGTTTTGGATATCACCGCTTTCCTTTAGTATACCACCAAACTCATCATATTGGTAACTTTTTGGATACGCTGCTGTGCATCTAACAGGAACAGGGTGCTCTTTCGTTTATCCTGGACATAGTAACTCCGTTACTCTTCACTTTGGGCACCTATGACATCATATCCACGAAGATAGTCGCTCCTTTGGCGGCCGGTCTCTTCTCTTACCAGTTCCCCACGGTCATACAGGAACCGAACCACCTTATGGTTCTCCACCGTCTCCATTCCCATCATAGGCATAATCGTAATTCAGCAGAACCTTTCCGTCTCCGGTCACACTTACCAGACTGCTCAACTGGCCGTCATCCAGATACCGGCAGGCTGTCTTCACGCCATTCCCATATGTTATGCTCTCAAGTTGTCCTGCTGAGGTGTAGCTGTAATCCGCAGTGAGTCTTCTGGCCTGCTCCTTCCTAATGCGATTCCATAAGTCATAACGGTAAGTGGTAGTTCCGGCATCTCTATTCACCAGTTCGATCAGGTTCCCATTCTTGTCATATCCATAAGTGTGCAGCGGCTGTCCATCCGCCAGTTTCCGCTTCAGGCTGCCCGTCTTTGTACACTCATAATGATAGGTGATCCCACCGCCTTCCGCCTCCTTCAGGGTTCCATCCGGGTAGTATACATACTGGTTGGTGACTGCATTCCGGCCCTTTTTGTCTTCCCCTCTTCGGTGCAGCAGACGGTTATCCATGTTATAACTTTACTCTTCGATATAACGGCGCACCATAAAGATTGAACACATATTCGGTGATCATACCGTTCCGGTCTGTCTTCTGTACAAGCCGTCCGTCCCGGTCATAGAAATACCGCTCTTCTTATCATAATGGACTTCTATCACCAGGCGGTCTGCTGCATTATACTCCCGCAGGATCTTCCCTTCGCATCGATATTCTTAATGATATTTCCGCATAGGTCACACACATAACGCTGTACCACATTCCTTTCCGGATCTGTAATCTGGACACGTCGGTTCACACAGTCATACTCATAAGTATACTTGGGACCACCATTGGTCTTTTTATCATACTGCTCCGGGCGGATCTTTTTAATGATGTTTCCTTTGGCATCATATTTAATACGTTCTATCACGCCATTTGGATACAGTATCTTTATCCGGCGGTCATCCTAATCATATTCATAACAAATACCTTCACCATCTTTTGTTTCTGGGTTATAGCAGTTGGGATTGCTGTGTAAAAAGCGGGCTGTTACTTCGTAACTGAAAACAGTTATTTTGTAACAGCCCCTGTTATACATAAATAGTGTCAGATGTCAAATATAGCTTATATTACATTATCTCGTACTGCTTCGAAAAAATGTAAGGGCATTTATTGACTTGCCATCAGATGGGCAAGGAAGCAACAATGTGCGACCTGCGCCCACTCGGAAACTGGCGGGTGGGGCCCTCTTGATATCCATCTCGCTTCTCCATTCGATGGAAACTTGTAGCATAACACCAGATAATACTAAGCGCTTGAGTAGTATTTAATACAATAATGTGCTTCTTATCTTTCTCTTACCTAATACACTTTTTCCCATATTAGTTCTTTCTGACTATCTTGATAAATATACTTTCTATAATAAATATTGGGTTCTACTTCTATTATAAAAACTCTCTCTACAGAATGAACTTCCAGCAATATTTTTTGAAAGCAATCATCTTCTTCTAGGGTTTCATTTAAATAAATTATAATTGGACAATTTTTAAACTCTTCATATTGCCAATCTTCATCAATATAATTATATTTTATTTCCATACTCTTCATGGTTTTTAGATTTTTACAAATACAATATTCTCCCCAATAACTGCTTTCTCGTTTTTGAAATTCAATATTAAGCGTTTGTTCCAAGAGTAATTGTATTTTTCTCATATCATCTTCCTTAATTAAGATTTTTTTAAAAGTCATTTTCCCTCCATAGGTTAATTAGTGCATCACAGCCAATCCATTGGATCTCGAACGTTCTAAGTTCAACCGCCTTGCGGATTAAATTGCTGGCAATTTCATTTTTGGTTCGAAATACATTATTTTCCGGAACATTACAACGTTTCCGCTTTCCCTCGTATCCTTCAGTAAACCATAGCTTGGGAAGATAGATTTCTTTATCTAATAGCCCATACCCTTTGTCAGATACGTAACTCGTAAATACCCCTGTCTGACAGTTTTCCGTTTTCACCAAGCGTCCACAATGTTGGAGGGATACACCAACCGGATCGGAACCTTTTTACGAAATCACTACCGTCCACACACAGGATCCCTTCTGAAAAGGAAAAAGACTGTGATAAAAGGTTCTGGTTCCGCGCTGACAGAAAGTTTTCCGATAGATTGGAACGCTTGAAAAACTGTTGAAACCCACGAACGTCAGATCCGTCAAGAAAGGAAAGAGCAATTGGTTCGATTGTTTTCCTGCTAAGGTCACTTAAGAGCCCCTTGGCGAATGTAGTAAAATACCTGCGTTGTGATTTGTTATACAAACAGCTGGAATACTCTGACAAGTAACTATTAAGAAGTCCTGCGATTTCATCCACTTCTAATGAACTTAAATCCATATCTTGAATCACCTTTGCATCATAACATTCTGAAATTAAGTAGCCATACAAACACCCCGTTTTTTTAGTATGCCATATTTATAATTACTTGTAAACGTTCGTTGTAGTGTTAGTGTCTGCTGATTAATATACAGGAATACTAGGTCTTCTTAATGCCTCTGAAACGCTATCAAAGAACATGAAGTGAACATCCCTTCCACTCAACACAGATAATGAAGTTTGTAAATCACTTAATCCTAGAGTTGCAAGTTGCTCAGTATCCAAAGGTCCCATTCTATTTGGATTAGTTTTTACTCTGAATCCACTATCTAACCCTACTATAAATAATTCATCATTCACTAAGGCAATATCAAAATCACTTGTCCTATTATAATCAAAAGGCAACCCTGTTTTATGCCCCCTACCTGTAACTGAACTTCCTTGAAAATATATTTCGGTCCCTTCTGGCAATTGTTGTTTCATTTCAGTGATAAATCTATTATAATCTTCTACCGAATCAAATCCATAAGGAATCCTAACTCCATTTTCATCATATAGTTTATTTGGCGTTCCATAATTAGGGCACATGTTAATGCCCGTTTTTGCTTTATATCCACTAGGGTCATAATACTTCACCGGATTGCTCTGGCAGTAGGCATACAGATTTAGACCATCACCACGATACACATCCTCTTGGGTAAACCTGCCCAGCACTGGATTATAGTACCTGGCCCGCAAATAGTACTGCCCCAAAGCTCCATCATACATTTGCCCTGTATACATAATCCGGTTTTGTATATCACCGCTTTCCTTTAGTATACCACCAAACGCATCATATTGGTAACTTTTTTGGATATGCTGCCGTGCATCTAACAGGAACAGGGTGCTCTTTCGTTCATCCTGGACATAGTAACTCCATTCCTCTTCACTTTGGGCACCTATGACATCATATCCGCGAAGATAATCTCTCCTTTGACGGCCGGTTTCTTCTCTTACCAGTTCCCCATGGTCATACAGGAACCGAACCACCTTATGGTTCTCCACCGTCTCATATCGCATGTTCTCCCCATCATAACGGTTTTCCTGATGGAAGATTCCAGTCTCTACACTACTTTGGCGATTTAGACAATCATAGCGGTAATTTCTGGTCTGGCCCTGGCCCTTCTCCTCCTGCAGATTCCCCTGTTGATCATAGAGATATGTGATAAAATCGTTCTCTCGCTCAAAGCGGGTCAGCTGGTTCTTCTGGTTATAGTAGTAGGTCTCCTCCTTCTCCTGGCTCCCCTTCTTTAGCCGGTTTCCTACACGGTCATAGCTGTACCATTCCTGTCTTCCATCGTATGCTGCCTCGCGCAGGCGGTTCATTGGGTCATAGCTGTATTCGTTCTGATACCGATCTCCTGACTTTTTGATACAGTTTCCATTCCCATCATAGGCATAATCGTAATTCAGCAGAACCTTTCCGTCTCCGGTCACACTTACCAGACTGCCCAACTGGCCGTCATCCAGATACCGGCAGGCTGTCTTAACGCCATTCCCATATGTTATGCTCTCAAGTTGTCCTGCAGAGGTGTAGCTGTAATCCGCAGTGAGTCTTCCGGCCTGCACCTTTCTAATGCGATTCCATAAGTCATAACGGTAAGTGGTAGTTCCGGTTTCTCCATTCACCAGTTCGGTCAGGTTCCCATTCTTGTCATATCCATAAGTGAGCAGCGACTGTCCATCCGCCAGTTTCCGCTTCAGGCTGCCCGTCTTTGTATACTCATAATGATAGGTGATCCCACCGCCTTCCGCCTCCTTCAGGGTTCCATCCGGGTAGTATACATACTGGTTGGTGACTGCATTCCGGCCCTTTTTGTCTTCCCCTCTCCGGTACAGCAGACGGTTATCCATGTTATAATGGGTCCGCTCCACATTTCCATTCCGGTGGATATGGGTTTCCGGGCGGCCTTCCTCATCATAATAGAAATACTCACTGACACCGTCCTGGTCAATGATCTCATTCACTTGGCCAAAGCTGTTATACCGGTAAGTGATCGTTCCTTCATTGGCATCTGTAGTACTGGTGATGTTTCCGGCATAATCGTACGTGTAGGATTCTACTCCGCCATCCGGGTTGTGGATTTCTGTGATCCTTCCCCACTCATCCAGAATAAACCGGGTACTGTTTCCGTTTCCATCCTTCAGGCCGCTGATATTTCCCCAGGCATCATAGGTATAGCTCTGAACCTGCTTCTTTTCTGTTCCCTGGGATATTGTCACCGGATTTCCGGCTAAGTCATAGGTACATCCCTGATGGATACTTCCTCCCCGGATGATACCCGTCTGATTCCCCAGCCGGTCATAGATATGTTCCTCCTGCAGGGTTCCATCCGGGCCCAGTATCCTGCACAGGCGGTCCTGATCGTCATACAGATAACTGATTCCGGTACCATCATCCTTCCCCATGTCATACTGTTCTGGCCTGACTACCTTGCGGATCCTTCCATTCCGGTCGTAGAATAACCGGGAGGTGGCCCCTTCTTCATCCATGTAATGCGTTAACTGGTTCCGGTAATCATACCGGTAGCTCCGGCTCCGTTTCTCTTTGTTGCTCCGGTCAATGCATAATGTCAGATTATCCGCACCGTCATACTGGTATTCATAGATCCGCTTGATCCTGCTCTCCTGATCCGTCTCGGTCCGGCCGATGATCCGGTCCATGGCATCATATGTGAATTCCTTCCGGTAACCCTTGGGCGTCCGGACCTGAATACAGTTCCCATTCCCATCATACGTGTAGCGGGTTACCGCCCAGGCAGCCCCCTTCTTCTTTTCCGGAGTCAGGAACTTATGGTCGATCTCCTCCCGTTTTCCGGTCAGTCTTCCGGCCCGGTCATACTCATAGTGGATTACCTTCCAGGTGTTCTCATTGATCCGCATACGCTCACAGGTCTTCTGGTTCAGACAGTCATACTGGTAGCTGATCTGGGCCTTCTTTTCATCACAGACTTTGACCAGGCGGTTCAGCCTGTCATAAGCATAGGATATCCGGTTCCAGCATCTGGGGTTCTCCCCTTCCTTTACCAGGTCAAGTCCCCGGTGCTCGCTGATCCGGTTATGGTTCTTATCATATCCATAGCGGACAACTCGGTAAAAGATCTCCCCTTCCAGTTCCTGGACCGGCGTCCGGGTTTCCAGCAGGTTTCCGGCCAGATCGTAGCTATGGAAGGTACTGTGCCCTAAAGCATCCTGTTCCCGGACGATATTCCCCCGCAAGTCGTAGGTATAGGTCTTCTCTATCTGTCCTTCGGGGTCACGAATGACTACCAGGCGACCCATCGTATCATACTCATAGGATTTTCCCGGTCCATCATCCTGAACCGGATCATAATCTTCCGGTGCTACATGCTTGATCTCTTTTCCATTTGCATTATAAAAACTCCGCTCCACACTCCCATCCGGATAGATGGTTCGCAGACGGTTCCGGTCGAAATCATATTCATAGCGGATGGCGGCACCCTCCTCGCCATTTTCGCTATATGCCTGTGGGTGGATTTCCCTTAGCACATTCCCCGCCAGATCGCAGTCTGTCCTTTTAACCGTTCCGATGGGGCTCCGCTCCTCTGCCAGACGGTTAAAGTGGTCATAACGGTAACTCCAGCCCATCCCGCTGTCCTTAAGATTAGGCGGGATCAGCACGGTCAGATTCCCGGCCATGTCATAGGACTTACGGGTCTCATTCCCCTCCCCATCCCGGATACAGGTTACCAGGTCCCGGTTGTTATAACCAAACTCCACCCTTCCATACTCCGTGAGGATAGCCGTCCGTCTCCCTGCCTTGTCATACTCATAACGGACCTCCTGCCCAAGAGCATCCACGATTAGGGTCGGTTCCTGGCTCAGGCCATTCTGGTCCTCGTATCCATACAGGGTTTCATTCCCTTCCCCGTCTGTCATGCGAAGGGTCCTTCCGTACCGGTCGGTTTGATAGACGGTGCTGCTCCAGACTCCCTCCGCCATCTTTTGTTCTTTCCTTACCAAGAGGCCTCTCTCGTCATAATCATAGCGCAGCTCCTCGCCACCGGCAGACCATTTCCGGATCAAGTTCCCACTCTCATCGTACTCATAGTCCCAGCGCTGCCCGCAGGTTTCCTCCTCATACAGCAGGTTTCCACTCTGGTCATACCCTCTCCGGGTCTCATTCTCCACACGGTCCTTTTCATAATTACGATTCTGCCATTCATCATAACCATATGCTATGGTGGTCCCATCATCAAACGTACTGCTGGTGACCAGGTTCTGCTCATTATAACAGTAATGTTCCGTCCGGTCAAACGTCTCCATGTAGACCGTCGTCTCCCGTTTTTCTGAATCATAGGTGACCGTACTGGTTGTCCCGTCGGGATAGTGCTGGGCAATAACCCGCCCTTTCTCATCATACTCATTGGTGATATAGGCATAGCCGGCAGGATTGACGATTTTTATCAGGTTCGCTTTATCATCATAGCAGTAGCTGGTAATTCCCTGGTCCACATGGCAGACATGGGTGATGCAATCACCTTCATACATATACTGTACTGTTCTTCCTGTCTCGTCTTTTAATTCAGACACATAGCCGCCCTGGTATGAGACAGTAATCTCATGTCCGGTAAATGTAACAATTTTATTCAGACGTGCTCCCTGATAATAGAATCTTGCTTCATTCCCGGCCTGACCCCGGATAACCATAAGTCGTCCTTCGCTACTATAACCATATACCTTCTTTTGGCTATGACATATAAACTCATAATCCTCCCCGCTGGTCTGTACCAGTTCATATGCCTGATTGGCTCCCTTTTTATTTTGATACCCATCCTTGGTAAGGATAAAGGATTCCGAATGTCCATCTTCACAGAAGATATCAGCATACTGCCTATCTTCACGGAATATAATCCGAGAATCAAAAGAGAACCTCCAGCTCTTTCCACCGATTCCATAATAAAATGCACCAGAGTTATAAAATCGTTGTATCAAAAATGTTGCTTCACCAAACTCCCAGAGCAGCATGTCGGTTTCTTTTTGATACATACTGCCTGTAACTACATCAACAGGATCGATGGAAAACAGTACATTACTTACCAAATGTGTCGTAATTGACACCATTAGGTTAAAGTCCTGATGAAGTACATAACTGGCTATTGCATCCAAAATAACATCTCCGGCCGTCTCCAGGCCAACAACTGCCAATGGAGCATACACACTGGTCTTAAAGAATTCCTGCATTGGACCGAGTCCTTTGATAAAACTAATTGCCGGTCCTATGATAAGCCCACCAATAAGGGTTACTGCCGTAGTTTTTGCACCTAGCGAAGCATAATAAGCTATGTCCTGATCGATATATCCATCGGCTATATCCAGTAGAAGTGTCTGGCCAATCGCTAAAGTTGATCCAATTGCTGCCTGTTTACCTAGATTAACAAAAAATTGTTTTGATAAAAATGCTACAGGTTTAACACTTCCAATAAGCGGCCCCATTGCCGCCATTACAAGCGATGCCCCAAACATTACCTTCCCTACCATGAGTGCGTTATACAATTCTCTATTATTTCCGTAACAATATTGCAGAATAGGGTTAAATGATTGTGTAAAATCACCAGAGCGTAATTTTACTTTATCCTGTACACCTTCGGCGACACTAAACCCGCCCTCAACAGCCCCTATCGTACCAAGGCCTGCACCCACTGCCGCAGCATAGGGTACCCATGCAGGTGCAGCTGCCCCACCGGTGGCAACTGTAGCTATCGCTAATCCAACCCCCGCAACCAAAAGACCACCAACCAAACAAACCGTTCCGATAGTAATCTTTCCATCAGCCTCTGCTTCACGTACCTCTACTACCTCTTTATTCTGACTTTCTCTTTGTTTTGCTGCCTCTTCCTTTATAGCATCATCCGAATATGTAGTTAGAGGAGGGTCCTTTTGTTCACCACAATAATTAACTGCATTGGATGCCCTTAGCAAAACATTCCCATCATCTAAAAGCCCCACTGATTTATCTTCAACTAATTCCGGTGCTGCTTCCAATGAAAATTCCTTTAGGATTCCCACCCCGACCTGTTTGGTCTTGGATTCAATGGTGACATTCTTTGCAACTACCGCTGCACCTTCAAAGCACCCTTCCGCAGGCTCTCCGATGTTTAAGGTTCCCGCTGATGCTATTGCAATTATTTTTGAGTTCAGATTCAGCGTCCCATCCTGATTTAACGTTATAGTGGATGCTCCGCTCTCATCTGAAATGAACGAAATGCCGGTTTCCGACATTGTCATCTCGGTTCCCCAGGGGGTAGTAAATGATTTATCGCCAACTGCTCCCTTACTTGTATTTCCCTGCGCCCCGCCCGACATTCTCATTGCATGGATTGCTATCGCACTTCTTTCATCCCATGTCGAGAAATAAATATGTACCAAACTACCGGCTTCCGGAAGGCAATACCAGCTTACCGTTTCAATGGCATATGTAAAATATATATTATTATCCGATTTGTAAATTGGGTCGATTTCGAAATGAACTCTTAACCGATTCCCGCTACGTTCCTTTATCACAGCCGGCAAACTTAGGCCGGTGATTGCACTATTCCCATACCCTTGTGCTCTGATTCCGTTCTTTCTTGCTAAAGAATAGACATAATAAATTTCAGAACCTGTCGATACGATCTGTACAGCAACCACCTGGCAGGCAATCTGGTTCCAATAGACTTGTTCTCCCATAATCCATTGTTCCTGTGATATAATGCTCCAGCTTAAATTCTCTTGCATTAACCACTGGTCTTCTGAGTTTTCAGCATCCGTCCGATACTCTATCACATCTTGTGATAAATCATAGTTGGATTCTTTCACTTCATGTCCGTAATCTAATTCCGGCATACCAAAATAAATTCTGCCTCCTGCTTCTACCGCATTAACTACTAAAAAAATACCAAAATGAGAAGCCAGTCTGCACAAAAAGTCCCAATCAGTTTCTTCATACTGGAGGATAAGCCCCTCGATTTTTCTGTCAGTGTCAACACAACTAATCCATGAGGCCCCGGGATATGCACCAATCACTTCCGAAATAATATCACTGTATGTAGCATCTTGATTCTGAAAACTACGGCTTTTTTTGGCGATTGCCCACTTTTGAGTAAAGGAAGCAGCAATGAGTCCAAGCATTGCCTGCCCTTTTTCATAGTATATACCCGTATTTACTATATATCCTTTGAAAAAACATGTTTCTGATGCTTCACTGATCCAGCCTGCCTGGACGATCTGGTTCTCCACGTTTTGGTTGATGTAACCATCCACCTGGTCGTCTTCAATGACAGCCTCAACCATGATTTGTGTATGCTTATTTAAGCCTTCCGACATGCCGAACCCAGTAACGGCTACAATCTGATATGGTAAATCAATCCATATAGACTGATATTGTATTTTCATATTGCTACCTCCGCCTATTCATCCTGCCCGTCAAGATATATTTTAATTTTGCCGCCATGCAGGCAAACTATTTTTTCTGTTTGTCCAAGTGTTGCAACTCCTTCTATCAAATTCTTTGTATTTCCATCACCCCATACATCTGTTGTGATATCAGGGATACACTCACAAATACATTGCTTCAGCAACTCATCTGTGGGCTTAATCTCTTTTTCTTTCGGCTTTATTCCAAACCATGACTTTATTCTGTTAATAATCCCCGGATGTTCCTCGTTAAATGATTTTACTGCCTCAATTGCTGCCTGCTCCATAAGCGGATTTGCCGGACTCATACAGCTTATAAAACTCTTGATATTTATCAGTGACTTACAGTCTTCTACAGTTAGCTGGGGATGGCCCTTCGCATAGACACCATGATCTAAAGGTACTACCAGTCTTGCTTCATTTGTCCCCATTGAGCACACCATCGTGGCACCATGAACAACATAAATAGGATTATCTGCCGTCACGGCACTAATGGCCTCAGCCATTGCCAATTTCTCATCCGCAATCTGCATTGCAATAGCCAAATCCTGGCCCGCACGGCTATTGCCTCGCGCTTCAATAAGTTCCTGGCGTGCTTCATCTTCTTGCTGTGCTGCCCTGGCCTTCTCAAGCTCATTCTGAAAGTTCTGTTCATCTTCGCTTAGCGGTGCTGTCTCATCGCTCTCATCAGTAGCCGCACTTTGTTCCTCGTTCCCTTCTTTACTATCCCTGAGCATTTTATTGGCCATTGCTACGTGGTCTTCCAGGGTAATGCCAGGGTCTTCACCTCTTCCGGATTCTCCTGTGGTTTCTACTATCGTCTTAGCTTCTGCTGTTACCAGGCCGTCAATTGCCCCAAATTCTTGATTACTGTCCATCTCATCCTCCTGCATCCAATCTGGCCACTTCACCGCTCATATCAATATTCCTAAACTTAACCCCGATAAAATCTCTTCTCATAATGGCCTCACAAACATCCAGGTTAAATATCAATTCCGGCTTTGGAAGCAACTTAACCTGGATGATTCGACGGTTCTCCATTCTTTGTTCATCTAAAACCAGATGCTTAATCCATCCATTTGGATGATATTTGGTCTGCTGGTGGATACATGAAATTTGACTGGGGGCAATTAGCCAAAAAATCTCCTGTCTTCTCTCCTTAACCTGATTAAATACGACTTGTTTATAAGTTACTGTATTGTCATAGGGCTCGATAATTCTCTTCATACGATCTGATACAAGAAAAACAGGGGATTGAATAAAATCAGGATAGACACTCTCTGTATTTCCTTCGACAAAAAGCACTGTCATACTGCTAACCTGTTCCAATTCTTCTGCTTCTATCCCAACATAAGTATCGCTTTGTATGTCCCGGAATTTAATCCGATTTTTAATTGCTTTATCTTCATTGATTGCAAAGTACATAGGCTGATCTCCTTTAGGCCACAATAATTTCCTGCATCTGTCTGTCACTCAAATGTAAAAACGCTATATCCTTCCTGGAAAACAGTGCTCCCGCTAATGACGAATCCCCAAACGTGACTTCTGAAAAGACAGTATCCCTAAAATCCGCATTTGCCAAATCACACTGGATAAAATGAACATCTTCCAATTGCATCTGTTTAAAATTACATTTACAAAAATTGCAGGACACAAATGCACTGCGGTTCATCATCGATCCCCGGAAATTACTTCCGACCAGAATGCTCCCCCCGATTGCACAACGCACAAAATTGCAATAGCGGAAGCTCTGAAAAAGAAGCTGTTTTTCGGTCATCACTAAATTCTCAAATGAAACCTTATCCCAACTATTAAAAACATAATCGTAATTAATTGTTTCGATTGTATTCAACTCGTTTTTTTCTTCAAATAAGTTCTGATTCTTTATGCTTTCATCACCAAGAAAAATTGTCTCACTCTGTTCCCAGTGTCCTCCCCACTTTACAAGAAATAAATGATTCTTTTTTATTCCCTGTATAAACTCATGTTCATCGAAATCCCATAAAAGATATCGGAATCTTTCCGCCAATTCACGATTAACATCAAAAGCACAGGCTGCAATTTGACGTTCGATGTCACACGCAAAAATCCGGCCATCATATTTCTTTGCCAATATCAACAACTGTTCCTTTAGCGTTATCAGTGGTTCAAACACCTTTGTTCCATCAATGATTACCGCTTTTATCTTTTTATCAAGAAAATATTCCTCATTATATGCAGAGAGTTCAAATAAAACACGATTTTCCGTAACCGGTGTTCGTAATAATGATATTTGAAAAAATTTTATTAAATAGTCTTCATCCGCATTTTGAGTTTTAATAATCATTTGAGATAGCCTCTTCATTCCTTCCAGTACCTTGTCATAAAGCCAACCGATCTCTTCATTTACTGCTTGCTCCCTTTTAGCAAGACTCTCACCCAGCAAATATTGACTTTCCTCTTTAAACCCTTTTAAAGCATCCTCACGTACCATATATGCCTCCATAGTTAGTTGCTGTAAACCTTTTTTCCCTGCAAAGTGATATTCCCGTCTTCCTTAATTTCTATACTTGCCCCACTATTTTTTAATGTCACCGACTGCGTCGCACCAATCAAAACAGACTCCTGTGCAATTATGGCCACCTCTTTTTCTGCTGTCACATTTACACTTTCGGCTCCATACAACGTTATCTGTCCATTTTTCCCGAGGAAAACAGATGCTTGCCCGCTGTCAGAGTTTATTAGAATGCCTTCTTCCGCAAAGAGAATAACCTTATCATAAATCGTTGATAAACGCTTAATATTGGGATCTCCCATTGGATCTTGGCTATCACCTGCCTTTGGTTCATGGCCGCTAATCGCACTGATCGCATATGCATCTTTTTCTTCTTTCGTAGGGAAATAAACTCTTACTTGATCCCCTTTTTCGGGCATACAATACCATCCACTCCCATCCGGAGAAGCGGACATCGTTGAATAAGGGAACCAATAAGCAGCTCTGCCAGCACCATCAATCTCCAGGTCAATCATCAGTTTGTCCCTTGCCACCCCAATAACCGTTCCATTAAGCGAACATCCTACGATTGTGGTGTTATATACTTTTAGTGATTTAAACCCTTCTTTTAACTTTAATGCATATGTATTTTTTAAAATTCCATCCTCCAATACATGAACGGCTGATTCAACATATAAGCTTTTCCCGTCCAATTCCACATTATCCCCGATCTGGAAAATTTGTTCATTCTCCACAGTAAAGATAACATATTCTATTTCCTGAACTTCCGGCCAGCCATTATTTTTCATAATCTCATAGCTTTCAATAGATTTTGACACACGATACCGGAACGCATCTATATGCTGACATTCATTATTTTCTGGAACACCTACGAAGCAGGCAATGCCATCAGCCCTCACCTCTGGTATTATTGTCGCGCCATACCAGGATACTAATCTCTTTAAAAATGCCCAATCTGTTTCCTGGTACTGAAGCAATAGTCCCCCGATTGGCAAATCCGGGATTTGAGCAATAAAGTTTGCATTCTCATACTGTGACAAAACCTCTGCTATCACCTGATGTGTCGTCATGGATGTATTTTGGAACGAGCGGCGTTTTTGCTGTATTGCCATTATACATGTAGCACCCTTTGCACTAAGGTTCATGTAAAATACACCTCCCTGCTTGCTTATCTGCAAACTGGTTACCATCCCCTTAAAAAGTACTATGTCCTCATCGGTTTCGCTTTTATAGGATAGCATAATAGGCGTCAGCTCATTTGTTGTATAGATATACCGGTCTGCAACCTGCTCACCCAGAATTGCAACGACATCCAGGCTTGCGTGGTCATTTGCCGACTTAGACAGGGACAAATATGTAATATGCTCCACTTCATAAGTACTTAATCTTAAGTTTTCATAAGTCACTGCATTGCTTTCCATTAATCATCCTCCTCACATACATAGAAATGTTCAATCGTTGCCTTAAATAAATTCTCATATGGGAAACGGTTTCTTAATTGGCACGTAAAATTTCCTAATATCCCATCATGTTTACGCACGCAGTGGAAATTTAAGATAAAAAGGGTAGCAGCGGCAGTATCCATAATCACAGAATTGTAATAAATTTTTTGTTGTTGCGATACTAATTCGCCATTTTCAACCGGTACAAGCTGAAGCTTTTGTTGCTTTGCCTGCTCTGACATCCGCTTCACATATTCTTTTTGTGTAAACTGATCCAATGGGTCTTTACTATAAAATATGTTAATGGAAAACTCCGCTTGCTTAAAACATACTGACAGCATCTGTTCACTCTCATTTAAAAGCTCAATATCCTCTGAAAATAATGCAAGATTGACCCGCTCTTCAAAACAACTCCGTTTCTCTGTTAAATAGGAAACGCCATTCAGCTCTGTGCTTCCATTTGCTATTTCTTCAAAAAAAAGCGAAACTGACTTTTGGTTTTTTTCTTTTTCCAAAATTCGCTTTCTTATTTCCTCATCCCGATCAGCTTCTCGGCTTACCTTGATTCTTTCATATTCTTCCTTGATTATTTTCTCATCCAACATATCAGATTTTTGATTCATTGTTGTTCCTCCCTATATTAATAAAACCTTTCGCTCAACATTATTTCTGCTGTGTTTCTTCTCTTTATCGAATCCCTTCCGAATTTCCAGCAGGCCAAAATACAATTCCCCGACGTTTAAGCCGGATTTATTCTGGCCTAGGCGAAGATTCACATAGTCTCCGATACACTGCGGTGATACGACACCTTCAGCAGCAAGAACCGTCATGGCAAAACTAATATCATGAGCGTTCGCAACTCCGGCCTGTAACATTTCTTTTGCAAACCGCTTTACCACTACTGGGTTGAGAGAGCTGCCTCCACAGATTGAAAATGGTGCATAGATAGTCTCTATCGTGTCATATTGCGTTGAATAGTCCTCAAAATTTTCATGCGTATCTCTCAACTTGGCACCTTCTTGAAAATGGAACCGACATAACTCCATCTCACGGATAGGATCCACCTTTGCTTCATCCAAAAAAACTCTAGTGTTCCCAACGACCTGCGTGACATCCTTTTCTTCCGTCAAAAATTGTACCTTTAGATACTTTTTTCTATTATCGGCTACGCATTCCAAATGAAATGGTTCCTGCAGGAAATAAAGATTTCCCATGCGGTAAATTACACCCGGGTGAATGGTCAGGCGGTTTTCTTCCCAAGAAAGGTTACATCCTGCCAAGACCCCATCTCCATAATTGCTAAAATACATCTGCAAAAAATCTTGGGAATTGTCTCTCAGTAAATCAAGCATTTCTGTTCGCAAAAGGTGTTTCTTCTCAAATTGCGGATATCTATAATTGAACATTTCCTCTCCTTTTAGCACATTGCAATATTGTCCATTATCATAGTGTCTTCAATTCCAATAATTCCGAAATGGTACTCATAATAGATTTCTACCTGATAGCAAATATCTAAAAATGTCCCCATCATAAACTGGATCTTAAGTTCTATCTCTCGCCGCTTTTTCTGCCCAATGTAGATAATGATTTCATATGGGTTCTGGTTATTTATATATATAATATTATTGTCTATCAAGGCATTCATCATGTCCTTGAAAAGCATAAGAGAGTTTCCCGTTTCATATAGCCTCAGCATGTTGCACAGCATAAGCTCTTGCTCGTTCCTATTAAAAAGCTCAAATATACTTTTATAGGCTGCACCATATATCCCTTCCAAAAAATCTCTATATAGAAACTTTTTATAGTACTCTTCGCGCGTCATTCCCGATAATGAATCATTTTGTGCTATTTCATGTAAAATGATGTTCAATAACCTATCTCTTAACTCGGGATAAACATCTTCTTCTGTCGGGAAGCAGTCTTTAAAAATTTCGAAAAAGCGTAAATATGGATTTACTTCAACGATCTTGCTCTCATTCAGATATTCCTGATTCAAATATAAATTTGAAATCTCCATATAGGCACTATATACTTCAGCTTTTCTAAATCGGATTTCCCTTTCTGGAATGCCCATTTGTTTCGCTAACAAAATTACTTCCCATAGATAATTCATAGAATTCTACCTCTACACTGGTATTCCGGATATTGTCTTTGCACTTCAGAGACAATGAAACTTGCCAAATCTTTTATTAACCAGGAATGATTCCCCTTATTTCTAAATTTTAAGTACAGTATTTTACTGCTGTCATAATCTCTGATTTCATCTTCAATAAAGAAATTCATGGAATATGTTTCTGATTCCATCGCTGCCGAATCTCTCTTACAAAGATCATATCCCTGATACTCCACATACTCTTCCAAATCAAATCCACTAATATACCGTTCAAGCTCCATCTTTGTCCTTATCCGCTGTCCGGTTTTTGATAAATACCGCTCCGAAAAGTTATCCTTTCTTAAGTTCATCATGATCGGATAACTATATCGATCGATTTTATTTTCCCTGCCGCTAATAATCACACAGATATTCCACTTTTGCGGATCAGAGAATGCTCCCGTTGCAATTAAGCAATTATCATTCTGCCTGACATGTATAATTCGCTCCTCTTCCTCAATCAAGTAGGAATGTTCCATTCCGTAATCTTGAATTAATATCCGATGCTCATAATTCTTATGGTCACCGCAGGCAATTGGAAAACCAAAGCTTTTCAACTTCAGATGCTTGATATTCCAAATCGGAACCATATCATACTTTGCAAATTGGTTGTACTCACCAAAATCGCAAAATATATTATCAATTATTTCTTTATCATCTATTTCCGTCGGCAATTCAGTAATATACACATCAATCATTTTAAAAAAATATGGTGCATTTACTGTTTGCCACGGAATTCCATTTTTTATAAACAAATGATATAAATGCTCAATCTGCTTCAAATACCGTGTACTCGCCTCCAGGGATAGGAGCACTGAAAAATCCTCACTCAACTTAACCACACCATTGAATTTATCTTTTTTCTCTAAAATTGTCCTTAATTTTAATGCATCGCACTGGAAAAATACAGATGTGATACAAAACTTCCCCTGCTTTCCCAATATCTTGCGAATCGCTCCTGCTGTATATACTGGACGATGATTGTCCTCTGCACAAACGGTTCCCATTAGGTGATGTGAGGGATCCAGGTATGCCCGCTCAACTAATCCGGTTCGAATTAAGTATCTGTTAACATCATAGGACAAATCATTCATTACACGATGTTCTAAACGCTCATACATTTTCTGGTTTGTTTCATAAAGTGACAAGAACACCCCTTCCATTAGCTCTTTGAATAACACACGCTCTTCAGAATTATTAATCGAATGAATTTCCTTCCGAATCATTTGCCTCATCTCTTCCCTGTTATCCATCTTACTTCCTTCCATCAAAGAAATTCTCTTCCCATGTATCATCTTCAAAATCAAAAAACACTTCCTGACCAACATAAAGCAATTCGTTCTCTCTGCGAACAGGAAGAACCACAAATCCCCATTGGGTTCGGTCTGCCCAAATAAAGAATTTCATCTCCCCCTCTAAAATAATATCTGTCTCTTCCTGAATAACAGTACCTGAATATTTCGCATTAATCGACTCCTGAGTTGTCTGCTCAAAATCCTTTATATTACATTCATAATAATATATTTTCAAAAGTTCTCCAGTACTATAATTCAAATGAATATCTAGCTGTTTGCCAACCTTAAATCTTGATATAAAGCCAATATGTCCATCCCGGTCAAAACTGTGAACCAGTATTTTTTCTTTTCCCTCATGGGTATATGCCATAATCTCATATGGCACCCCCCCCACATGATAATTAGGACTGACGTTCATATACCCGAGTTTGCAGTTAAAAAAGTAGGCCAGTGCCCCTTCCAGACAACACATTTTCAATGCATTTCCTTTTTGCTCCTGCTCTCTGCGCTGAATCAAAATACCCGGCACATACTCCTTTAAAGCCTCTTCAAACACTTTTGACTTGCATGATTGTCCTGTAAGTTTTATCATTTCAAAATCATGTAATTCATTATTCTTATACATCGGTTCTAAAAAGCGCTTCATCAGAGCGTAAATATCTTTCCTTAGCAAGGACTCTATCTGATGCAGATAGAGTGGAAATCTTATCTGTCGGTTCATCTGCTTTATTTTTCCATTTTCAAGAACAGAAAGCTTCCATTTATCCAAATGAATCTGACTATCTTCAGTGCCAATCCAAAGTTCGTACAAAAATTCAGACTGAAAAAATGCTTTCTTCACCCGCTCAGCCAGCTCGAACAGATAATAATAATTATTTTTTACATAAAAGTATTCTGCCCGTCCTTTATTTGCATATTTTTCAAATGCGGTAGGTAAATATGTCTCCGCTTTCTCATAAGCTACTTCTAATTCCCTATCTTCCCACAACTCCTTAGAGGTAAATTCTTTACAAATGCAAACTTTAAGTAACTGGAGAATCCGATATGTCAGATTATTGCCCCCGAAATTCATATCTCCATTTTCAAAGCTGGTCTCCAAATCAATCGTATATGAAACCCGGTCACTCATTATACGAAACCGTCCTGATGTTAGATCAGTTGTACCACCACCACAGTCTAGAACCAATGCTTGGTACCAATGTCCCGGCTCATACTCTCCACCTGCAATCAATCTGTCAATGCTATAAAACAAGACAGCCATTCCTTCATCCAGGCTGCAATCAATAGTTATGTCCGGAAGAATCTCCTGAAAGATTTTTTTGAATTTTTCTTTCTGACGAATTGGTGCCAGGAGCTGAACCGAACTGAATTGATACTTAAACTGCTTTCTGGCTTCTTCCAGCAAATAACTAAAGAATGCCTTCAACATATCCTTCCGGTTGATCAACAATTTTATACCATTAGTTAAAATAACGCTCTCATTTCGATTTGGGCCACTGATCCAGCGCTTAATATCATAGAATACCGGTACATCCTGATCCTGATAATTACCCTGGCTCACCCTCGTAGCTTCATATCCGAAGATGTATTCTATTACCCCATTCTGTGCCCCGGCGATGCCAATCACACTGGGGATTACATATCCATTACCGGAAACAGCGATTTTCCGACTGCCATCAGGCAGACAGATTCCCATAGTAGTATTGCAGCTGCCAAAGTCAATCACCAACGGCAGCTGCGTTTCCTCTGCTTCTTTTACTTCCATATCCAAAAGCGGAATCCGAACGCAGTTGACCGTCCCTGGGAAGGGACTCTCCATGCCCCAGTATTGTTCGTACAAGTATTCCGAGATATGCTCTGACGGAAAGTAAAGAATGGAATACTGATGCTTTTCCGGTGAAAGAATTGGCACTTCTTTTCCTTTGCAGATAAAGTAGTCCTTCTCCACTTGCTTCAGATACAAACAGGTATGGACCTGAAGGTTATCGTCCACCAGAAGCAGATTGCCCTCATAAAGAGAATACCCTTCTGATTCCATCAAACCACCATCCAACTCATCTACCGCCATATCTCGGTAGAGGACCAAACTGGCAGGCATACGTATCCCACCATCCTGTACCATATGAATCGGGAGCCGGTTCAACACACCCTGGATCCGTTCCATACCACCTTCGCAGAACTCATCAATATGCCGATAATCTTTTTGCCCGCGGAAACGCATAATCAAGCGAATAAACCCTTCTCTGTCCAAAGGGGCGACCGAGGTCGTCACCAGACGTTCTTTCCGGCAT
>Ga0153952_1000150_pt1 | contig 20269 bp, 17 predicted proteins | sample TSNJ036MetaG_FD_104746 | JGI IMG/M metagenome (GOLD analysis project Ga0153952, IMG submission 104746) | Attine ant fungus gardens microbial communities from New Jersey, USA - TSNJ036 MetaG | ecosystem: Host-associated > Fungi > Mycelium > Unclassified | place: USA: New Jersey, Wharton State... | reverse complement strand
GGTACAGCCACTGTAACAGTAGTATAAGTAGGACTGCAATCCAACAAAGAACTCCATCGAGTTCTTCTTGAACATCCATCTAGGGTGATCACTGAGGCATTCACTACCTCTCGATAACATCAAGTAGAGGGGATATAGCAGAGAGCACAACTCTTAGGAGTCTATCTCTGATATTTCAGTACCCAGTCTAGTAGTGGAGTTCTACTGCAAGTACCTGGTAGCTCCGAGATATATCCAGAGAATGGATTTTGATGCCATCTTCTGATTGGAACCTATTGCTTTAAGATACAGCAATTTTGGAGGGAGAGTGAATATAAGAGGACTATACCAAACTCCACTCCAGATACACCAGTATATCACAAATGGCCACTTACTGATTTGTGAGTTGATGATTTGATAATCAAAAGGCTCAAAAAAGCAAAGTTTAGACAGTAGCAAAAGATATTGTTAAGTCTGAGGTTTATCCTCAGACATACAGTCCTTAAATATATGATTGTAGTGGTCTGTGTACCAGAACAGACTACTACATGATCACTACCTATTGTTCTATATATAGGAGTGCTATTATTCTTGAAATAGAGATAACCTAACTATCTTAGGGCAGTCCTTTGTTCTATTCAAGAACAGATGATAATCTATGGGTAAAGATCAGTGTCATATACAAACATTGAGGACCTTGTATCTCTATGGGATCTTATTGTCTCTGGATCTATTTATAGCCAAAAGAAGCGCATTGAAGAGAGCTTCATGATGGTCATTGAAGCAAATGATTATATTAAGCGGTTCCTGAGATATTGGCGATTTAGTGTCTAGTGACTTGGTAATCACTGACTGATCTGCTGATAACTCAGTGAATACTGATTTCTTTGAGATGTTTTTGGTACCATTTGAAAGGTCTTCTTAAGGGCTTTTGGTGGCCATTTAGATTGTCAAAATTGGTCAAGTATTTCCGGAGTTATAGTCCAAATGAAGTTTATGACACAAGATAGGAGCACATAACTCCTCAGATTGCTGCTGATGAGACATGGATGGTAGTGGTGATAGTGATGATTCCTTTTCTTTTAAGGACATATAGATTTCTTGGTTAGATAGAATAGCTATAGTATCTACTTCTAGCTACCAAGAATGAAACAACTATTGTTCCTAAGAAGGGAACCTCTACTCTAGATAGAGCTTTAAGAGCGTTACTATTATTCCCCTGTGTAGACAGATGACAATGCACCTGTAGTATGGAGCAGATAGTGAAAAGAAAGTATATAGCAATACCAGAAAGTAAGGTTAGATCTCAAAGTAAGAATACTGGTATTGTCCAAGTTCTCTGCTTGCAGTCCCTAACTAACTGCAAAGTTCCCTTTATACCTGGGACCCAGCTTCTAAAAAGCCTATGAGTGCTATACTCACTAGTAAGAATGATGATAAGAGTAAGTATTGGCAAGGCCTCAAGGTGAGGGGTTGCCTAAGGTATCAAGTTCTAATATTAAGGTACAGACTTAGGACTGAAGCTCTGACCCTAACTAGTGACAATTGAAAGGAAAGAACTTGATAGAGTTCTCCATTGGATTTCTACTAGTACTTATACAAATATCCCATAGTCTGTGTGCCTGCTTTCCATGGTCACAAGACTATAACTAATAACTATATAGTTCTTTACATAATACTGTCCTATGCTATTTATATCTTCTCTACATTGTATTTCTAGAGGTTTCCCATTAAGTTGATAAATACATGGGAGGTATTTTCCTTCTTTGGAGCCAACTTATAACATAAGATGTTTATAACTAAGGAGACAATATATATAGTATAGACCATCCTCCAGGAGTCTCATCCTATTCTTTGAGGTTTTTCCTGGAGGTGAGTTATAATATATTCTGTAGTGTATCTATACATATTGAGGTTTCTCCTAGAGTCCACTTTAGTTGCCCTTACATAGGGAGAGTATTGGACATGAACTGATTAGTGTGATGTCATTTTCTCTTTCTACTCTTTCTATTTATGTTACTGCCATTATTAATCTGAAACATCCAAACTTGTATAAATAGTATTTTCTTAGAGTAGGCTCACTCAGTCATCTACCACACTGGGTAACATCTGAGATCATTTACTACAGTTTATAATTTTATCTTTTGTCTAAGTAGTTTATCCTATGTGCCATTGTGTCATGGTATGAGTAACTACCATCCACCTCCTTTGTTCCTATATTGTAAGGATAGGTCAGTTCATTCCAACATCATTGGTTATGACCAATGAGCTTATGTCTCAGTGGCTTAGTCATGCTGACCCTAACCATACTCCATATCCAAGTTGACAAGAAGAACTTGATGGAGTTCTCATTCAATTACTGTATACTTATACACAACCTGTATTTACAACTATTTATAATGTCCTGTGCATCTCTTTTGAGTAACTCCCTTCTGCACATCTGATAATCAAAATTAAAAGAAAAGAAAAAGAAAAGAAATATAAATATTGACTTGGCCATTTTGCCAAGTCATGACAGTTGGGTCACCTTGATGAAGTGACCTATTGTGCCCTTGACATGGGTTGGGAGCTTGCTAGGCTTCATTCCCTGAATGGAGCTGAAACTAACAGCATGTTCAGTCTTGGTAGATATTTTAATGAATTGATAGTTTTCTATGTGTTGTCAACTGTCATGAATAAATTGTATTGATTCATGTGCAAATAACTAAACCTCCAGTGTCATGATTTTTTTTGGAGTCAGAATTTGTATTCCTAACAAAGAGTGAACAAAGAGTGATGGCCTAAACAGGGTCCAACATGAGGGTGTACCTAATGCACAATCATTCACAAATCAACCATGTCGTGATATTCTAGCCACATCCCGACATACAAACTCATGTGTTGTATGTTATGTCAATTCTGACCGTTCGCTGACAGAATTTTTGATTTGAAATTAAAGCCCCTTCATGGGTCCCTATTTTGACTACAGATCCATTGGTGGATATTACAGCTAATGCATGCCATCAAAGCGTACTGTCGCTCGCAACAACTTATTTGTTATTTCCCTCCCATCCGTTTACAGCTCTCCGCGTCTTTGCCTCCTCTACTCTGGAAAAATATTCAGGCTTCAAAAAACCCCGCTCATCCCCCGCGGACAGCACGACGCCATTGTCAGAAAGTTCGAATTTGATTCCAGCCTCAAGCGCTTTCTGAACATCAATGAAAATGAGAATTTGTGAGGAATTTTTCATTCCTGCCCGACAAACGGCTAAGAATCAGGAGCATGTGTTGTTCAGTATGGGTGCGCACCGCTGATAATATCGCCTCCGGCAACACCTTGAGCGAGATGTATATGATTCCGCTTCATCTTCGATAGTCCTTCTTTTTGTATGATATTCCATGCATTTCTCGTCGTTCCATGTACGGCTAGTTTTGTTGGTATATCATCCACACTTAAGATAGGCTTCATCTCGACTTTGACCATCTATCTACAGTCAGTCAATCTAATTAGAATAGAGGAAGTTGGACGTACACTTAGTGAATGTCCTTGGTTCGCTTTGATCCACCACACACCATGGGACTCATCTCCCTTAACATTGGCAGATCCTACGCTTGTTCCGTCAGGGAGCTCAAGAACCAATGTAAATCGTTGTTTCGCGTTGTCCCGAACAATGTCTTTCAATTGGTCCAGCGTAGCACCGAGAGTTTGTATGCGAGGCCTCTTTAACTGAAGGTTTTGAAAGGTGGAAGGAGCAAAAAAAAGTGGAAGGAACCATTAATAGGTTACCCAAGAAGAAAAGGAGTGATACCGACAATATCTTCAACTTTCACGAATCCATCCGGTCGCATTAATATACCCTCCGACAGCGCTCCATGCCTCAATATCCACGAAAGCGTTTTGGACAGCCGTACGCCAGGTGAATCTGTATCCATGCCACGAAGCCTTGTAGGATTTCCTCCTCCCTTACCAGATAACGACAATTTGTCACCACTGTCGCCTTTCGCGAAGCGCTTCCATCCATTTTTCTTTGACTTTGACTGCATAGTGCTATCAGCTGGCTCAGTCATTCTGGTATTTCGTAGAAGAGAGGAATGGGATTTTTGTGAGGTTGACAATAACAACGGATGGGATGATAACAACTTTTGGGAGAAAGATCGCCGAAGATGGGAGTTGAACAGACTGGGTTGATAGACGTAAGAATGATAAGCCGACACGATGAATTTAAACATGCATATATCACAACATGGTTGATTTGTGACACAGCGGACAATCACTCGCCGGCCGCGTGATGCTGTCAACTGATCTGTCACTTGGCTGTCCACTAAATCTGCATATCACAGATGTCATGCACTTCCGGGGAGGGATTCACTAGGCCCACGGGTCCGTGTGGTTACATCAGACTAGAAATGGCACATAGGTACTTAGCTTACTTGGACAGTGGGTGAATTACTTGGACAAAAGGTGAACTACTTGGACAGCGGGTAAACTCGTAGTTAAGGACTCTCGTAGTATATATTTATATATATGTCGGTCTCTGTCTTGTAGACCTCAGTCGTTATCAGTAGAAGTGACGTCTGAGTTTCTATTGCTTTCTAGATGAAAACCAGAGTACATTTGACATCCTTGGATTCAGTTCGGTGTGCATTTGTCTTTCGCAGCGGCCAGCATTAGTCGGCTCTTCATACTTTCAAGCGAAAAGCACGTTGCTCTTCTAGGAAGAGATTTATCCTATTATCTCACATCGCACATATTATTGTCGTTTAGAAATAATGCATGCTGCGACATGTATCTTGAAAACATCAAGAATAGATTTGGACCATTGGATGCACCTGGTGAAGCCTTGGCTTGACGGGGTCACTCGTTTGGTGTCAACTACCATGTCATCTTGTATGAGACGCATACGAATAATCTGCATTTGTGACAGCTTTGTACAAAGCTGATGGCCTCATAGCTTCCTTATGTCGCAAGCGGTTGATCATCACAGGAAACATCACAGGAAGCTTTGTACTGATCCTGCCAATGATCTTGATCCGATTGAATTAGAGGTTCTTGAATAGGCAGGCCCCCTGCCTGCATTTCATTCTGCCTTGTCAACATTTTCTGTCCTCTTTACACATACATGATACAACGATAAAGTTTAAAGTTTGGCAGGTAACCTTCCTGCACCACTCAACCTTATTGTTTCCCCATTGACGTATGGGCAATCCAATACCCATCGGACAGTCTTTGCAAACTCTGAAGGTTGGCCGAACCGCCTTGGATATATGATTCCATCATTCTCCAGACTCTTTCGTATTTTGCCTGGGAAATGCGCGGTCATGTTACTGTTGAAAACACCTGGAGCAATGGTAACGACACGGATGGAATGCCTAGCCAGATCGCGTGCCATGGGAAGAGTCATCGATCGAAGCGCACCCTTAGTTGCAGAGTAAGCGGTTTGGCCTGGTTGACCCTCGTACTACAATCGAAGGTCATCAATAGGTCAGCTCCAGTTAGGTCAAGAGTGAAGTTCCAAGTCTCACAGCAGCAGCACTCGATACGAAAATAACAATTCCCCTCTCCCCATCTGCACCTTCCTCCGGTTCAACCTTGACGAGATGCTTCAACACTAATCTTGTCAAGTTGAAGGATCCAGTCAAATTGACAGCTAGTGCAAAATCCCAAAGGTCCAGTGAATGGGGCTCTCCATGTGCATCAATGATCTTGGCAGCTGTACCAACACCGGCACAATTGATAACACCACCAAGACTAGCTTTTGTTTCGCGCGTCCATGCAACAGTCGATTTGACTGCGGCCTCAATTTGCGATACATTTGTGATGTCTGTTTTGAAGAATTTGAGATTTGGATGGTGAGCTATAGTGTTTGGAGGAGGAGAACGATCGACAACGAAGACGAAAGCTCGCTGAGAGAGTAAATCTTCGACCGTCGCGAGCCCAAGACCGGAAGAGCTGGTGAGCTGAAATGTCAATAACGATAGGAGATGTTGGAAGTTTCTGACCCTCCAGATATGACAAAAGTGCGCTTTGCGACTTTCATAAATGATGATTTGGCATTAAAGAGATGATTGGTGTTTGATCTTATTCACGTGGAAAGACACCCGAGTGTACTTACGTCATCAGGAAATCCTTGATTCGCCTGTTTGTTACAAGAGTCGATAATGTTCCGTCCTGCTCTGCGTTCTTCTGTGGGTGCTAAAGTCGTTGTCTCGATACAAATTTTGATTAGATCCCTCAGACTCGTCTTCTTCGCGGGACAGTGCCCTCTTCCTTTCTTGCTGGTCGATTAACTGTATACCGTTGCATTTCACAGCAAGTTCGCTCGCAAATCCAGGAAGCTATCGGCTCAACACCTGTCGTACTGTTCATGAAAGGTACTCAAGACGCCCCGCAATGCGGTTTTTCACGCGCCGCAGTGCAAGTCCTTGGAATTCAAGGTGTACCTGCAGAGAAACTTCGGACATACAACGTACTTGCAGACGAGGAACTGCGACAGGGCATCAAGGAGTTTTCGTACGTCTTGAATTGACTTATTTCGTCGCAAGTCTGATGCCTTTGTCCATCCAGAGAGTGGCCAACCATTCCTCAAATCTATGTAAACGGTGAATTTGTCGGTGGATGTGATATTCTCATTTCGAGTGAGTGGTGATCCGTCATGTGGGCCTGATAAAATTGTTGACTGCTACTAGTGCACCAATCTGGTGAACTTGAGACCTTATTGGAGAACAACGGCGTTATCCCAAAGGTCCCTGAACCGCTGGTAACAGACGATACCACCCCACCCTCATGATACTTGTTCATCTCTCCACTCCACCCAAATTTAATCCAATATACATGGAAGGGACAAAACTAACGCATTTTCCCAACTCTTCCTATGCTCACATTCCCGCTTTAAGTGGAGTGTCATCCATTTAATGATATCCAGACTTACTCGAATTACCGAATAAGCCAGAAAGTTTATATAAATTCAATGGTTCCATCTGAATCGATCTTCCCTCTTTTCACTGTCTCCCCTCTAGCCTTCAAAATGTCCTCAATTGTACGCAGATTGCCCTCTGTAGATTCCTTGAACCAGTCGAGGTGATCCGCAATGAGATGCCTACGTAGTGAAGATTAGCACGTATTGTGCACAATTTAAGTATACACACCGGTTCTTACAGCCCGGACACTGCACGAGGACGATTCCCTCCTCGTACGAGTGTTTGGTAAATTGATGCGTTGATCTTTCACCACACCCTTCAACTGTGCAAGTAAAAGTTATTGAAAGCTTCGGTTCAATTTTACCCAGTATCTGTTTGAACACAGTGTGTCCCTCTGCTTCCTGAATTGTTCCTTTTTCAGTACTTACAGAGGAGCTGGTTGCATCTGATGCAGCAGTGGAATATCGTGAGCGAGATATATGTGCAGCTACACTGGGACGGAAGTAGAGCCGAACTCTGAGTGACGAAGGAAGGATAGGACTAGGTATAACAAGACTACGGAGTGGCGGTGGGAGGCCTGTGTTTCGAAAGAGTTTACAAGGCAGCATGATAGTGGACGAAAGGAGACAAATTTGTTTGTGGCAGCCAAATATACTCAGCCACAAGATGTAGATCTCTATAACCACATCAAGCAATCCTTCCAAAAATATTGCAGAGGGATAGGACATAAGAGTACATTGTAAAAGAACACAAGCGGAAAGTGATATCGAAGTGTATGGGGGATTGACTGTCCACTATACGACTCCTGGACTTGTTTTTTCAATCTCGGAGAGAAAAGAACCAAGTTCCTGTTCTACTATCAGAAACGGACAGGGGCTACAACATGGATGAGCGTACTTTGTTATTTGGCTCGTAACTGAGGCCAAGCTTGACTGCATCAATCGCTTCCTTGGGTCTGGCCAGGCCAAGCAAGGCTTTGGCTTTACGGTAGTGCCCCTTTGGCCAGTTTCTTCGGACAGCAATCACAGTTTCTGCATCTGCAAGAGCAGACACATAGTCTTTAGCATCAAAATATGCAGCAGAACGGTTGGACACTGTTGTGGACAGTTCTTCGCGCATGAACTGGTTGGCTTCCCAGGACGGCCGTTGTGTTGCGAGTGTGGCAGCTTTTGAGTAACATTGGATGGCCTGTTGCATTTTACCACTTTTGAATAGAGACTGCATTGAAATCAATACATAAGAAATGATTGCAACAGATAGGACTGACGTTTCCCTCATCCTTGGCAGCAGTGACTAATTGTGTTAGTTTCTGAGAGACGACATTGCTGGGTGGTGGGCAAGCGAGATTAGGATTGATAGCAAGTAGCCGAGTAAGTCGGTTGGTAACATCAAAATCCAAATTACAATTGTCGCATTTCTCTAGTTTATGTGGTTCACATACTGCACTTACGCCGTCGGTGCCAAGTGCAAGGGGCACTGGATGGAAATCCTGGTCAATGAGGGCTAGCAGGGCAGGATCTGGGGAGGGCATTATGGCCTGCTGAGGCTGCTGAGGGCCATGAGAGTGGGAAGACTCGCCCGGTGCATGCGAATGTGAGTGCGACATAATCAATAGCCAGACTATTTACTTGGCCACGTCAAATTCTATTCAACACCATGTGACTGTGCGACTCTTCCCCTTTGTCAGCACAACTTGAGTGAATTTTTCGGTAATCCATCTATCCTCCAACTCTCATCATCTTTCTGATCTTCTCTATACTCGCATTCTAGAATGACAAATGGTCTTGTAAATGAAACTTCGACCCTTGAGAGCAAATTCTGTAAGTCTCTCATTCTCTCGCAAGCACTGTCCCACTTATCCTAGATTTTTAGCAAATCTCGGTCTCGCCAAGTCTGCCTATGTCCCACCACATCTTAGGGCGCAGCGGGCTGCCTCCTCTCCTGTAGCTACACACAGGTATGTACGACTCTTTCTGACTTCTTCCACTTTTTGGTGTTGAGCCACTGCTCCTTCGCAGAAGCGACTGGGATAATTCCCGTCCCACTACCCCTTCCAACTCTTATCGCAATAGTGGCAATTCTGCTTTGGAGTCCAGAAGCAACAACAACAGGAGTAGTTTCTTCTCCCGGGACAACAGCCGAACTGGTGGCGGTGGCTGGTCCGGTCCCCATTCTAATGCTTCTTCTCGTGACCCCTCGGGCACAACGTTCGGCTATGGTGTCTGGAAAGATGGCAAGCATCATGTTGGATCTCGCAATATGCGCATGGAGAAAGAGCTTTTTGGTGATACTAGTGACCCCACGAAGCAACACACCGGCATCAATTTTGAGAAGTATGACGATATTCCTGTCGAGGCTACTGGTGCAGATGTCCCAGAGCCTGTCCTCTCCTTCACCAGCCCACCCCTGGACCCCGTTTTATTGGAGAATATAGGGTATGCTATGTATGCTACACCCACTCCCGTTCAAAAGTACTCCATTCCCATTGTTGCCAATGGACGAGATTTGATGGCATGCGCCCAGGTAATATAACACTGTATTATATAATGAGAGTGACCAACTGGCTGATACATCCTCCTCTAGACCGGTTCCGGTAAAACAGCTGGCTTTTTGTTCCCTATCCTTTCTGCCTCCTTTTCAAATGGTCCCCTCGCACCTTCACCAGACGCCGTTGCAAATTATGGTCGCGGCCGCAAGGCATACCCTACTGCCCTTATCTTAGCCCCTACCCGCGAGCTTGTGTCGCAAATTCACGATGAGGCTCGAAAATTCGCATACCGATCCTGGGTTCGTCCCGCCGTTGTTTACGGAGGTGCTGATATCAATCAGCAACTGCGTCAAATCGAGCGAGGCTGTGACCTTCTCAGTGCCACTCCTGGTCGCCTTGTCGATCTCATTGAACGAGGACGTATCAGCTTGAGTAATGTCAAATATCTGGTTTTGGACGAGGCTGATCGCATGCTTGACATGGGGTTTGAACCTCAAATTCGACGCATTGTTCAGGGCGAGGATATGCCTGGAGTTCATGAACGCCAGACCCTCATGTTCAGTGCCACGTTCCCCCGTGACATTCAGATTCTTGCCAAGGATTTTCTGAAAGACTACATCTTCCTCTCTGTTGGTCGTGTGGGTAGTACCTCAGAAAATATTACCCAGAACATCGAGTACGTCGAGGACAATGACAAACGAAGTGTTCTTCTCGATATCCTTGCATCACAGCCTAAGGAGGAGCTAGGCCTTACCTTGATCTTTGTTGAAACTAAACGCATGGCTGATATGCTCAGTGACTTCTTGATGGCCCAGAACTTCCATGCGACGTCTATACACGGTGACCGCAGTCAACGTGAGCGTGAAATGGCGCTACAGACCTTCCGGACTGGTAGGACCCCCATCCTTGTTGCTACGGCTGTTGCCGCACGTGGTCTTGATATCCCCAATGTCACACACGTTATCAATTACGATTTGCCATCCGACATTGATGATTATGTTCATCGCATCGGTCGTACCGGTCGTGCCGGCAACACCGGTAACAGCACTGCCTTTTTCAACAGAAATAATAAGAACATTGCTCGTGATTTGTTTGAGCTTCTTCGCGAAGCCAATCAGACAATTCCTACATGGTTCGAGACCTTCCTCACTGATGCCACCTACGGGAACAATGGATATCGTGGTGGCCGAGGCCGTGGCGGCGGCAGAGGAGGTCGAGGCAATGGCAATCGGGATCATCGTTATGGCGGAGGAGGTGGAGGTGGAGGAGGTTATAGCAGTGGAGGCTACGGCGGAGGGTATAGTGGTCCGGCAAGGTATGGAGGTGGCGGGCCTCCGAGTGGAGGTTATGGTGGCGGAGGCTACGGCGGGGGTTATGGTGGTGGTGGCGGAGGCTGGTGGTGAACATTTCTTTGTCAGTGGATTTGCTGTCCATCACCGCCGTCACTTACATGAACAAAACACAAGAAAAAAATTTCTTTCTTCCTTCGGTTTCTGGATTTGCTTCATCAGTTTGAACAATCGCCATCTTGGCTTGACTATATGGTCACTCTCGTCGCCAGTATGTAACATCGACCCATACTTCTTTTCTGACATACACACATCATATGCACGCACACTATACGCCTAATAATGCAATTCCTTAGATTCAGGTTTCATCGTTTCTCTCCGGTTTGCTCGCATGGAATGGGTTTTATTGTTGCCGATTATCTCTCCTCTGTTGAAATTACGGACGTTGGGATCGCAACGCTGTTGAAGTTTGTGTATGATGAAAATACCCCTTCCTATCCAATTTCACCGCTTTATGGTTGTAACTCTTGGTTGCAACTTTTGACGATTCGGCGTAACTCTTCTTTATATCCTCGGTTTGGTTCGACACGAACTGTTCGATTTGGACTTGGGGCGCAATTCATCTCTCCACCTGTATATTACGGACAACCTCACCGTACACGCCGGTACATGGTCATTAATCTTGCATCGCATCCTCTCCCATCGCATTTGCATTGCATTTTTATTGCTTTCTCGTCATCTCAAACTCTCGCGATCCACTTGCCTTTTTTCATCATACACATTGAACGGTTTGTTATATTATATCGGTCATGCAATGAAGTTGATAGATGCGGGCACACTTTTCTATCTACCTTTTTCTCCCTCTTCACGCTTTGTCTCTTCTTTCTCCGTGCTGTCTTATGCTCTTTTTTAAATCCTTTTCCTTTATGTTGTGTGTTAGCTTTTTGGGTTTTCTTAGATACTTGTTGGACGAGACTTGATCCTTCTATAAATCATCTTATGTTCCAATCACCGTTTGAAGTCAGCTGATGGCTTGGAAGTACATGTTTGAAGAAATCTCATCATTTGTTTGTCAGTCTTCAGTGACAGTGAATATCATCTGTGTATCTCTTCAGCTCAGAATGTAGGGTCTTCATCTTGAAAGTCTGTGCTATTGATATTAAGATTTGAAAACTCAGAGAAATAGTTGCTAGAGGAAATTCGTCATATGTCTAAATTTGAGGAGCCTAGAGATATTCTGTATCTTTTCAGATCCCCTAATAGGCACAGGTGAAATCCAAAAAGTTCTGTATAAATAGTTGTCAGTCATCATAATTACTTCTGTATACAATCCCTGGACAAACATGATGATGGCAAGTACCGAACTGGGAAATCTAGCACCACCGAGTTTAAGAGTGTCCTTTATTCAGTGCTTCTTCTCGGCCAGCGTGGAACATCTTGTATCGCATTAGAAGACACAGGAAAACTAAGAATTGACCGGTACGCCCGCCGATATCAGGACAATGCCTAGTTCTGTGTAAGTCCCTTTTTTGGTATGATTCTCTTTCACTCAATCGAAACTGAATTCTGGGTAGCCATTCAACGGGGTCACAGATACCTAGATTACCAGAGCCTGTCGTGCTTGCCTGGACTCCAGACTATGGCGATGGGGACGTTGCCTATATCGCGAGACCTCCTGGTCCATCCGCGTCCTCTGCGGTCGGTACAACTACGCTACCGATGGAAACAGTCAGAGAAGAGCAATCACCCCCGCATCCATCCCCACATCCATCCTCAGTCGACGAAATGAGCGATCATGAGGACCATTGGACGTCAGTAGTATCATCGGCACACGCTACCATTGGTGAAGGTCCAGTATCAGTGTCAGAAGAAAATGCTCCTAGTACCTTACAAGAAGAGAGACCACCAGAGTGCGTGATCTCTTGTGATGAAGTTCGGGTGACAATCTCATTATACAATATACGCAGTTATGTCGAAGCTTTACTACCCACCACCCCAGTGGATTATTCATTTCGCCTCGTCGAAGAGGATCCGAACTCTATGGTAGTCGTCCCACCCACGGATGTAACAGATACACGACCGCTTTACCACATCCGCGTTGTTCACGATTTATTTGATCCGAGTTTCTTTGTGACCTCGATCCGAAAAGGAAGTGACGACGGCCACTTTGTAGGTGATTTCAGGTGAGTTGGATATCTAGCAGTTTTGTAATTGGCTATATGTCTTACCTTGCATCTCAGGACGAGGGCAGACTGTTCGGCATTGGAAGAAACCGTTTATTTCAACAGATCCGAGGATCATATTTTCAAGAAACTGGTTCCTGGTACAAAAAGAGACGAGGTTTGTATTGGTAGCAGTCGTTGCTTTTTGCTGAGGTATACTATTTGAATAGTTTCAATGGAAGCTGCAACATGCTGATGGGGGATTGCTGCAATGGAAGTGGGGAAAATGGTGGACTGTAAATCCTACTTTTCTTGGCTCCTTGCTACTCACCCTCAGCTATCTAGTGTCGCTATGTTCCTGAACAGATGATCTCAAAAGGCAAAAACCATAACATTGTTGCTCAGTTCTACCCTGCAAGAATGCGATCGCCTACAAATTCTCAGAGGTTCACTCGAATGACCATGGAACCCTTGGGGCAAAAGTACTTCGACGAAATACTGCTCTCGGTGCTAATCCTGGAGAGGAAGAGGAAGAAAATTATAACACACAGGAGTTAATAGAGAGGGAGAACTTGTAATGATCTAGTGATACAGACGTTTGGAAATGATTGTCATTGATGAATGACCAGTGAATCTGGTGTTTTCAGGCCTGGATCGATATCCCGAGCGGATGACACGTGAACTGATAGCTCTTGTGCCATTTTTTTCACGATATGCGATACTAACCCTTCAAACATCACCCTGTCATCACCAAGAACCCAATTCGACTCTAGTATAACCCGTGCAGGCACTTGGGTGCTGTCAATAAGCCACTGCATTCTACACATCAAGGCGGTGCTTGATTGCGGTGTGGTCAAACCGTAGCGTTCCTTAGACTGTGAACGAACCGGGTTTCGACGAGCTCTGCGAGACCAAGTATTTGTGTCCGCTTGGACTAAAACTGGATCTAGGTGGAGCATAGTTGAGGACACTTCTTCAAGAGCTAGCGGACATTCACGTGCGACTACACAGGCCAGACTGCAGATTCTAAGCAACGCAGCTTGCAGATTTTTGGCATTAATTGAACTTGAAGACAACTTAAATTGGCCAATGAGGGTATTCCTTGGCGGTTGTAGAAAATGCAAGGCATTAGTCGAGTTAACTGAAAGACGCCCAAATGACTGATGAAAGCAAGATGAATTTAAGAAGTTGTGTTCTTGAGATGCTCTTACATCAGGAATATGTTCCTTCGTGAAAGACCAAGCTATCCCCCAACGTCGAGTTTGACCCTGGACAAACTCTGTCATCGCGTATGTCCGAACCTGACAAAAGAACTAAGCCGTGTTCACGAGGATCCACAATCTACTCACAGAGCGTTTACGGAGCAAAGTGACAATCTCGGAGATTGTGGACATTTTACCCATCATTGAAGTGAACCATCTTACTATTTTTGAGCCTTGATGAGACTGTTAACAGACAAAATGTATATCACCTGCATTTTCCTCTGTGACGTTCGCTTTCATCGACCATTTGACCGATAAATGCAGCCTCTCCACCTGGCAGATAAATCATTTCAGTATCTGCACCTGTGCATACCTGGAACGTCGGCTCGAATCAATATCTGGACAACTGACTCCAAAGAACATACACTACTAGGAGGAGCTTCCTTGGATTCTGCTAAGCGAGTGATTTCGGTTCTACTGGCATAGAACGGGGGATTGCACATGATAAAATCAAACCTGACAGATTACTATTAGCCTGTCAGCTGGAAATTCTGCACAATATACCTACGGCTGCCCTGAGTGACCCTCGAGAGGAAAAAGGATTGGTCCATCTGGGGAAGCTCGCATGAGTCTGATTCGATCCTCGAGCTTGTTTATCTGAATATTGTGTTCTGCACATTTCAAAGACTCGTTATCAATCTCTAAGCAATAAGTATGAATGAGTGTGGAATAGTAAGTTTATTTCACCTGTTGCGATAAAATTCCAAGATGGCTCCATTTTGCATGCTAGGAGAGGATAAATGGCAGAAGCGCCTGTCCCGCTGCAACACAAGAACAACAGATTAGCCTCATACACACCGCGAAAGTACAGGACATACATGTCAATCCCGTGAGTTGTGCGTGCATCTTCCTGTAAGACAAAGTCATGAAATCTCATGATGTCTTGGATCCAAAGGACATAGTTAAGCCTGTAAAGCCAATCAACTACACGCTGGTTATATCGAGATAGTTGGTTGACCTATTTGGTACCTAGTGGCTGATGAGCCTTGGCGGTCACAACCGAAGTAATGATTACGCACAGGTGGACATAGCCGATCTTGTGGTAGAGTCAACCGTAATCCAAAGTCACGATGTAGAAGAGCCTGTGTCAAACATCTACACTATATAAAAGGCACGATCAGGCATGTTGCTTCACATCGAGTGATTTTATACCTCTGTGCTTCTGCATCTCGAAAGTCGATTGGTTGGCCAGACTTGACACTGATTGGGAAGAACATCAAAGTTGAAGTGAGTCAAATAGTGTGTAGCTTACTGTTCAAGTAAAGGTGGATAAGTTTGCGCGAGTTCCTCAAACTGTATTTGCTTCGAGTAGATGTTTCGTCTGTGCATTTGCAAGTGATGGTGGAAGAAGACTGTTTAAATCAATAAATACAAACTTACTCTGTTCTCGAGATCATATATCTACTAGTACTGGACGACGTCACCAGACATGACAGGACCTACCAATGCCGTAGCCAGTTCAATCGCTGACTCTATCATACAACCAGCTTGAGACGACAAACTTATCTAGTAATTCTCTGAAATATTCCAACTCAAAGTGAGAGATCACTACTCAGTACATAATCACTATCAAGTACAAAATATTTCATGAGATTTATGCCATAATTTACCCTATTCCCTGACTCCTAGACCAAGTGACAACAATAAATTCTCATCTTCTTTACACTCCTTTGGATCTCTAAACACCCTCAGTTTCACGCAACCTGGTATCTGCGTTCGAACTCTATACACACGTGCCTGCAGATCTTGTTTCTTTTTCTCACCCTCCGACATCTTACCGATACTCCCACTACTCCCAATTGAACTTCCACTACTACTCCAAGTGCTCTCGATTTCATGCCCACTATCCATTTCACTAAATCCAACGCCAAGAAGATCAAAGCTCTGTCTCCTGTTTCCGGAAAACGAGGTGAAGCGGATGCTAGGCTCAGGTCTGTAGTATCTCGAAGATGCAGAGGGCAAAGCAATGGGGGACGATGATGGCAATTTCGAGGTTGAAGATCCATGTCGACGTGATGGATCACGCGAAGTAGAAGGTATGGTCAGACCATGGGTGTGTACACCGAGCGGAGTAACAGCAACTGGTGGTTCCGTGATGTATGCAGCAGTAGGCTCAGAGATAATTGGGGTAGATGTCAGTGACGTTGAAAAAATCAAATGTGATAGGGAGGGAACGGAAGAAGATATTGTGGGATCGGGTGTTGGTGAAGAGAACGTGAAAGTAGGAAGCGATTGTGGTTGAGGTGTATCGGTAAACTCCTCATCCAAAAGTTTCTCTCGCAATGGCCCATCTGGCAATCGATCTGACACACTCGCCCGCATGGAGGCAAACGTATCTGAGAATGCGCGCTTTGCTTTTCCAAACCGGAGAGTGGTAGGCTCATTTCGACCGGCTGCTGTTGGTAGATTCGACGTGGTGGGAAGCATACCGTTCCCGTTGCAAGTTCTATTATGCATATTGGCTCCAACTACACTCGAACCTGTTGGATCATGGATGGGGTCGTAGAGTGATTCTTCAGCGTCACGGATAAAGATAGCGATGATTTGTTTTGGCCTCTCTTTTGCAAGTCTGGGTGTACCGTACATTTATAAAACAGTAAAAAACTAAAGGAAACAAACTCACTCAGCATACAGCTCTAGGTCCTGTTCCCCAGAATCACCGATCAAGATAAATTTCGAACAAGGTAATGAATCCAAAACATCAACCACTCCTGCCCGTTTACGCGCAGCCGGGTTGGAGAGAAGACCACTGAAGAAGGATCTTCCTGCATATGATTTGAGTTTGATTGAGCCTAACGTAATTTAAGAAGGATTTTAGGAATTTTCCGAAGAGACGAACCGCGTGGTAATCCTGAGATACTAAAAAACTCGTGGAGAAGAGAAAGATATTCAAATGGTCCATTACTCTATGCAACCATGAGCCTATTGCATGCACCCTTCGGGAGAAAATTTTTACCACATAATGGAACCGAACTCCTTTATTCCACATGTTTGTATACCATTCTCCCATCCCTGGAATTATTCCGTCCTTCAACTCTTTGACAAAGACATTGTGAAATGCAATTCTTGCTCCTTCCGTCACCCCCGAGTACTTGATGGTATCGTCAATGTCAGAAATGACACGTATTGGAGTGTGTGTAATTGGTGTGGTGATATGGGTATGGGCTGTACGTGTCGGCATCAAAAAACGGGATAGAGCGGACTGCGGAGGAGACAGGGAGGCCAGTGCAGGGAGAGCTGTGAAGATATTGTGCAAGTGCGGATAGTGATGCGAGTGGGAATGCCAGTGAGGATGTGAAAAATTGTTCTGCAATTGGGGCTGGGATGGTGAAGAAGTATCGTGTGATAAGGTAGATGATGACGCAAAGGAGCTCGGTGGTGGTGGTGGTGGTGGTGGTGGTGGTAGAAGCTCTGCCACTATCGTTAAATCAAACTCCTCGTGTGAATCGCAAAAGGCAATATCAACGCCACTAGGATGTCGCCGTAGGTCTTCCCAGCTGATACAGAATTTTGCGCCAAAACTCCCATCAACACTTGTTTCAACATCCTGGGAGGCAAGCGGCCTATGCTCAGGCACATAGGTCTCAGAATCACTCATAGAAGAAGAGCGTGAAGAAGCGAAGAGGTGTAGTCGGACAGTGCGACAAGGGAGAATTGAGGACCAAAATAGTCGTAGTCTAGACTCGAGATTATAGTGTAACTTGTGGATAACATCGGCAGGGGTATCAACTTGTTTCGGAAGACCCACCGAGGGAGAATGAGAAGTTGCAATAAAGGTGTCAGAGCCGGCCTGATCCTGAGTTTCGGAATCGTCGAGGCCCAAAGACTGGAATTGCTGATCGAGAATTCCAAATTCTTCCGGCACCCTTGGGATATCTACCTCGTTGGCGTTGGGTGAGTCTTCCATTGAGACGATATTAGCTTGTGGATGTTGATCTATGATCCTAGGTAGTGCAGCAAAACCTGGATCCCATTGCTTGAGAAATAAATCAATCAATGAAACAAGGTACATACTCTTAGCCAAACGTAGACAGGCACGTTGAGACCGAGTAGCTGGCTCTTTGGGCCGACGACTGACTGCATATCCAGATACAAATACATCTATTGCGAATGGAACTGGTGAGCCACCGGAGTAGGTTGGGGATAATCCTCCGTTCACAGCATATCGCCTGGCAGCCCAACCCGGAAATAGAGTGAGGACTTCATCAACTGAGTCGTCCTGAACTCTTTTTCCACGAAGTTTTCGGGTAGCCCAGGCGCGCCAGGACTGTCTTCGCTCGTCAGTTGCACCCACAGCATTCGCTGCACGGGAGATGGGTCCTGCTAGGCGGGTTGGGGGGACTGAGTAGTTTATGAGTCCTTTTAGAGTCAAGAACTTTGACGAGGCAGAATAAAATTGTTTCCAGGAGGATGAGGATGGAGGCATGTCAGCTGTGGACATGGTCCAGCAGGTGGCGAACAGTCAGTCCATCTAGTTATAAAAAGAATAATTTGTTTAATTTGTTTTCTGCGCCCCAGTCACGTGTTTCCTGAATAGGACCGTGAAGCCCTTCAATAATTTATACATCGGTGCTTGTACACGGCCTCCTCGTAGACTACATGCAATTTCTCTAGTATATACTCAAAACAGAAAAGTAAAGCTTAAAGTTGTTGTAAATGATGGTGTTCATGTACTTTGTCTCCAAACATCATTTTTTGATTTTCTGATGAGTGTTCTAATTCATCAGGTGCTTAGTAAGTACATAGTTGTGCCACATAGTAGAACCTCGAAACCTCAGTTCCACACTTACAGGGACTGAGAGTCTCATCTTTACAGCAGCATGAGTAAGATGTAAATATACTAACCTCAGTCCCTTGATTCTCTCAGGAACCAAGCTTCTTTCTTCTTCCTGTTTTTAGTCCAAAACTCTCATTCTTCCCAATCTTACTCATACTTCTTCTTGATCTCACCTGCTTAATAGAGCCAGCCACTCTAGGTAGGATGAATCATTGTTTCTCAATTGTCTTTCTTCTCATCAATAGGGCCCACTAGGGGTGGGGGATACCCCCAGGGTAAGGGTAAGGGTAAGGGTAAGGGTGAGGTAAGAGTAGCAAAAGTCTACCCTTGGTCAAGAGTAGAGGTAAGGGTAGTCACTGACTTACCCTAGGGTCACCCTTGGTGGGCCCTACTCATCAATCACATCTGAAACAACTATTTCAGTAAATGTGTCAATTTTCATAACAGATATTACTTTACCAAGAATTGTAAAGGAAAAAAAGTTACCAGTATATAAAAGCAAAAGAAAAGGACTTTAGTACATGGAGCTTAGTGATAATGGTCTTTGTCTTAAAGATCAAGTTAATCACTTAGAACACAGTCCCAAATCCATTAGCAAAAAAAAATAAAGAGAAAAGTGAAAGATACAATCCAGTGGTAATTATAGAATAGTTATTGACTCAGAACTCAATCTATAAGTAATATAACAGTTTGTTTGTGATTTGGTCAGAGATAATATGGAAGTATTTTGTACTGGTGACAACACTAATACTGATAAGGTCCATTAATATTGTCAATGAAAAAAGAGGAATTGAGAATTGAAAAAGAGACCAAAGCAATGGGAAAAAAGGCTATTGATAGAAGAAAGTAGTAGGTAACTGTTAGGTAGATGGGGATAGCAGCATGGGAAGACTAGAAATATACTGTGAATTACTATGAATAAACTATGAGTGTGCACTCTAGGTTCTGGAAGGTAACACAATGAGTGAAGTTGAAGAGTGGAACATGCTACTAGATAAAATGAAAGATGTTGTTCTCTAGTCCCATGGTTTTACAACTGGTCTGGAAAGAACATAGTAATGACATAGAAGTAGTATAGCAACTTAGCCTGAGATAACTTAATTACACTCCAAGTCCAAGTTAACAAGGAGAACTCAATAGAGTTTCCATTAGATTCTATATACTACTTATACAACTACTATATGGTCTGTGCACTACTTTCCCACACTTATCATATGATGTCATCATGTGATATGACCCTGTGACATCCTTGACATATGACTCTATAACATGTGATATTGTTATATAATACTTTCCCACACTTTTTCCTTGTGTAGTAAGTCCAAATGAGAAGAGAAAAGAAAAAGAAAAAAAAAGAGATATAAATAATGACTTAGCCATTTTGCCAAGTTATAACATCCTTAATACTTCTTTCT
>Ga0153952_1000147_pt1 | contig 20424 bp, 25 predicted proteins | sample TSNJ036MetaG_FD_104746 | JGI IMG/M metagenome (GOLD analysis project Ga0153952, IMG submission 104746) | Attine ant fungus gardens microbial communities from New Jersey, USA - TSNJ036 MetaG | ecosystem: Host-associated > Fungi > Mycelium > Unclassified | place: USA: New Jersey, Wharton State... | reverse complement strand
TCATCAAGGGCGCGGAGACTGAGACAATGATTGAAGACGTTTTTGTCTATCCCAAATTTTACGCGACTAGCAAGGTGCTGGCCAGATACCAAGGATTTAATGACTTCTGCAATTCTGCGTTGTTTGTGAACATTGATTAAGGGTTCAAGGTTCATGGAGTCGGGGAGTGGTGCCAGTGATGAAAAGACATCCGGTTGATACAAGGTGTCGAAGTTGTTCGAGATGGGATTTACACCCACCGATTGATGAGGAGCAGTAGGGTCAACGAGATCAGGGAGTTTCTCTAATCGATATAACTGAGACAGATACACGCCTGGATAGTGGTTAGCTGATAACAAACTGAGAACCACTACCAACGTACCAATGAAAGGTATACAAGCGGTCGAAACAGGCGGTCGCTCAGCTTGTTTACCTTTGCTTTCTGCGCCACCGCTTACGACTGAGATCGAGTTTGTCTCCAGAGGTTTGACTTCAGCAATAGCATCAATTGCCTGACGTATGAACTTGAAGTCATCAACACTCGATGTGAATTGCTTCAAGTCCTTCAACACCCGAGTTTCAAAAATACCGATGCGATGCCAAGCCGGTTTCCGCATGGCTCTATTAACCCAATCACTCTGTAAGGCTGCAACAATGGCGGTAAGGGTATGGAAGTTGTTTTGGCCGTAACATTTCTACGAAAGTGAAATCAATACTTGCACTTCGTAACAAGGGCTCTTTCACTCACCCATGCAACACGAACAAATTTTCCGACAACCGTAGGTCTCTGGTTGGGGTGTGTCAAGACAATCTCTGAGATGACGAAGTTTGCAATTAAATTAAACCTGGCTCGAAGAGCGGCGAGGGCGCTGGTTTTCTCTCGGAATCTATGCTCAGCCTTAAACCTAGCACAGTCCTTCAGATACTCCGCCCAGTCAAGAACATTAATCTCTTTAGTTCCAGCCCAATCATCTAAAACAAGTTCCTCGAATTTGACACCTATGAAAAGTTCTCTGTCGATCATTGAAAAATGTCTCGCTAAGTCCTCCGCGCGAACACCAAGGATGAAAGACTGGTGCACATGGAGTGAAATAGCATCGCCAAATCTTGACAGGGGCGTTTCAGGATCCGACCCCTGAGAAGGTAATGGTAAGCGGCTCTCCAGAATCTCTGCAGGTACCGCTTCTTCAGGCAAAGGTCTTGACCCAACTGCGGGCAAGGAAGGAGGGTCAAGGCCAGGTGGAGGAGGAACCTTTGAAGGAAGATTGGTGGATAAGGATATTGTTGCTAAATCAATAACATCCAAATTCTCGTTCAAGCCAGATTCACTAAATTCAGATGTCGAAGTTGGAGGCGTCACGGTGCCCTGATCAGGTGATTTATCCCCGATAGAAGTCATTGTATCATCTCCTTCCTCGTCACTATCTGCGGGAAAACGTGGCTGTTCATCTTCATAATCTCCGTTGACGAGACGATCCCGAATATGGCGCACCCAGCCATTGACCTTTGATGTTTTTTCTTGTTGCCGTTCAGTGTTGATATGACCTTCCAATCGGCGTAGAGCAGCCTCAACATCACCATCCTCTTCATCGTCGCTCAATGAGTCAATCAAGGCATTCATTTGCCATTGCTGAATAGTTCCCAAACCACGAACAGATGACGCACTTGAAGAGGAGGGGCCAGAAATGACAGATGCTTGAGAGACGATACCCAAGGAGGAAACAGTTTCCGGCCTAGGTGCAAATTCGAAGTCACGACGAAGAGGTAATTTACGAAAAGGTTTTTTGAGACCCAAAGGAGCAGATGGACAGGGGGAGGAAGAATCTGACAGATCCAAGTCATCAAGTGAAGCGATGTCGAATTGCCAACGTGAGTCGCTTGTGGGCGGGAACATCGGCGTTTGTCCAAGCTCCGAAAGAGGAATACCAAATGACATGGTTGATGTAGTTTGGATAGAGATGGGACGCTCAGGGGATTTGGCGTCTTCTTGAACATTATCTGACTGGGGAGATGATCTGCTATTGCGTTGGTCTGCACGAGGATTGATGGAATCGTCGAAACCGGCGCGTACGGCTTCAGTGTAATCAGGTGGTGAGTGATTTAGGGAAGAGGGGATAAAGTTAGAGAGAAGATCAGTGGCAGCGTCACCAGATTCGCCTGTAGAGGTCTGTGAAGCACGGAAAATTGTCTGTTTCTCAGATTGGGGAGTCTTCAACAGTGCTGGAGGTCGTGGCGTGACTTTTGATGCGTACCGTCTGGCCTCAGCAGCCCTTAAGTAGGTTTCAACACCTCCATTAATGGTTAGCAAATCTTTGCTGATGTTGAGATCGAGGTCAAAGGCAGAAACGTCAGCGCAGGCACTGATAGGACTACGCATCATGGACCGAGAATTAAACACCCGAGTCCAACGACCAAAGCGACCGATGACTTTAACAAATGCATGAGACAGAACGCTTTGATGAATGGGGAGGAATTGAGCCACATTATCAGAATTGGGCAGTGGGCCTGGAGCATGATCGGTACGATGAAGGATACTTAGAGAGGAAATCGGGAGAGGAGTTGGGTGAGTGGGAGACAGCCCACTCGTGATATTCGTTGCAACTACGATGTTAGCATTTGCAATGACATTTCCTGTAATTTCAGGAACATGAGCCTCCTCGGGGAGAAAATCCAAGTCCAGATCGGAGGTTTCCCCATCCTCCTGAGCTTTCTTTACGACTTGTGCAAAATGTTTGCCAAGAACATGATCTTGTGGTTGAGAGGGCTCCTCGCGTTTGCTCTTGGATGATTTTGCCTGCGTATGGTTATGCTTACACTCCTTCGCAGCCTTGATTAGCCGTTTCACAATTCCCTGTTGCATGAAAAATTCAACGCAATGCAATATGCGGTAAATCCGAATGTCTTACCAACCCATCGGAGTTTTTCTTGAGCACGGGTTCCCTGAGAAGGGAATTCAACCACTTGGTCAAAAGAATGCGCAATTCACGATCAGGCAAGAAGTCAGAAGTGAAAAAGGTGAGGAGCCAATATCGAATAGCAACGAAGGTCCGAACGCGCACAATTCGTCGAACTTTCTCATCATTTGCTGAAACAGGCTTTTGTAGCGCCCAGTGAAAGCGGCAAATGAGCAATTGACATAAGTCGATCGCAGTAACGTAGGTACGATATGTTAGGAAGAAATTAAGGAGTTCATCATAATTGAGGTCACTGGTGAGTTGGGCAATCCAGCGCTCGATGGTAGCGGCAAGTAAGATTTTCGAAGGGGGACCATTACAACTTGAGGAGTGACTGGCATCTGATGGGCGACCTTTTGCTTTATTTCGTCGTCTCGAAAAGCTACCACTTCCATCAATAGAGTTACCAATATAGCTATCGCATGAGACAGAATGATCATCATGATCCCAATCCATGATACGCTCTCCCCAAATGACAAACCGTGGGTCGTCCCTAGGAGCAGCTGTATCATCAGCCGACAACGAAAGCTTGATGACGGTAGTGTCGACAACTTCAGGCGAAAAACGATCAAGAAGAGGCAAACCCCGAAAGGTTTGCAGCACATCAAATACTCTGGTCGAGTATTGCGTCAGATTAGCGGTTCCGGGTGAAAGGAGATACATCTCATCCTGCTGCTCGACTGGGATAAGCTGGATTTTTAATAAAGAAGGGCGGGCTCTCAAAGCTGATGGTGGGCGACTTCGATCTTCCTGACTGTCAGAATTGGTTTGGCGCGCTGTCTGAGTAGACTCAAACGAATGTTGCTCATACAGTTGGCGGGTAGGATGTAAAAAGGGCTGCTTCATTGATGGGGTGTCAAAAGCAACACCAAGCCCAAAAGGCTGTTGAATCGTCGGCCGGATCTCGAATGCCACGTGTGCATTGAAACTCTGTGAGGGATTGCCAGTCGAGGGAAGAGGATCACACCATTCCATAACCTGACCAAATATATCACCGCACCTTGGTGGAGGGTATGACTGACTACTCCGAAGGTATCGAGGTGCATTGAAGGACGTTAGACTCTGAGAATGAGTTCGACCAGAGATGTTACTTTTGGGCTGAGGCCAGTCAGCGTCATCTCCATACTCGGTCAAATCGGGGATGGATCGGGTTCTCCTCGCTTTTTTTGTACCGGTCATAGTATGCGGTCGGTTTAGTACACTACCATTTTTAAACATAGTAGGAGTGGGTATGCTTATCCGAGACCGACGTTTCCGGTTCGGTGCGTGCGAGTCTGCTGATGCCTTGGATAACGTATTACGAGGGGATGTAGTCTGATAAAAATTGGCACTTGATGCAGCGGGGGCTGACTGGTCTCTAAGGCTATTCGGATGGAATAAATTAGAAACAGAGAGTGAGACCTCATTCAACATACCCTACTCTATACCGCTGTTGCCCGTGTTGGTTCACGAAACCTGTAATCGCGTAAGGGGAGCGTACTTGGATGTTGACACCATAGTTTTGGTCCAACACTATCTTGAATCCTCGAGCAGCTGATCCGGAAGCCATGTCAACGTAGCTACCATCGGCTGCATTATCAAGTGTTTATTCAACACATGACTGTATGAAAATACATCACAACGTACCGGCAACTACCATTTCCGCAGTAGCTATGTCAGGTGGTGTTGACATGGCATTTCCAGCTTCAGTGAGGACCTGGAAGAGTGTGATACCAGATTTTCCAGCGACAGAGGTTGGTAGAGGGAAGAAGAGGTGTGGGGGCGAGACGACTGAGTCGTCTTGTGATGTTTCGAAAGGCAAGATTGATATATCGGTGGGTGGTATAGCCAGAGAAGACGAAACTTGGTCTTCGTCTAGTCTTATAGCTCTGGGTACCTCAGCCAGAGGCGAGTTAATGACATTAATTGCTGAGTCGGCAGACATTGTATTGTAAGTCTCGCTGTCGACACAAGAGGAAGGATCAGAAGGACATCGCAAATCACAGAGGTAGAAAGGTAAATTGTACCTAAGGTGAGCAGCAACGAGATGGTTAGAGACAGTAAAAGAGCACACAAATTCGAGAAAACGAAGAAAAAATCAAGAAGGGCGTCAAGGTCGTTGTGGTCGTCACAGGTGGTATCGGGGGGCAATGAACCTGATTCAACAAGGTATAACAATAAATAAATGATTGTTTTGTATCTCACGTGAGCTCATTCCCTCCAAGAAAGCCAATAATCAACTCTCGATGTCACATTTTTGGGGCAAGAAAGGCCTTCGTAATATTTTGGAATTGGAAATAAGTCTCACGAGTAGTTTTTCGCGGGGTCAATTCCTCTCAGTTTTGGGACATGAAAGTGACATGAAAGTGCTTCTACTTACGTAAACGAATTATATCACACGTGATATACGCGTCAAAGGGTGTGACACTCGATGTTCCCCCAGGCTATAACCTTGCTCGCTTCCAATTAACGGTAGGCCCGAACACTCAGTATGTCCATTGTAACGATCAGGGTGTGTACGCTAAATCTTTTTTTGTTACGTCAGCCGCTAGATCTGAAGGTATACATTTAATAGAACGTAGAGTTCATCAATAATCCAGCTCGGTTTTCAGACGTCTACCGCTTTCGCGTCACATTTGAGTGCATAGCCTCAATTAAAGATGGTGAGTACAGTTCCTCATAATTAAAATAACCTAGAAAAGCTGATCGGTCTCACCATGTAGACCTTGAATGGAGACTCATTTACGTCTCGTCCCCCGGAAATGAGGAACTTGATCAAGAACTCGACGACTGTTTAGTTGGGCCTGTACCTGTCGGCGTCAACTCATTCGAGTTTGAAGGCTCGGCGCCCGATCCATCGAAAATTCCGCCAGAGGACGTTCTTGGTGTCGCTGCCCTGATCCTGACAGGATCTTACAAGGACCAAGAGTTCGTTCGGGTGGGCTATTACCAGAACACCGAGTATGATAACGAAGAAATGAAGGAGACGCCACCACCCAAGATCATGTTTGATCGCCTGGTGCGCGATATCAGCACGAAACCTCGAGTGACTCGTTTTCAGATCAAATGGTGAGCTACGGCAAACTGTTCAGCAACTGGTTTCTGATGCGAGACAAAGGGATATCACGGCACCCGTACGAGTGTTGGCCGCAACCGGAGCTGCTACATCAGCTCCGGTGCCCTCCGCAGATAGTATTAATGACCGAAAAGATGCAGAAACAATGCAGAACGGGGATGCAATGCAACTTTAAGTTTTTGTTATCGATCTAGTCTACTGGTGCTCTGTTGATATGAAAATATATGTTTATACAGTTGAGTAAATCGGACAATATTAGAAATAGAGGTATCATATATCATCAAGGTCTATCATACCATCGTCAGAATTCGAATTAGATTTCCCCGTGCTGAGAGACGAAAGTCGGAACGAAGATGACGCTGTCCCTTCAGTTCGCGTGGGTACCACAACTCCTGACCTCACCCTAGGGCCAGGTCGATGTCCCAGTCGTATGTCTTTCCGAGCTTTACAGACACTTTCTAGTGACTGAAGCTAGCATTGAAGTTTAGTAACAGTGAAACGTTCAATGGGTGAGTCAACTATCCACCTTGAGAAGAGCACTGTTCTCTGATTTCTTCTGCTGATCCAATTTTTGCGTTGAATCGAATCCGAGCTGTTTGACAACCTGAGCTGTACGGATGTTCTTCCCGGAAAGCCTCTCAGCATCGCGAGACACAACTCCTTGCGGGCCAACCTTGTCAAGTGCTTTCACTTTTGCATCACTTGCTGCCCTTGCAAGCATCACTGTTTTCATTCCTTCTTGATCCCGTTCCAGTAACGATATCAATACACGGTCAACATCACCCACATTCTTCCTCTGCGCCCTTGCTTGCCCCTCCCTTCCAATCGTCTCTCCAATAAACATGTTCCGTGGATCGGCGTCGGACCCACTTACAATATGCCCTGATACCATATAAGTTGATCCCCGAGCTGGTTCCTCAGGCTTCAAGCCCCATTGGTGCAGCGGATCATATCGATTTTTACGTTTATGATTTGACATCCCCGATGTGCTATGAACAATACAAACACCTAATGAGAAAGACATACATATACGAAATTGTATGAAATGGCGTACCCAGCTGTGAATTCAGCACGTCCAGCTCGTTGATGCTGTACAGCATTTTGCAAGTGATACTCGCAGATGTCACTGACGCGTTTGTCGCACCAGTTCCCACAAGCATTTCCGTCGCGTTTGATAACGGTACACATCCCAAGATCATGGGAACGACCAATTACTGCGATTGCATCTGCTGATTCAGGTGTGAGTGCAAGGACATTGTTCACTGGATGAGGAGCATCTTGAGACCGCTAGTCAAGACAGTCAACAAAAAAACAAAATCTTCCCACAGAAGTTGACCAACTGACCTGAAAAGGCTTGAGAATCTTCGGGTTCAGGAATGCGATGACATCCCCTTCTTTGACCCTAGCCATAGACTCGAACGCACCCCGACTGCCTCCTTTGTACAGCTTTCGCGGTTTGCGATCACCATCTCTATGGACGAGATCATACCCATCTGCTTCAAAGAGAAGTAGCGTAAGAAACGCGTCACCACGAATAACCGACTGTCCTCCAGTTCCAGAAGACTTTGACCGCGCTCCAAAATCAATCAATTTGAAATTGACATATTTTTTGCCAGTAAGTTTCTTGTCTTCTCTCTCCTCATCCTTAACCCTTTGAAATTGCCTTTTGTTTTGTTCCTCTGGGTCCAAAGTGACAGGTGCACGAGTGAATTTGACCTGTCCACGCTCAGCAATTACAGCAATTGTCACCCAATCGCCGAACAAGGGGATATCATAACCCTGTTTGTCCGGTCGAAGACGGATAATAGAGTAAAGTTGTGATGGGGAAAGATAGTAGCGGGCTGTCATATAATCCTGAAGGTCTTGATAAGATAAAGACCGAGTTCTAGTATTAAATGGATACATTATCACCATGATTGAGAGAAACCAGAAACTCACGAGAGCCTTATTCCCGAATGCGGTTCTAGCCGCAGGAAATCGGGGTCATCAGAAGGCGGTGTAAATTTATATGGCCCACGCTCGAATTCCTCGACTAGAGCAAGACGATCATCTCGCTTAAGACCAGTGTCATCCGATAGACCGGACGTTCCCGCAGGACCTTTTGGCCGGATTTTGTCTGAGAATGCCGATGTCCTCACCACTGCATCAGACACAGGACTCTGACTTGCCCGACTCTTCACTCGAGCGAGTTTAGTGAGGAATTGAGATGGCACTGTGGCTACTTCTGCAATTTTATGATCCGCAGATTTTGTGCGCTGCACAGCCGCAGTGCTCAATGATGGGGGATATTTCTGTTGGATGGTGGATTGAGTACCCGTCCGATTGCCATCTTTCGCCTCCATTCGCGGTTTCTTTTCTGTACGTAAGACTGAGTGAGATATGGTGGCACTTTTGAAATGACGTACTGGGGGAAGGTGTTGCAGGTGCCAAAGTGGTGGGTTTCTTCCTCTTGGGCGGACTATTGGGGTCCTTCACAATGATAGCCCTATCATCAGGAAGAGCCAGTAACTGCGCTTGAAGAGCAGAAATTTGGGCTTTAATTTCTTCCTGTTTTTTCAGGGCATTATCTGTGCGCGACGTTGAAGATTCCATAAAATGTAATGAGATACAGATGCGTCACGCGTTGTTACTTGTCATGGATAGTCATCAGTAGTCATCAGGCATTGTCTGATGAGAACACCCATCATATTCCCACATTAAGCCCATTAGAAAATTCAAACTCAGATGGTAAAGCGAGGCGAAAGTTCCCTCTATTCATTCTTCCTGTAGCGGTGCTGTGGAGTGTTTGAAAAATATGAACGCTTTATATATAGCTCCAGAAGCGTTAAACCTTGCAATGTAGCAGTGTGGATAGCAGGCTTTACAGAATGAGGTGTAACCTTGAAACCGGAATATACCGCGCGAGGCCAGTCCAGGTCCAGGTTGTGATCTGCCACGGTTTCCTGGAGCTAACAGTTTATCCAAAACCATCTTGACCCGAAACAACATTCAACACTGATTTAAGTACACTGCCTCTTCCCCCTTAACTATGACCCTTTCGCTACCTTTCACCATTCGGTTCCCTTTCTATCATTCTCATGCAAGCGATAATATATTTCTACATTCTACACTAGATAGGGTAGATTTGGACACCGATGCTGTAGATATAGCCACACGTTTGAGCCGCCTTTCCCATTTTCTCAAGGGTGCAAAGAGGCTGCTGGCTTGCTACTACTTATCACCAAACGAATTCCGCCGCTGTTCTAGGAAGGTTGGTTAATCCTTTTGTCGTTGCCACAATGAACTGACTCATATGTGCTCATCAATAGATCGTCTGCCTTATCGAGGTAAACTATTTATTTCTTCTCCCAGAATGACTGACCCTATCTTCTTGACTACTCTCTTTCTTTGATGGGTTGATCGGTAATACCTGGAAGGTGGCTCGGAAGACATTGACGATAGCTCAAATCCCTCCATACTCTTCATTCCGCACAGCTTCTCCGTTCAACTTGCACAAGTCAGCTTACCTAGATCTCTTGAAAATGCTCCACGATCGTCGGCACCATGTCGATGCCGCACTACAAGGTAATTACCCACCTACGAGATCCCCTCACCGATAAAGCTCAGGTATGGAGCTGATTTATTACCTTTTACAGATCGCTATGTGAGGTTATTCCAGCCCCTTGCTTTCAGTGACCCAAAAGCAATGGGCGTGGATACATCAGATATTTTGGCTACAGAGAGATCCAGCATGGCACATCCGGAAGGTCAGCATGAAAGGGTTGCCACAGCTTCAATGAAGCGGTCTTTGAAACGCCTACACTTCCAATCCACAACAAATACAGCATCCGAGTGTGATACGCTGCTCATGCCACGTAAGTTGCAATCACGTATGTTTCACCTGAAAACCGAATATCCTTCAAATCCCTGTACACAGCTCCTGACAAGTTCTCTGAGCCTAATGGAAAGTATATGAATTCAGCGTCTACAAAGTGTTCCAACTCCCAGAAGCTGTGGGATCCCGAACTCGTGTTGACTGCCTCGATGGATGGACAACGTAGGAACAACTTACTTGGTGAAGATGATGATCAAGAGGATACTCTGATAGACCTAGAGCCTCCCAGACGCTTCAGGCCACGGCCGTTATCCAGCCGATTTGGAATTTATTGCACAAGAAATAGCAGTATGCATCAGCAACTTGAAAGGGCAGGTCGCCCAGTTATAAAGGGATAGCTTGTACAATTTTTTCATTCTTGTAGTTTTCTCTACTCTTTTCATCGATTTTGTCGTAAAAGAGAGAGGATACATGTCAATTTCTCGGCATGGATTTACTTATTCCTCACTCCCTGAAAGTAATAGCCTAAAGGTAAGCCTAGGTGGCAAGATAACCCAACATCGAGATTCTGTCATGGGACTGGGGCGGTCAATCATCTTTGGAAGTGTGAATGCTGTATATAGGGTGGGTACACGCAGCCATGAGGGAACAGAGCTCTAACCTCATTGCTGTTGTTTCCATATTCCAGAAGGTAGCTGAGGTATGTTGTGGAGGGATATGCGTAATATAATTCCTCCGCCACTTGAGCTGTATAGTCACTGCATTTTTTTCTCATAAGCTTCCATGAATCTTTTTTCTCATATCCAGATATGCCGAAAACGATGATCTTGGTGAATATGCATTCTGGACGTTTTTCAAGGGAAATGAAGTTTTGAGCACAGGTGTAACTTCCGTTACAGAACATCCCTTAATATCAGATATAAACAACATTATTTGACGGTAAAAAATATTGGAATGAGCACGACTGATGTACCCTTCGAGATCAATGAACGGGGGAGTAATAGACTCAAAATTCTCTAGCTGTTGGAAGTAGCATACCGGTATATTGATTTGGGACCAGATACACTCAACTTGGAAAGATCAAAGTGCACAAAAAATAATAAAAAGCCAGGATACTGTATTCTATATTCATCGATGCGCATAGCGACGCAGCGAATGACGTCGTTGCAAATCTTAGACCCACACGGAAATACATTCAAATCACGTGACTCTAACTGTTCGATTATCTAATTATTTCATATGAAGTAGCTGATTTCAAGTCACAAAAATCCATCGTATCGCTTATTGTCATTATGTCTGGCGACGAGACAATTCAAAAACGAGATGAGGACTATGAGTCTGATGAGGACGGTGATGATGAGCTAGAGCAGGTCCCCCATGTTGATGTTGACGTAACCAAGCTCAATCCTCTATCACCTGAAGTCATCTCGAAACAGGTATGTATTTCTGAAGTCTGCTCAATTTTTCGTGACACAGACACTGGACTTATTCGTTTGACCTTAGGCAACGATAAATCTTGGTGCGAGATTAGTTTAGTCGCAAGGTCATTTCACACTGAATGATTTGATTAGGAACAATCGGTCATGTCGCCCATGGTAAATCAACAGTAGTAAAAGCGATATCTGGTGTCATGACAGTTCGTTTCAAGAACGAGCTCGTGCGAAACATTACAATCAAACTTGGTTATGCCAATGCCAAGGTTCGTGAGGTTTGGCTTCTTCCGTTGATTGGGTCCTACTCTTTCATAGATCTACAAATGTGAAAATTCTGCTTGTCCTCGACCAGGCTGCTATCGTTCCTTCAGATCCGATAAAGAAGATAATCCGCCCTGTGAGCGGCCCGGTTGTGGCCATCGCATGAAGCTCATCCGTCATGTCTCCTTTGTCGATTGCCCTGGACACGATATTCTCATGGCCACCATGTTAAACGGTGCTGCCGTCATGGACGCCGCTCTTCTTCTCATTGCTGGTAACGAAACATGTCCACAGCCTCAGACCTCAGAGCATCTAGCAGCCGTTGAGATCATGAAACTCGAAAACATCATCATTCTTCAGAATAAAGTGGATTTGATCAAGGAAGCACAGGCTTCAGAACATCATAAAAGCATATCTGCCTTCGTTAAAGGCAAGATATCAACTCCTTATGTCTGGATATTCTACTCATTGGGGCACAGGTACCGTCGCTGAGAACTCTCCAATTGTCCCCATTTCAGCACAGCTCAAATACAACATCGATGCCGTGAACGAATATATCGTGAAGCGTATTCCCATCCCCATGCGTGACTTCACCTCAGATCCCAGGCTGATCGTCATCCGTTCCTTTGATGTCAACAAACCTGGTGCTGAGGTGGATGAACTAAAAGGTGGTGTCGCTGGTGGATCTATCTTGACGGGTGTTTTGCGTCTTGGTCAGGAAGTCGAGATCAGGCCAGGTATCGTAACGAAGGACAGTAATGGAAAAACAAAATGCAAACCCATTTTCAGCAGAATCTTGAGTTTGCATGCCGAGAACAATCTGCTACAATTTGCTGTCCCAGGAGGACTGATAGGTGTGGGTACTAGGATTGATCCCACTCTTTGTCGCGCGGACAGGCTTGTCGGTCAAGTGTTGGGCGCTGTTGGCAAACTACCTAGGATTTACACTGGTGGGTCCGTTTTCAAACATTGGGAGACTATCCTCACCCCTTATCTTCAGAGCTCGAAATCAGCCTTTTCCTCCTTCGCCGTCTCCTGGGAGTCAAGACAGAAGATAAAAAACAAACGAAAGTTTCCAAGCTCGTCAAAGGCGAACTCCTCCTCATCAATATTGGATCAACATCCACTGGTGGTCGTGTGCTCTCCGTCAAAGCTGATCTAGCCAAGATCCAACTCACATCACCGGCATGCACGGAAGTTGGCGAGAAGGTTGCTCTCTCGCGTCGTATTGAAAAACATTGGCGTCTTGTGGGTTGGGGAAGTGTCCAGCGTGGTACGGTTCTGGATGTAGACTAGACTGATAGCCAGGTTATATCGCATGGCATGATCTACTTATACTCTCAAGCTGACGCTTAAGTGTCAGCTGTCAAAATTTCACCGTACAACCTCTATTACTACATCCATTACATACACCTGATGTGGAAAAATGAGTGGTTTGCAGAGGCCTGGATGTAATTGGAGTTAAATATGGCCCACCGCATTTTGGCATTACCTTATTGTGGCGAATAAATGTCCCTTTCCGAAACTCGATGCGTGGTGTATCACAGGGAGGAAGTACTTTCAGATCAGGGTCACTCGATAGTTCTACCGCACAACATCTGACAACATCTGATTAACATCTGATTGTGCCAAGGGCTATAATAAGCTAGCTTGTGTGTATGAATATCTTGAATGCCTCTGGATCATACGTAGACCTAATGTATTAATGATACATCAACAGTATACCAGGCTACAGATACAGTCTAGCACCCGTGTGAAAATAGAGACATAGTATAGATTCAGTGTTTCATCAGGTAGTAAGAAGTTTCAATTTTGAAGACTATTTTGTCCAAAAGCGCTCGCAAATATCTTAGTACCGAGACGCTGCTTGCGTTGCGTTTTTGGAACCAAAAACGATGGTACCAAATTCGACTCCGTAATATTGATGCCAGTGAAATCCCTGCTCTTGACTTTGCGAGACTCCAGTTCACGTTTGAGGAGCCAAAGGTGAGTAATGAAGAGAAAATCCCGAACCTGAGCGGAGAAATTGAAAATCATGAAAAAAGGATACTCACGATCAAGTATAAAAGGTGACATACGACAACAAACAACCCCAGACCCACTGTATTCCTCCACCACACAGGTTCAAGCTCTTGCCATGCCTTGGTCCCTCCCCACAAGTTCCCAAATGCATATTTGACCATTTGACCGAGCCTTCTTAACCCCTCACCCACGACTGAGTTCACAGTGGAATTGACAGGAGGATACACTGATGGCGGAAGACCATTTAATAGTCGACGATGTTGTTTGATGCCAAGAAACTCGCGAAGTATATGTGAATGTTTTGAAATACGGAAAAGAAGGTTTCCCATCACATTAGAAATGTATGGAACGAGCAGTGCACCGCCTACACGCCTTCCAAAAGATGAGGCGGCTTTTTCAAGTATAGTCTCAGCTGCTGCAAGAAATGCCGCATCTGTGGGATCATTTTCGTGTGCAGCAGCATTAACTGCGTTTGGTGCTGCGTTTTCAGCCACTACTCGTGCATCAGGGTCACGCAAAATATTTGGGTTCGGCGCTTCCACGTTGGCATTAAAACGAATTAAAAGCGGCCCTCCCCTCACGTACAAACCAAAGCCTGAGTTAGGTTCTGAGTCGTTAAGGTTTGCGCCAAATATGTGAAAGGTGATCCGGTGGATCAGCCGTTTGTAGATCAGTTTGACAATCGGTGCAATGAACAGGCATAAAAACACAGGAGATGGAGGCCAGCCTCGAGGACGGGGAGAATCTGGTCTGTCACGTTGATGCCATGGTTCGTGGTGCATCCATTGATGCGCAACTGGAGAAGGTGGCCAGACGAAGAAGATTGGAAAGAAGATTGAAAGAACACCCGGCGAGCTCAAAATGCGAGAAGATATTAAGGAGATTGGAAGGAGAGGGAGATTCATGAAGGCTGACAAAGGCCAATTCGATGGATCATCCGTTAGGAGCACGTCAAACATCCTAGTGAATCCTGGTCAGGGTGTAAATCTACCGGGAAGAAGTAACTTTACTCTTTGCCAACAAATTGTCGCACAGCCCATGCGCCGTAGGCAGTCAACATAATGTAGATGCCTTGGAGATACGATACTTGTTTAGCCTCATGTCCCTTTTGTCATTTTTGTTGGAGGACGCACCAGATCCCATTACACCGATGATTCCTACAGTGCTGGTTAGTGTAAACACCTTTCCAGCCCTCAGGAGAACTCGATCAATTGCTTCAAAAGCATTGAGAAGCATTGGCTTCTTGGTCTCTATCTCGTATCTTGTCCTGCATTGAGGACACTTAAGTGCATTCCGTGCACGTTCCGGTGACTCTCCTTGAGCAGATTGGATCCATTCAAGAAGACATTTCTCATGTGCCACGAGAGTGCAACTACATGGATGCACCCATGCTTGTACAGGACCTTCGTGCACTAGATAGATAGGATCGGTAGGCTTTTGATTCGTCTGTGGCTGAAGCACCAACACCGACCTGCGTCATAGGATTCCTCCTCACGACAAATGAAACATAATTTCACCTGCAACAGTGAGCCTACTTGATAGAGCTACGGAAACCGGTTGGATTGTAACTTACGCGAAGATCATCAATAGTGGGGGTGCGGGTTGTCGACATTATCGTCGGGGACAAGCTTTAGTCGATGGAATTCCCACGATACTTTGATGGAATCTGCCACTGGTTCCAATAAGTTTTGTACCAAGCAAAATCCACGCTGTCGTTCCTTATACTCATGTATGACACGTTTGTCTTGATGTTTATCCAGCCGGTTGCTTTGGTTAGATGGGGCGCTGACTGTCAAACATTGGACCCTTCCTTGTGTCGTTCATTTCCGCCTCACAGCACCAATGAAGCCCATCATTTAAATTGATACTTTGTGTACATTACATATTTGCACTGAAGTCATTTTCTCGCTCTCACTACTGCCTGTTTGCTCCACCGACATCGGTATGATCAATCAGAGTGCCCAACGACATCATGGTTTTTCTTGCCCTTAGTCGAAAATGTCAAATCATGTCGACCTACTAGTTACCAATCAAACGTGGTGGGGCTACTTCCGCTCTTATCATTGATTCTCAGGATAGGGGAACTGTTTAGGTGGAATGTTTAAATGAACAAGCTCGTGGTTTCATTGAGCCCGGACAAAGCGCATACTTCCTTGTCCGTTAAATATGCGAGTAATTCACTAAATGCTAGCCAGGAAAGACAATTGATGAGATGACAGTTATAAATGGTGCTAATCAATGATAAGTCAAGGAGGTAGGTCTTCTAATCTTGACAATGGAAGAGATTTAGGTCTAGGTGAGAAATATTTGTAAACATCGAGCTAGTCATATCTAGTAACACTAGATCGAATGTATTTTGCACAAAACAAGAGATTGCATGATGTTTTTGCTGGCTCAAGATACAACTGGTACTGAAGCCTGTCCTAATGATTTGGACAAACCCACTTGCTTTATAGGGTTACAAGGTATTGACAAATCGTCAAAAATATCTATTTTCCGTGCTTGAGCTAACTAGGCCATCAGAGTCCTAGGTGCACTAAACATCATTGTTGTTTCTTACTGTCGGTACCCGAAAGAAAGAAAGATATCATCATGCTTGCATAAGTAAAAAAAACTATTCTTTAAAACTGTATAGTTCGAGACGACCGGCACACCCCAAAAAGTTGTGCTGGGAATGCAGGCTGAGACTCCTGGCAACCGGAAAAATGAAGTAGTATTAATAAAAAATAAAAATAGAAATCAGACTTGAGTGTCGTGCTTCTTCAACATTTCTGATTGTCATTTGCTAGTTGACCAGCTTTATGTTCTGACTCCAAAAGTAGCTTCCATCTTATCTGCTTAATAGAGGATATATTGGCACTTTTATTGAGTAACTCAAAAAGAGCTCAAATCATGAATCGTGCATCAGCATTGACCCTAGTAGAGGATAGTGAGATCGGCGGAAATCAAAAGACTAAATAACCTCAGCAATTTATATATTTCCGAGCTGATATGCTGTTTTTTTTCTGGAATAGGACACACGTAAAGTGCTCAAATAAAGGTGTTTTAAATCAGTTATGTGATATTGACCTTGTGTAATTATAGTTATCAGTTGTCATCTCTGTGCAAGCACGCACCCAAGTAATAAGATGCAGTGGCATGGTCCCCTGAGTATCACCTCAAAAAGCATTTCCACCCAGCGTGACAGACACGCAGGTAGCATTGTGGTGTGTTTACCAACTGCATTCATGCAGAGGAACAGACAAGTAAGCGGAGCTTCACCAGCAGAACTGGCAGGCGATGATCGATCATAATAGGCCAATATAGGCGGATAAATATTTCGACGCCAATTACATGTTGTAAAAGCATGGATAACCTTCACTCAGTCCAAAAGTTCGTTCGAGAAGAAAAGACGTTCGAACAGGAGAGGCATAGGCATAACGAATCGATAACGAATCGATGAAGCTAGACATCGAAACGAAATAGTTTTTTCGAAAAACAAATATGGAAAAATTTAAAAAGAAATTGATCAAGGCAGGCCATGCCAACCGAAAATCGATACTCAGTTATCATAAGGGGGAGTAGCACGGCCATTTTCTCTCTTATCGTCCCGGTCCCTGTGGTGGTCCCTGTCATCACTTGCGGAGCCGTGATCTTTCTTCATGATTTCCTCGGAGGGAAGAGGAGGGGTCCTAGCACGGTCACGGTCGCGTTCACGATCAATGCCATTGCGATCATCTCTATCAGGGATACGGTCGCGGTCTCTGTCATCGCGCCTCCTATCAGGAGAGGAGGTCCTGCCACGTCTAGGTGGGGACCGGGAGCGAGCCCTCCTGCGGTCACGGTCTCTGTCACGATCGCGGTACCTTTCATGATCCCTATCGCGTTCATCCCTTCTGCGAGGGCTACGGGAGCGTTCACGTTCACGGCGAGGAGAGGAGCGTCGCTCGTAGCGCCAAACCGAAGAGGGGGGATTTTTAGCCCACTAATATCACGTGTTGGCCTAGCTTAGATGACTTGCAAGGGCAAACACTAACCTGGATGCTCAGTCGGCTGCCTTCAAAGTGGCGTCCATGCCTGTACCACGATGTTTCTTCAACATAAGAGAATAAGATTGGGAGGTGGTTACGCACATTTCGTAGTAAGCGTCTTCGGCATCGCGGCTGTTGCGGAATTCGACAAAAGCATAGCTACACGGGTGGAGAGTTCGAAGTTTTTGAGCGTTTTGTTCTCGACGGTATGTATAATCGATAGACGAGAGGGTCGACAAGCTCGACGGACGACGACAAATTGCAACTGTCATTTTTCATCTTTCGCGAGAGAAAGGAAGCTCGCATGGAACACGAATGAGGGCTTTTTCATTTTCTCGTTCGCCGTACAACGTGCAGCGCGGGTGCTCGAGCCGTGTCAATACGAGCGACGGAACGGATTCGAGAAATTCGACTGGCAGGTGCAAAAAACAGCCTGAAGGAGAGACTTACGGATTTGCAGCTGCACGGCTGACCCTTGGAGCAGGGACGTCGCAGCGGACGAGCGGGCCAAAACTAGGAAACTGTGAGCAGAAAAGGAGACAAGTAGGAGAAAAACATACTGTTCAAACTCATGGGCAAGGTCCTTGGCACGGGTCTGGGGGTGGAAGCCACTGACGAACAGGATGCGCGGCATTGTTGGGTGCAAAAACAAGCCTAGTTGCCACCAACATAAAAACATATATATTTGGTTGTGTTTGGCAAGACCATTCCCTCCTCCACAAAGGTGCGGAAAATATCTGCAGCGGACTGACGATGTTCATTGCCTCTTAGATGTCTGTCTCGTATGCACAGTGTCACCATACAGCTCTTGAGGCACGGCGCACGCGTATTCTCTACCTCGCTGCCTCGCTGTGATGCCATTCGCTCCCTGAGGAACCAAAAATATATTGCTCTCGCTCATCGAGCAACAAGAGAGCCCATATGGCGTCTTCTCGATGCTTTGCGCCAACGCAGGCATCGTCTAAGCCTCTCTGAGGCTCTATACGGAAACGAAGTATCTGTGGCTGAGTATGACCAATGGATGTCCAGGCTGCACGGTATCAGCAGCTTTGAGTCTCTTCCAAACGAGACTGTTCATGGTGCTCCTCCATGGGTCCTGATATACCTCATTTCTAACAAAGTACGCTCTTTGCAACAGGCTCATGGACCCATGCTGGACCTCGTTTACACCTATCTTGACACTGCACCAAACAAAGCGCATGGGCCTCTCGTCCTTGTTGCTGCAATACAGCTGGCGCGGTTCAACCTCGTTGTATCTCTTCGCCGTCTTGCTCAGGTGTTCTTAACTACCTGGATTGAGAACCAATCTTCCTACTTCAATCTCTTCCTTCAAATCATATCTTGTATCCCCAACCGTACGGTAGAGAGTGCAAACATTGCCGTATTGCTGCTCAAAGCCATGGAATCGCGTCAGCTGAACCTCACATCGGATACTTACGAAGCATTACTTAATGATCGTTTCGTCACCCTACAATTGACCAAATACCTACAAGGCCGGATGGTCCAAGAGGGCTTTGTACCTGAAACATCACATTTGGAGGCTTATCTTCGCTTTTTTGCCAACAACGGGGCAATCCACGATGCCAGAAAATACTATAAGGCTATCCACTCCCGAGAGGCAGTCGCAGATGCAACATCGTCACTTCTTACACCATCCTCTGTGCCCCAAACCCGTGCCAACACTCTCATGTTGGGCGCATACACTTCCACGCCTCCCGTGTTCTCCTTCCTCCGCCATCTCGCGTTCAAGCCCTCCCATTTACCCACAGCTATCCCTCCCCGAATTATAACTAGAACCCGAGCTGTCACTCGTCTTCAGCGCACGAAATTTCTCAGTGTCCATGATTTCACAGCTGTTCTTTGCGTTGCCGTTCGAGATCCTAGGTGTAACTCCCGAAACTTAATGAAACTTTTTTCGCGTGCGCCTGGCGGTCGACCCACGGTTGTGACGTATACAGTCCTGATCCGTGGATTGCTCCAACGTGGGGATGTAGTCAATGCCGCTGCGTATTGGAAGAAGTTACTGAAAAGTGGTGTCAATATAGATCCCGAAGCATTAGCCACTGGAGTTGTGACGGTGACTCGACTTGGACGGCCTTACGATGCTTTCATGCTTTTAGAAACCCATGCTGCACGTTCTCTCGAGCCTTCTTTGTCCCCAGAGGTGCCATCGCTGCGCAAACCAGTGAAAGTAACACAGAAGACGATAAATGACTTCATGGTTTCTCTCAATAGGATTCAACGGCCTGATGTGGTCTTCCGAATTTGGGACCACATGGAGCGACTATATAATGTTCAACCTAACGCTCTTTCTCTCTCTATTCTTCTACAATCCGCACGCCTAGCACATCGTCTGGACGATACTCTCTCTGGAGCTCTCGCACAATTATCGCTGAAAAATCCTTTCCGGCGTTCGAAATTAGCAACCACATCGATTTCCCAAGTTATCCGAGATGATGCCGTTTCTAGCGTTCAAGCCATCTTGAAACCACCTTCGAAAAGTAAATATACACAAAGACCGGGAAATAGTGTTGAGGATTACACCTCAGGTATCTGGCATGAGCTTCTACCTCTCACTGCCGTGCGCAAAATATTCTTACAATCGTTATTTGGAGCTGCTGTGGAGCAGGAGAAGGGAGAGGAGAAGGTACAGGAAATGTTGAACATAGAATCGCCAGCGGCAGCTGTGAGGATGTCGGTCGATGATGATCCTGCTGCGGGTCAATTTGGACTTGGGTTGGGACTTGAAATTGTAAAGAGGTTGAGACCGACAAAATATGTGTTTGAGGGATTTGACGATTTACTTGTACCTCCCTCTTCTATTCTTCCACCCCCACCATCATTGTCCTTATCGAATTCTTCAACCAGCACACACCTTCTGCGGACGCGTTCCCAT
>Ga0153952_1000142_pt1 | contig 20775 bp, 20 predicted proteins | sample TSNJ036MetaG_FD_104746 | JGI IMG/M metagenome (GOLD analysis project Ga0153952, IMG submission 104746) | Attine ant fungus gardens microbial communities from New Jersey, USA - TSNJ036 MetaG | ecosystem: Host-associated > Fungi > Mycelium > Unclassified | place: USA: New Jersey, Wharton State... | reverse complement strand
GTTCCCATTTGCTCTGTCATCATATTTTTCACCTCACCGCTTTTATGTGTATTTTACCATTTTTCGCGGTGATTGTATCTACTTTGTCAACAGCCCGAACTTGGCCCGAAGTGTCTACCATAAACCCTTTATTATCAAGGCTTCAATAAGGATGGTAGAAAAAAACCAGTAAAATCAAGGCTTTGCAGACAGGAACAGACAATGCTAATTATGAAAAACTGAATATCAGATACAAACAGACAGGGATATTGTATTAAACAGTATCCCTTTTCTGTTTTCCGCTGTCCGCAAGGAGGGACATTAACGCCATAGGCAAATAACACCTATGGCGTTTTTTTGCGCCCATTTTCAAGAAAGGAGCTGTTTTGCATGGAACAAGGAAAAACCATCGGCGAACTGCTGGAAGAAGCACGCCAAAAATCCGGCGCCCCCAAACTGGCGGGGCACGACATTATGGACCTGGAGCGTTTTGCTCCCGATACCCGGCACATGATTGTCTTTGATGTGCTTACCCACGACTCCCCCATTGGCTGGAAAGGAGAAAAGACGCGCGCGTTCCTAACCGACCAGGGCTATGAGCGGTCATTAGAGAACCAGCGGCTTGGACATATCAAAATCAGGAACCATGCCAGGGTAACGGCCGGTCATCTCCATTACGACCATAAGGACCGGGATTTATAACATCTTACCGCCCGGAAAGGAGTTGATGAACAATGGCGGTATTCCGCATAGAAAAGACCAGGGATTACACGGTGATGGCAAACCACCATCTGCGCAATACGGCACTCTCGCTGAAAGCAAAAGGGCTTCTCTCCCTCATGCTCTCCCTGCCGGAAGATTGGGACTATACCACAAAAGGGCTCGCCCGAATATGCAGGGATGGCGTGGATAGTATCTGCTCCACCATCAAGGAGCTGGAGGAACACGGATATGTTGAGCGGCGCCGTATTCGCAACGAGAAAGGCCAAATGACAACAGTTGAATATATCATCATGGAGCAGCCTAAACCGCCTCTGCCAGAACAGGAAAAACCTAAACGGGAAAATCCAGCCTTGGATAATCCAGTCTTGGGAAAGCCTGAACAGGTTTCCCCTGAACGGGAAAATCCCGACCAATTAAATACTAAGAAATCAAGTAACCAAAAATCAAATACTGATTTATCAATTACGAATATATCAAATCCTATCCAATCAAATCCTTATGAGCCGCAGGCGGCGGATGGGATAGGAATGGATGCGAGGGAGACATACAGGGAAATCATTTTGGAGAATATTGAGTACGACATTATCATTCAGGACCGACAGCTTGACCGTGACAGGCTGGATGAAATCGTGGAACTGCTTGTAGATACGGTATGCTCCGCAAGAAAGACCATCCGTGTTGCCGGGGACGACTTCCCCGCCGAAGTGGTAAAGTCCAGGCTGTTGAAGCTGGACAGTGAACACATCCGCTATGTGCTGGATTGTATGAAGAACAATACGACCTATGTACGCAATATCAAGAAATATCTGCTTGCGGCGCTTTTTAACGCGCCCTCCACCATAGACAATTATTATTCATCCCTTGTCAACCATGATATGTACGGCAGCGGAGAAAGGAGGTAGACCATGCAGGAGGAAGTAACCCAAAAGACCGTTACATTAGCCATTCAGACCACGAAGCTGACCGCCTCCGTTTTACAGAAAGCCTTGAAAATGCTGTTGAAAGCGGGCAAAAACAAGCTTGCCCAGCCGCATACGGGCAAACAGACCTTGCGGCAGCTTATGAAGCAGAATGCAGGCGTTTCCAACATTGAAATCACCAACGACAATATAAAAGCCTTTGAGCATACGGCCAAAAAGTACGGTATCGACTTTGCTCTGAAAAAGGATGTATCTGTTCAGCCGCCCCGTTACCTGGTGTTTTTCAAAGGCCGGGACGCGGACGTACTGACAGCGGCATTTAAGGAATTTTCCGCAAAGAACCTTGACCGTGAGAAAAAGCCCTCCATACGCAAGCTGCTCTCCGTAATGCGAGAGAAAGCGAAGCAGCACAGGCAGCGGGAAAGGACGAAATCCAAAGACAGGGGGCAGGAACTATGAACATAAGTATCAGGAAAATCATTCTCCCAAACCTCCCTTATGTGTTGTTCGTATGGCTGCTTGATAAAATCGGCCAGGCGTTCCGGCTTGCCGCAGGTGCAGACCTCTCCGCTAAAATCCTGAACCTGGGGGTTGGCTTCTCGGAAGCCTTTGAAAGCATGGCGCCCTCATTTCATCCGTTGGATTTGCTTGTCGGTATTGCCGGGGCGGTAATTATCCGTCTTGTGGTGTACTTCAAGGGCAAGAACGCAAAGAAGTACCGCCAAGGCATGGAGTACGGTTCTGCCCGGTGGGGCAGGTTGGAGGACATAGCCCCTTACATGGATAAGGAGTTTTCCAATAACGTACTGCTGACGCAGACCGAACGGCTCACTATGAGCAGCCGCCCGAAGAACCCGAAGTACGCCAGAAACAAGAATATCCTGGTGATCGGCGGCTCCGGCAGCGGCAAGACGCGGTTTTTCTGCAAGCCTAATATCATGCAAATGCACAGTTCATACGTTGTCACAGACCCGAAAGGCACGGTGCTTGTGGAGTGCGGCAGGCTGCTCCAAAGGGGCGGATACCGGATAAAGGTGCTCAATACCATCAATTTCAAAAAATCCATGCGTTATAACCCCTTCGCCTACATACGGAGCGAAAAGGATATTTTGAAGCTGGTAAATACCATCATTATGAACACCAAAGGCGACGGGGAAAAATCCGGCGAAGATTTTTGGGTGAAAGCGGAGCGCCTTTTGTACTGTGCCCTTATCGGCTACATCTGGTATGAGGCCCCGGAGGAAGAAAAGAATTTTATCACACTGTTGGATTTAATCAACGCTTCCGAGGCAAAGGAAGACGACGAGGATTACCAGAGCCCCGTCGATTTGCTTTTTTCCATGTTGGAGGAAAAGGACCCGGAGCACTTTGCTGTGAAGCAGTATAAGAAATATAAGCTGGCGGCGGGCAAGACCGCAAAGAGCATACTTATTTCCTGTGGGGCCAGGTTAGCGCCGTTTGATATAAAAGAGCTTCGTGACCTCATGGAGTACGACGAGCTCGAACTTGATACCCTGGGCGACAGAAAGACCGCCCTGTTCCTCATTATGAGCGACACGGATACGACGTTTAATTTCGTAATCGCCATTCTCCAAAGCCAGCTATTCAACCTTTTGTGCGACAAGGCGGACGATGTATACGGCGGCAGGCTACCCGTTCATGTGAGGTGTATTTTAGATGAATTTGCGAACATTGGGCAGATACCCAATTTTGATAAACTCATAGCGACTATCAGGAGCCGGGAAATCTCGGCTTCTATTATTTTGCAGTCGCAGTCACAATTAAAGTCCATTTACAAGGACGCCGCGGATACCATAGCCGGTAACTGCGACACGACCTTGTTTTTGGGAGGCAAGGAGAAATCCACGCTCAAAGAAATCTCGGAAGTGCTTGGCAAGGAGACCATAGACAGCTTCAACACCTCCGAGAACCGGGGCACGCAGGTTTCCCACGGCCTCAATTACCAGAAGTTAGGAAAGGAGTTGATGACCCAGGACGAAATCGCCGTAATGGACGGAGGCAAATGTATTTTACAGGTGCGTGGTGTGAGGCCGTTTTTATCGGATAAATACGACATTATGAAGCATCCGAACTACAAATACCTTGCCGACGCCGACAAGAAAAATGAGTTTGATATTGAACGGTACATGAAAAGGAAGCCGCCCATTGTGAAGCCGGACGAGCCCTTTGACCTGTACGAACTGGAAATAGAAGAACCTGAAAATCAATCTTAAAACGAAAGCGAGGAAAAATTATATGGCATTTTTTACATCAGCAGTCGGAGTATTGCAGACACTTGTTATCGCCCTGGGCGCAGGCCTTGCCATCTGGGGAGTTATCAACCTCCTGGAGGGGTATGGCAACGACAATCCAGGCGCGAAAAGCCAGGGCATGAAACAGCTTATGGCGGGTGGCGGCGTTGCCCTTATCGGCATGGTGCTTGTGCCGCTGCTGTCCGGCCTGTTCGGTTAATCCTATGGGTTTTACATTCCTCCGCGCCCTCCCGTTTTTACGGGAGGGGCGGGAAAGGAGGCGGTTATAATTGATAATTGACGCAATTCAGGAATGGTTTAAGGAACTGCTGATTGACGGTATCATAAGCAACCTGTCGGGGATGTTTGACACGGTGAATACCAAAGTGGGCGAAATCGCCGGGGAAGTCGGCATGACGCCCTCCGCTTGGAACGGGGGTATTTTTAACATAATAAGGAGCCTGTCGGAAACCGTCATCCTCCCGATAGCCGGTATCATACTGACCTTTGTCATGTGCTACGAGCTCATCCAGATTGTGGTGGACAAGAACAGCCTCCATGACATAGACACCTGGATATTCTTCAAATGGGTGTTTAAGACCATGATTGCCGTGCTGCTTGTGACAAATACCTGGAATATCGTCATGGGCGTGTTCGACCTGACGCAGCATGTGGTGAACGAAAGCGCCGGGGTGATTATCTCGGACGCCGGTATCGACATAACAAGCACAATAACGGATTTGGAGACGAGGCTTGCGGACTGGAGTATCGGCAGCCTGTTAGGGTTGTGGTTCCAGAGTATTTTCGTGGGGCTCACCATGAACATCCTGTCTGTCTGCATTTTCCTTGTAATTTACGGCAGGATGATTGAAATATATCTTGTGACCTCCATCGGGCCTATTCCTCTTGCCACAATGGTAAACCGGGAATGGGGCGGCATAGGCCAGAACTATTTGAAGTCCCTGCTGGCCCTGGGCTTCCAGGCGTTCCTTATCATGGTGTGCGTTGGTATCTATGCGGTTCTGGTACAGAATATCGCCGTGGACAGCGACATATCCGGCGCTATATGGGGCTGTATGGGTTATACGGTGCTGCTCTGCTACACATTGTTCAAAACGGGCAGCCTGGCAAAGAGTCTGTTTGCGGCGCATTAGAGAAAGGAGCTGATTGATTGGCTTATGTAACGGTCCCGAAGGACCTCACCAAAGTAAAAAGCAAGGTGCTGTTCGGTCTCACCAAACGGCAGCTTGTATGTTTTTCCCCGGCGGTACTGATAGGAGTGCCGCTTTTCTTTTTGCTCAAAGGAAGCATAGGAAACAGCGCGGCGGCGTTCTGCATGATACTTGTCATGCTCCCGTTCTTTCTGCTCGCCATGTATGAGCATAACGGGCAGACATTGGAGGTTATCGCACAAAACTTTATCCGCACAAAATTTCTGCTCCCAAAGGAGCGCCCCTATCAGACCAACAATTTCTATGCCGTAATCATACGGCAGAACAAACTTGAAAAGGAGGTAAAGGCGATTGTCAAAAACAAAAAATCCCGCCGCGCGGCAAAAACTGACCCGCGCGCAAAGGCGGGAAATTGAAAGAATTGTCCGTGAGGCCAAAGGCGGCGGAAAGCCCAATTCTGCCCAGGACAGTATCCCGTTTGAAGTGATGTACCCGGACGGGCTTTGCAGACTGAATGAAAAAAGCTACTCGAAGTGCATTGAGTTTGAGGACGTCAATTATCAGCTTGCGGGCGCGGACGATAAAACGGCGGTCTTTGAAAATCTCTGCGATTTCTATAACTACTATGACGCCTCCATCGGTATCCAGTTATCCCTTATCAGCCGGTATGCCAACAAGGAGGATTTCCAGAACACCATAGCCATACCGCCCCAGGGTGACGACTTTGACAGTATCCGGGCGGAGTACACGGGTATGCTGCAAGGGCAGCTTGCACGGGGGAACAACGGCCTTGTCAAAACAAAATTCCTCACGCTTACCATTGAGGCGGACGACATCCAGGCAGCCAGAGGGCGGCTTGCCCGTATCGAGGCCGACACCCTCAACCATTTTAAGGTAATGGGCGCGGCGGCGCGGGTGCTGAACGGAAAGGAGCGTTTGCAGGCTCTTCACGGCATATTCCACCCGGACGGGGAGCGGTTCGCCTTTGAATGGGACTGGCTCCCGGCAAGCGGCTTATCCGTCAAAGACTTTATCGCCCCGTCCTCTTTCAATTTCGGACAGACTCGGCAATTCCGCATGGGAAAGAAGTTAGGTGCGGTATCGTTCCTGCAAATCCTGGCGCCGGAACTCAATGACCGTATGCTTGCAGATTTCATGGAGGCGGACGGCGGTATCATGGTGAACCTGCATATCCGCAGTATCGACCAGAACGAGGCCATCAAGACCATTAAGCGCAAGATTACCGACCTGGATGCCATGAAGATAACGGAGCAAAAGAAAGCGGTCCGCTCCGGCTACGACATGGATATTATCCCCTCCGACCTTGCCACCTACGGCGGCGAGGCGAAGAACCTGCTCCATGAGCTGCAAAGCCGGAATGAAAGGATGTTTCTGCTTACCTTTATTGTCCTGAATTTCGGGGATACGAGGCGGAAGCTGGAAAACGCGGTGTTCCAGGCCTCCGGCGTGGCGCAGAAATATAACTGCACGCTGACAAGGCTTGACTTCCAGCAGGAGGCGGGCATTATGTCCTCTCTCCCTCTCGGCCTCAATCAAATCCATATACAAAGGGGCCTCACCACAAGCAGCACCGCCATCTTCGTGCCGTTCACCACCCAGGAGCTTTTCCAGAACGGCGAAGCCCTGTATTACGGCCTGAACGCACTTTCCAACAACATGATACTATGTGACCGCAAGCGCCTGAAGAACCCCAACGGCCTCATTTTGGGCACTCCCGGAAGCGGCAAGAGTTTTTCCGCAAAGCGTGAAATTGTCAATGTGTTTCTTATCACGCTGGACGACATTATTGTCTGCGACCCGGAGGCAGAGTATTATCCCCTTGTTCAGAGGCTTGGTGGGCAGGTTATTAAAATCTCGCCTACGAGCAAACAGCATGTGAACCCTATGGATATTAACCTCAACTACTCCGAGGACGACAGCCCCCTTGCCCTTAAAAGCGATTTTATCCTTTCCCTGTGCGAACTGGTGGTGGGCGGCAAGAACGGGCTGGAGCCGGTGGAAAAAACGGTCATTGACCGTGCCACCCGGAATGTGTACCGGGAATACCTGGCGGACCCGAAGCCGGAGAACATGCCCATTTTGCAGGACCTTTACAACGAAGTGAAACGGCAGCCGGAGCCGGAGGCGCAGCGTATCGCCTCTGCTTTGGAGCTCTATGTAACGGGCAGTCTCAATGTCTTTAATCATAGAACGAATGTTGACATTGAAAACCGTCTTGTCTGTTTTGACATTAAGGAGCTAGGCAAGCAGCTTAAAAAGCTGGGGATGCTCGTCATTCAGGACCAGGTCTGGAACCGCGTCACCGTCAACCGCTCCGAGGGCAAGGCCACCCGGTACTATATGGACGAGTTTCATTTGCTCCTGAAAGAAGAACAGACCGCCGCCTATTCCGTGGAGATTTGGAAGCGGTTCAGAAAGTGGGGCGGTATCCCGACGGGCATTACCCAAAACGTCAAGGACCTTCTCGCCTCTCGTGAAGTGGAGAATATTTTTGAGAACTCCGACTTTGTGTACATGCTCAACCAGGCGGCGGGCGACAGGGAGATACTTGCCAGGCAGCTTAACATTTCACCGCAGCAGCTTTCCTATGTGACCCATTCAGAGGCCGGTGAGGGCCTCATTTTTTACGGCAACGTCATTCTGCCCTTTGTGGATAAATTCCCACAGGATACGGAGCTCTACCGCATTATGACGACAAAACCAGAAGAAGTGAAAGGAGACAACTGATTATGAAAAATGAAAAAATGTACCTGATTTCCGAGGATGCCTACCACAAGCATATTGATGATGAAGTCCATTTGTACAGGCTGCTTCACCAGCTTGCTTTTATGACCGGCAAGGTAAAGGACGCGGAGGATGTTGCACACATGAAAGACACCGCCATCCGCTACGGGCAGATTGCGGATGAACTGTTTGATGGCTGGAATATCCCCGGCAGGTACCTTGTTTATGGCGACAAGGCGGATTTGGAAACGCTGAAAAGCAAGGAGCTTGAGCACGTTATCTTTGACCCGGAGGATGACGGGGAGGATGACTTTTCCCTGCGCGGCGCATTGGAGGAATACCGCTTGCAGTTTGAGGATTTGGCGGAAATACTGGCGGAGGCCGTTGCGGAGCTGGACGCATTGGGCGGTGAATAATGCCTATGGCGGAGCTTACCCATGTTAGCCTGTTTTCCGGCATAGGCGGCCTGGACCTGGCGGCGGAGGCGGCGGGCTTTGAAACGGTCTGCCAGTGCGAATGGGCGGACTTTCCGTATTCCGTCCTTGAAAAGCACTGGCCGGACGTGCCGAAATTCAGGGATATTACTACTCTCACAAAGGAGGCTTTTATTGAAAGAACAGGACTTGAAACAATTACCATCCTCTCCGGCGGCTTCCCCTGCCAGCCGTTCTCAACCGCCGGACAGCGGAAAGGATTTGCGGATGAACGCTACTTATGGCCGGAAATGTGCAGGGTTATTGACGAGCTGCGGCCCCGTTGGGTGCTTGGGGAAAATGTTGCTGGCTTCATCGATATGGGGCTCGACAAAACGGTATTTGACCTGGCAAAAGCGGGATACGCTGTTCTCCCATTCGTATTTCCGGCTTGCGGCGTCGGCGCATGGCATGAGCGCCAGCGAACTTTTATCGTCGCGGCTGATGTTTCCCACGCCCCTTGCCTCCGACAAGGGCACGAACCGGGACGCGCGAAACCTGGATGTGTACCTGTCGGAGAATGGTATTTTCCGCAAGAAGAACAAAAACGGGAGCATTTGGAGCCTTCCGCTGTCGGCAGCGGTGTTCTACCTGACTCCTGTGGCGTCGGACGGCTTCCGCTCCACGCTGAAACCGTCGGCCTACGACCCCAAAAAGAAGAACGGGAACCTGTCGGCGCAGATTATCGCAATGGAGCACCCGGCATCGGATACGGCGGCCTTGAACCCGGACTGGGTGGAATGGCTGATGGGCTTCCCCCTGGGATGGACGGACGTATCCTGTGGGCAAGGGAGCCGGACAGCCTCACCCGCATGACGGAGGAAACGGAAAACCGTGCCCCGCGTCTGAAAACCCTGGGGAATGCGGTTTGCCCTCCCCAGGCGTATCCCATTTTCAGGTACATTGCGGACATTGAAACCGGACGCTGTAAAGACTGGTGCGTCTTTGGAAAGGCAGGTGATGAAATCTGAAAGAGTATAGGGCACCGGATAAAACCGTGCAGAAAATGACCCGTGCGGGCGCGGAGGTACAGAACCTTGCCACGGGCGAGGCGGAGAATATCAGCTCCCGCCCAGCCGGGGACAATATTTCCGAACAGCCAGTGAATACGGCGGGTAAAGTGTTGGACCGCCTGGATACGGCGCATACCCGCCGTTCCTCCAAAAAGGCGGCGAAGAAAGCAAAGAAAACAGTTGACCGTGGTGTGGAGGCCTCACAGCGGCCATCCTCCCGGTTGCAGTTTACGGATGAAGAAAGGGCGGCGCCGGAATTGCAGAAAGCTATCCGCAAGTCGGATAAATCGGCGGACAGGCTGGACACGTCACGGGAGAATATCCCGAAGCAGAAAAAACTTGTCCGTGAGCGTACTTTTGATGATGTTTCCGGCAAGGGCAAGACCCGGCTCCGCTTCAAGGAGACGGAAAAGCCCCTTAGCGGAAAAATGAAGCATAATCCGCTTTCCCGCCCGGTGCAGGAGGTGAATACGAAGCTTCACGGAAAAATCCGTGAGGTGGAGAAAGAGAATGTGGGTGTTGAGGGCGGCCATGCCGTGGAGCAGTTTGGCGAAAAAGCCGCCGGTAAAGGATACCGTCTTGTTAAGGGCGGTATCCGGCACCATAAGCTAAAACCATACCGGGCGGCGGCAAAAGCAGAGCAATCCGCTGTCAAGGCCAATGCGGATTTCCTGTATCAAAAAGCCCTCCATGACAATCCGGGGCTTGCGGCCTCCAATCCTGTTTCCCGTTTTTGGCAGAAACAGCAGATTAAGCGGAACTACGCAAAGCAGATACGGGATACCGGGAAAACGGCGAAGAACGTGGGCGGCGTGGTAAAATCGGCGGCAGTGAAAGCCAAAGAGATTGCTGAAAAAACCGTTTCTTTCGTTACCCGTCATTGGAAAGGGCTGCTTGCCATCCTTGTTTTAGGGATAATGATTATGTTCCTCATGGGAGCCTTACAGTCCTGTACTTCCCTGTTCGGGGGCGGAGCTTCCTCCGTCATTGCGTCGTCTTATCTTTCGGAGGACGCGGATATGCTGGCGGCGGAGGCGGCCTATTCCGCTATGGAGGCGGAGCTTCAAAACGAACTGGACAACTTTGAAAGCCTCCACCCAGGGTATGATGAATACCGCTTTGACCTGGACGAAATAGGCCATGACCCCTATGTGCTGATTTCCATTCTCTCGGCGCTCCATGACGGCGTCTTTACCATAGACGAAATACAGGGCGACCTTCAAATGCTCTTTGAAAAGCAGTACATTTTGACGTTGACCGAGGAAGTGGAGGTACGCTACCGCACGGAAACGGATACATGGACGGACGACGAGGGCAACACCCATACGGATACTTACCAGGTGGCGTATGACTACTACATCCTGAACGTGGAGCTTGAAAACTTCAATCTCTCCCATATCCCCGTTTACATCATGGACGAGGAAACTTTGAGCCTGTATTCCGTCTATATGGCTACCCTGGGCAACCGCCCGGATTTGTTCCCCACGGGAGCCTATCCGAACGCCTCCGCAATCAGGGAACCTACCTATTATGATATTCCGGCGGAGGCGCTTGCGGATGAAACCTTTGCCGCCCTGATTGCCGAGGCGGAAAAATACCTGGGCTATCCCTATGTGTGGGGCGGTAGCTCCCCAAGCACTTCCTTTGACTGTTCCGGCTTTGTGTCATGGGCGCTGACAAACAGCGGCGTATGCAACACGGGCAGGCTGGGAGCCCAGGGGCTTTACAACATTTCTACCCCGGTATCCTCCGCAGACGCAAGACCCGGCGACCTGATTTTCTTTGTGGGGACCTACGACACACCGGGCGTTTCCCATGTGGGTATCTATGTGGGCGGCGGAATGATGATACATTGCGGAAACCCCATATCCTACGCAAACATCAACACAAGCTACTGGCAGAGCCACTTTTGCGCTTTTGCCAGACCACCGTACAACTAAATTGAATTGGAGGTATTTTTATGGCGACCACTCAAAAAATCCGAAGCGATATTGAGAAAACCAAAGAAAAGATTGCGGAGCAGCAAAAGCGGCTCCGTGAACTGGAACAGAAAATCGTGGAGGAAGAAAATCTGGAAATTGTCCGCATGGTAAAGGCGGTGAAGCTGGACAACAAGGAATTGTCCGCTTTCCTGAAAGCCTACGCCAGCGGGCTTATCTCTCTCCCCGCCGATATGCGGGAGGAACTGAAACAGGAGGACAGCGAAGATGAAGAATAAAGTATTTATGCGTATGTTTACTGTTTTGATTGCCGCCCTTGTCTGTATGGGCGGCTTTTCTGTCACCGCCTATGCGGGCGGTGGGCCGGAGGACGGGGACGATGTTATCAGTGAAACGGCAGACACCGAACAGTCGGAGGAAACCACGGGCGGATATGAACCGGAAGCCCTGACCCCGGAGGGCAACCTTACTTTGGTGGACGATATTGACGGTGAAACTTCCGGCGACAAGCAGTTTATCACCGTCGTCACCAAAAACGGCAACTATTTTTACATTATCATTGACCGGGCGGAAGACGGCGATAATACCGTTCATTTTCTGAACCAGGTGGATGAGGCGGACCTTCTGGCCTTGATAGAGGATGAAAGCACTGCCGCTTCCTATACGGCCGCAGTTTGCGCTTGTACCTATAAATGCGCGGCTGGCGCTGTCAATACTGATTGTCCTGTCTGCAAAAATGATATGACAAACTGCATGGGAACGGAAGCGGCCGAACCGGAGCCCGAACCGGAGGCGGAGGAAAGCGGCGGCACGGGCGGTATCATAATTGTGGTACTTATCCTTGCCTTAGCCGGTGGCGGCGCTTTCTATTACTTTAAGGTGATGAAACCCAAACAGGGCGCTAAAGGCGGTACGGACCTGGACGATTTCGATTTTGAGGACGACGAGGACGAGGAACCGGAAATGTTTGAGGATGAACGGGAACGAGAGAACACGGAATAACGGCAGATAGGGAAAATCCGCCGCCCAAGATGGGCGGCGGATACTATGCAAATAAATCTATTTTCCCTCGTTTGCTGTAATCGAAAGGAGGTTTGCTTCTCGCAGCATTCCTTAGTCCCATTCCAATAGCTTTTCCATATACAAAAGCATCGGGGCCAAAAAGATTTGCATAAAAAGTATATGCTACCTTAGTTTCTTCATCCCACCTATTCCATAATTCAGAACTCAACACCATGTTTTCAGAATACAGAGGAAGTACCATAGAAATATAAAACTTAATCTTATCCATAGACGCTGATTGTAATTGGTCAAATAGATTATTGTAAATGAATGCTTCATTTTCCAAACAACTCAATAAAATATACGATTGATTTTGTTCTGGAAAAGTGGTTACAGCAAGTCTGTGCATAATACCTTTTCTCGTATGTTTGATTTTCTTTCCATTCAAATCATAATCGGGTGCAATATAAGCATAATTTGCAAATTTTATTTGTTCTGGCAATTTTACAACACATGTTTTGATACCAGAATGTTTTCCGCTAAGTATTTCATTATCAAAGTGGTGTTTTATGGGATTAAATTCTTTTGTTTTAAGTTGAAGCATTCTATACATTCCTACCATAGGTTTTGAAGTAAATGCTTGAGGCGTATTTGAAAAACAGTCCCGAAATGCCTCTACTGACACTAGTTGTTTATAGTATTCAAAGATAAATGCCTTATAAGCATATATGAATTTCATGCTTTCATTACATTCATCAAAATTTGGAGCACCATCTTCTATAAGGGAAAAGGCAATATTGTCATGGTAATCACAAAAGCATGTTTCTGTTGTAGCATCATTGGCACTTGTCTTGAATATTTCTACAAGTGCTTCAGCTTCACCATTATCCATTGGGATAATAATAGGTTTCCTTTTCGCATTTAGCATATAAACATGGCGTTCACTTCCTGCGAGTAAAGATATGATTTTGTTGTTTTGTAAAGCATGGGCATTCTTGATTTTCCCTTTACAATTTGCAGAATCGGGATGCAAGCAGCACTTTTTCATTGACTTACGCATAGCTTCCATTATTTGTACTTCGGGAGGTTTCCTTGTTTCTGTAACCGCTATATTCTTATTTTTGCAACACTTAACAAAAGAATTATTGCTACCGCATGGGCAAGGTTCGTTATCGAAAATTATTATATATTTCAATGGGTTCATTAGATTTATCCCTTTCTTCTTTATTTACTATTTGTTTCTATTATACAGCTATGGAATATTTAAGACAACCAAAAGGAGGATAACCAATGCAACTAATTATCGCAGAAAAACCGAGCGTTGGGGCGGCCATAGCCGCCGCCGTGGGCGCAACGGGCAGAAAAAGCGGATACATTGAGGGAAGCGGCCTGATTGTTTCCTGGTGTATCGGCCATCTTGTCGGCCTTGCCGACGCAGGCAGTTATAATGAGCAATATAAAAAATGGAGGTACGGCGACCTCCCCATCCTGCCCGAACAATGGCAGTACACACTTTCCACCGGCAAAGAAGAACAATTCGCGGTGCTTCAAAGCCTGATGGAGCACCCCGACGTTTCCGAGGTGGTAAACGCCTGTGACGCAGGCCGTGAGGGGGAACTTATCTTTCGGTTGGTCTATGAAATGGCGGGCTGCACAAAACCCATATCCCGCCTGTGGATTTCTTCAATGGAGGATACGGCCATCCGGGAGGGATTTGGAAACCTGAAACCGGGCGCGGAGTATGAAGCCCTGTATCAATCGGCGCTCTGCCGTTCAAAAGCGGATTGGTTGATAGGGATAAACGCCACCCGGCTTTTTTCCGTTCTCTATCACCGGACCCTGAATGTGGGCCGTGTGCAGACGCCGACGCTTGCCATGCTTGTGGAGCGTGACGGTAAAATATCCGGTTTCCAAAAAGAGAAATACCATCTTGTCCGGCTGGACCTGGACGGTTTGGAGGCTTTGAGCGAAAGAGTCTCCGACCCAAAAGACGCAGAGCGGATACAGACGGCTTGCCATGAACGGCAGGCCGTTTGTGCTTCCCTGGACAAAGAGAAAAAGACGGTGAAGCCGCCGAAGCTCTTTGACCTCACCACTTTGCAGCGGGAGGCCAACCGTATCTACGGCTACACGGCAAAGCAGACTCTTGACTATGCCCAAAGCCTTTATGAAAAGAAGCTGATTACCTATCCCCGTACCGATAGCCGGTATCTTACTTCTGATATGGCGGATACGGCGGCCTCTGTTCTGGACATGGCGGCGAAGCTACCGCCCTTTGACGGATACCCGGATTTCTCCCCGGAGATTACGGCGCTGATTTCCGACAAGGACGTATCCGACCATCACGCCATTATCCCCACTATGGAGGCGGGAAAGGCGGACCTTGCCGCCCTGCTTGTGGGTGAGCGTTCTCTTTTCCTGCTGATATGCTGCAAGCTGCTGTGCGCGGCTGCTTCTCACCATGTGTATGAGGCGGTCACGGCGGTATTCGAGTGCGGCGGTCATTCCTTTACTGCCAAAGGAAAATCTGTGCTGCAAGAGGGCTGGAAAACCTTTGAACGGCTGTTCCGCTCCTCCCTGAAAGAAAAGCCGGAGGATGATACCGAGGATGAAAGCGACCTGCCGGAACTGGCCCAGGGTAAGATTTACGAGCGTACAGCGGCTTCCGTATCTGAACACTACACTACGCCTCCGAAACCTTATACCGAGGACACGCTTCTTTCCGCTATGGAGCACGCAGGCAAAGACGATATGCCCGACGAGGCCGAGCGAAAAGGCTTGGGCACACCGGCGACCCGTGCTTCTATCATTGAAAAGCTGGTATCTTCCGGCTTTGCGGAGCGCAAGGGCAAGGGGCTTATTCCCACAAAGGACGGTATCAACCTGATTACCGTTCTGCCGGAGGTTTTGACCTCTCCGCTTCTCACCGCCGAATGGGAAAAGCGCCTGTCTGAAATCGCCGAGGGCGGCGCCGATCAGTCGGCTTTCATGGAGGATATTCAGAAGATGGCGGCGGAGCTTGTGGCGTCCTACTCCCATATCTCGGAGGACTGGCAAAAGCTGTTCACTCCCCAAAAGGAGCCGGTGGGAGTCTGTCCCCGCTGTGGGGAACAGGTATATGAGGGCAAAAAGAATTTCTATTGCGGAAACCGGGGATGTGGCTTTGTCCTATGGAAAAATGACTGCTTCTGGCTCTCCCGCAAAAAGGAACTCACAAAGAAGATGGCCACCGACCTTCTGAAAAAGGGCCATGTGAAAGTCAAGGGTATGTACTCGGAAAAGAAAGATACCACCTATGACGCTACGGTGATTTTAGATGATACAGGCGGCAAGTACGTTAATTTCAAGCTGGAATTTGAAAAGAAAAAGGAGCGCGGACATGACAGATAACAATACTTCTGATTATATTTTCAAGGCCTATGTGGTGAACACCCAGGCTTATGATACCGGGGAGCGCGACGCCGGGGCATGGCTGCACTTTCCTCCCTATGCAGAGGACATTTTCTCTGTCTTTGAGAAAATCGGCCTGCCACCCGACGCAACACCGGATATGTATTTTATGGAAAACTATGTGAGCAATATTGAGGGTTTGCGGCTTCTGCTTCCCATGTACGGCGATATTGACGAACTGGCGGCGCTGTCCCAGGGTATTTATGACCTGCCGCCCCATGAGCGCGGCAAGCTGGACGCCATCCAAACTACTCCCATGCGGTTTACCGCTCTGGAACAATTCCGCGAATATCCGTGGAATGTGGATTGTTACTGCCTTAGTACGCAGCTCAGGAATGACGCAGCGCTTGGATGGAACTGGCTGGAACAGCAGGGGCTTACGGAAATCCCCAAAAGCTGTAAGGGAGCCATTGACCCGGAACCCTTTGGCCGGTATGTGAGGGAAAGGGAGAATGGCATTTTCACTGAAAAGGGTTATCTGACCCTCTCCGGCGACAAGTGGCTTCATGAGCGGCCGCTTCCGAGGCGGGAGGAAAAGCCATCCCTGAAAGTACGTTTGGAACAGACAAAGAAAGAATGTGCCGCCCGTGATACAAAGCCGGATAAACCGGCGAAGCACGGACCGGAACTGTAAAGGAGGCGCTTATGTATAATTACGACCACGATTGTCCTTTTGAAGCTTATGTTACCAATCTCGGCAAGTATAACGAGGGGGAACTTGTGGGCGAGTGGGTGAAGTTTCCCACTTCCTATGAGGAAATGCAGAAAGTCTTTGAGCGTATTGGTATTGACGGTGTACGCTATGAAGAATGGTTCATCACGGACTATGACTGCTATGTGGATGGTATTTATGACGTGCTGGGCGAATATGAAAGCCTGGATGAACTCAATTACCTGGCGGCCAGTATCGAGGCTATGGACAAATCTGATTTTGAGCGGTTCGAGGCGGCGATAGGAATAGGCGACTATGCCCGGAGCGTCAAGGACCTTATCAATCTTACCGAAAATCTGGATAAGTACGAAATTTACCCGGATGTTCACGACCACGACGACTTGGGACGGATGTATATTGAGGAATACGGCGCTATGGAAGTCCCCGAACACCTGAAGAATTACATTGACTATGAAGCCTATGGGCGGGATATTGCCCTGGATGAAATCGGTCATTTTACCGGCCAGGGCTATGTCCGTGATACCGGGGACAGCTTCACCGAGTATTACGACGGCGACCGGGAGAACATCCCGGAGGAATACCGAGTGATGTCAAAACCGGAGGCGGAAGAACTCACCGAAGATGAAAAACTGGATATGTCAATGGAACTTGCCTTTGACCTGGACGAGTTTTTCCGGCAGAAAGACCCACAGTATGCCGCCGCCCATCCGGACGCCCACGCAGGTAAGGAACTGATTGCCGATTTGCTCCTAGAGGGAAAAACGGCGGCCATCAAGGACAGGTTGGCGGAAATGGCGCAGACACCGGAGGACGAGCTTCCCGCCCGTATCGGTGATTATGAGCAGGCCACCGGGTATGAGGCGTATCTTGATACGGACGTTGCCGCCATTCGGGAAAAGCTGGAGCAGGCGCAGGGAAATACCATGACTGTCCTTGTGGTGGAGCCCCTGAAAGAGCCGTATATCAAGGAGATTAACCCCGGCCTTTCCGCTATGCAGGCAGAGGTTGACGGGATAATTGCCGCCGCCTATCCATTTGACGACCCTGTCGCCGTTGTCTGCAACGACGAGGGTAAAATTAACGGTATGGAACTCAACCGTGCCCTACGGGACAGCAAGGGGCAGATATATGACATTGTTGCCGGAACATTTCTTGTTGTGGGGTTTGGGGAGGAAAACTTTGCCTCCCTTTCCCCTGAACTAGCGGAAAAGTATATAGAGCATTTCAAGACGCCGGAAATGTTCGCTATAGTGGACGGGGAGATTGCCGCTATCCCCGTTCCGGCAGTTGCGCCGGATGACTTTCTAACCGGGGAAAGGATTGCAACTCCGCGAGGGAGTTTTTCTTTGACCGATATGACGAGGGAGCAGATGGAGGCCGTTGGGTACGGTTTTCATCATAGTTCGGATGATGGCAGGTATCATATCATGGGAAACGGGACGCGGGCCTTTGCGATTGCAAACGAGAATGCCCACACCTATGACATTTACCAGCTAAAGGATGGCCCCGACAGGCGGGATTTTGCTTTTGAGCCGTTGGACCGCCTCCATGAGCAGGGGCGCAGGGTGGATATGCAGAATTACGACAAGGTATATTCTGGCGCCATGTTCCCCGGTGAAAACCTGGAAAGCATATACAGCCGCTTCAACATGGACCGCCCTGAGGATTTTACCGGGCACTCCCTTTCCGTTTCGGATGTAGTCGTTATCCATCAGAACGGACAGGACGCCGCCCATTACTGTGACCGTTTCGGTTTTTCGGAAGTGCCGGAGTTTTTTGAGCCGGAAAACTACCTGAAGAATGCGGAAATGGGCATGGAAGATGATTACAGTATGATTGACGGTATCGTCAACAATGGCAAAAAAGAGGTTACGCCGCCCGGTACGGATGAAAAAACCTCTATTCGTGACCGGCTGGCGGAGGCAACGCGGGAGTGCGCGGAGCGCAGGCCTCCCGAAGTGAAGAAGCCGGAGAAGAACGGCCCGGAGCATGACCTATGAGCAGAAGCAAGGCGTGGAAATCGGAATGGACCTTTTTTCTGGGTGAAAACGGCAGACGGCAGTATAACCGTATATGCAAGCGGTGTGTGCATGGCTGTAAGCAGAGTTTCAGGGCGGATTTGATACAATGTCCGAGGTACATGAGCAAGGAAGCGAAAAAGACCCCCGAAAAGGGTTGAAAAACGGCAAAATATTTCCCTGTATCGGCTTCAAATTAGGTGGGTAATATCTTTTATCACTTAGTTTGTTTACTTAAAAACACAAGAAAAAAGGGCGGACTTTGAACCTTTTTTCCGCATAAGAAACGGGAGCGTACCCATTGGTTTATCCTTTGGGTGCGCTCCCGCTATTTTTTTATAGTTTTAGGGCTTGACAAAACGGGTTCTATGGCTTAGACTGTAAGCAGGTTAGCTAACAAGAGAATGGAGGGATAATCTTGCCATCCAGATTTGGTGATTATATTTCTGATAGACGGAAAAAGTGTGATATTACGTTGCGCGGCATGGCAGAAGAATTAGGGATTGCAGCGCCTTACCTTTCTGATATTGAAAAAGGGCGTCGAAACCCCCCTAATATTGATATGCTCGAAAAAATGACGTCTATTTTGAAGCTATCAGAAGTTGAAAAAAATGAACTGTTTGATTTAGCTGGCGAAGAAAGGAATGAAGTTTCGCCAGACCTTCCGGAATACATCATGGACATTCCAGAAGCGCGCACAGCACTACGAAAAGCACGAGATAAGGGTAAAAGTGATGAGTTTTGGAAAAAGGTTTCCGAAACGCTTGATAAGGATGAGTGATATGTCAAAAGAAATTATAGATGCGTTCAAAAAAGTTATCGACAGGAACATACTGAATGTTGCATATGCCCCCTTATCGTCTTATATTGAAGATAATTTCAGCCACATTGACCTTACGTATAACTCGAACGTAATTGAAAATGTTGAGCAGGCTACTTTACTAGATTTTGAGCTTATCAGAGTAGCCGACGTAAATCAAAACGAGGATACGCTAATATTTCAAGTTGTTATCAGTGCTGAAATTGAAATCGAAGAAACGATACGACGAGACAGAGAAGTTGACAATGTGCAAAAGTGGTTTACCTTGACTTGCTACGCTGAAATAGACGACATTCCAGGTTCATTTACGGTTAAGGCAATCAGGGTTTATTAGGGGGGAAGCCAGCAATGAAGCTATCAAACAATTTGGTGCCTATTATTCAAAAAATCGAATTTGATGATGTTGCGACAAACTTCTTAAAAAAATATTGTCCACAGGCATTGGAAACTCCCATGACGGTACCGATTGAGGAAATCGCCGTTCAAACAATGGAGCTCCAAATAAGACGAATACACTTATCAGAAGATTTGAGTATTTTGGGACAAGTCTTTTTTAGTTCTGGAGTTGCCGAAATATATAAAAAAGATGATGATGAGTATGTTTACGAACAGGTTGAAAAAGGCACGATGTTTATTGACCCGGATGTGGCAACCGAACGAAATATAGGCAGCGAACGAAATACAATCGCCCACGAATGCGTCCATTGGAATATTCACCGTACATATCATAGTGTGCAAGTTATGGCTGGCGGTGAACAAGCTGTTGCGTTTAGATGTCCAACGGAACCGCCGTCCGAGCAGTTCAATTCAAGATGGACTGATGAAGATTGGATGGAATGGCAAGCTAACGGTATTGCGCCTAAAATTCTCATGCCCCGAAATATGTTTGAACAGTATGTCAATGAGCACCCCTTGTATTCTAAAATCAACGAAACCCATATGGGTTCATTATATCGGGATTTACTGATAGAAAATTTAGCGGACTTTTTTCAAGTATCAAAACAGTCTGCATCCATCAGGCTTTCAGAGCTTGGTTTAATATAGATATTTTTTTGCTCACTTGTTAGCCGAAAAGCTAACAAGCATAATTGAGAAAGGAGGGAGCACAAATGGCTAAAACTAACACAAAACAGACTTCGCGACCTGTTGCAAGCAAAGCATCTTCTCTATTGCGTAGTGGCCGTACTGGAGCCAAGACCAAGTCTGTTGCTGGAAGTGCCTTATCGCAGACTAAGCCTAAGTCAGGTAAAAAGTAAGGTGGTAACTCCACTAAAGTTACCACCCTCGAAACAATAGGGAACACAAGCTTGGTTACACCCTGCTCATGCCTCCAACGTATAGTAAACATTATAATTAAGATATGTTTACTTGGCAAGAGAAAAATTCCAAGTTGGAAAGGAGCACTCAATTTTGAGTGACAAACTATGTCCATTAAATATAAGTATTATCGATGCGTATGCGGCAAAAAGGTCATTCCGCTTACAAACCCTTGTAAATGTCCCCATTGCGGACGAGTTACCAGATTAAAATAAGGAGAGATTATATATGGCGTCTTTTAACAAGGCAAAACTTAACAGCGCTATGAGTAAACTTCG
>Ga0153952_1000137_pt1 | contig 20968 bp, 21 predicted proteins | sample TSNJ036MetaG_FD_104746 | JGI IMG/M metagenome (GOLD analysis project Ga0153952, IMG submission 104746) | Attine ant fungus gardens microbial communities from New Jersey, USA - TSNJ036 MetaG | ecosystem: Host-associated > Fungi > Mycelium > Unclassified | place: USA: New Jersey, Wharton State... | reverse complement strand
GATTATCAATGTATTATCAATCAAGAATTAGCAACCTATAATAGTATTAGTGTAGGAGATAGCATTTCTTTAGTAAATCCTAATAATGAAGAAGAAGTGGTAGAATTTGTTGTTTGTGGTATTTATACAACAACAGCATCTTCAAGTAGTGATAGCTTTATGGCAAACTTTAATACAGCAGCTGATTCAGCCAATCAAATATATACAAACTACAATGCTTTAAATACAATTGTTGAAGCCTCCACTAGCACAGATGAAAGTAGTGATAGTGATACTTCAACAGCATTAATGGGGCAAACAGCTGGGACATATGTATTTACAAATGTGGATAATTATTACTCTTTTGTTGATGAAGTAGAAACAAAGGGGTTAGATACAGAAGCATATACTGTTTCTTCTAATGATTTAACAGCTTATGAAAATAGTTTACTACCATTAGAAAATTTAAGCAACTATGCATTATATTTCTTATTTGTAGTAATAGCTATTGGTGCGATTATTTTAGTTGTCTTTAATATCTTTGCGATTCGTGAAAGAAAATATGAGATTGGTGTATTAGCAGCGATTGGAATGAATAAGAAAAAGGTAGCTTTACAATTTGTAAGTGAAGCATTATTAGTGACTGCAATAGCCGTTATTTTAGGTGTTGGAATTGGAAGTTATGCAAGTCAACCAATAGCAAATACTTTATTAGAAAATCAAGTATCGTCTGTTCAAAACTCTAATCAAAGTATGATGGATAGCTTTGGCGGAGGATTCCAGGGTGGTAACTTTAAAGATATGATGGATACTGATTATCAGACAACGCTGAGTGCTAATTTACCAACAAATAACACAACAAATTATATTGATTCTATATCGACTGGAATTAGTACAGAAGTATTTATGCAAGTGATACTGATTGGATTGTTATTAACATTATTCTCAAGTATGACAGCTGTTGTATTTATATTGCGTTATGATCCATTAAAGATATTAAGTAATCGTTCTTAGGAGGTCGAAAGTAATGGTACTAAAATTAGAAAGTGTCAGTTATTCTTACTCTACAAAAAGTAGAGCTGTTATTAAAAATATGAATTATGAATTTAATGAAGGTAAAGTATATGCAGTCATGGGTAAATCTGGAGCAGGAAAGACAACACTGTTATCATTATTGTCTTCTTTAGCAAAGCCAACAAATGGAAAAATTATTTATAAAGATATTGATATTAGTCAAATTGATCAATATAAATATCGTAGTGAATACATCGGAGTAATCTTTCAAAGTTTTAACTTATTACCAAATTTAACAGCAATTGAAAATGTTATGTTATCAATGGATATTTCTAATAAAAAAATTGATGATAAGCAAACACAAGCCTTAAATCTATTAAAAAGTGTTGGCTTAGATCAGGATACAGCGAAGAGAAGAATTTTAAAGCTTTCAGGAGGAGAGCAACAACGTGTCGCTATAGCAAGAACATTGGCTTATAATCCTAGTGTTATCTTAGCTGATGAACCAACTGGAAACTTGGATGGAGAAACAGAAGATAGTATTTTGAATATTTTTGAAAATTTAGCTCATAAGGAAAACAAATGTGTTATTATTGTAACGCATTCAAAAGAAGTTGGTCAACGTGCTGATGAGATTTATGCTTTACAAAAATCATAAAAGTACGAAAAAATATGTTATGATATGATAGAGAAGAGGTGAGAGAATTGGCTAGGATTTTAGTTTGTGATGATGAAAAAATGATAGTTTCACTAATTTCAGATGCCCTTAAAGATGAAGGCTATGAGGTGGATGTTGTCTATAATGGAAAAGAAGCAATTAATGTTCTTCATAAAGAAAGCTATGATTTAATCATATTAGATATTATGATGCCTGAAATAGATGGATATAGTGTTGTGAAGCAAGTACGTGATATCGTTCAATCTCCTATACTATTTGTTACAGCGAAAGCTAGAACCTTGGATACATTATTAGGATTAGAGTTAGGTGCGGATGATTATATAACAAAACCATTTGTCATTGAAGAATTAATTGCGAGAGTAAAAGCACATTTACGAAGAGAAAAAAGAAATAATAAAGAAAGCCGACAAGAAATTAATTTTGGTGATTTAAAAGTCTATCCTGATAGTATGGAAGTGTTCATTGTTCAAGAATTGATTGAACTAAGTTCTAGAGAATTCTCTCTATTACTCTATTTAATTGAGAATTCTAATCGAGTGTTAACTAGAGAACAAATTTTTGATAGTGTCTGGGGCATTGATTATTCAGATATTGGTGCTGTCACAGTTACGATTAAGAATTTAAGAGATAAATTGGATCCCGATAACCGCATGATTAAAACAGTCTGGGGAATGGGATATAAAATGGTGAATCCTTTAGGGAAGCGATACTTATGAGTATTAAATGGAAAACAACAATCTTGTTTATAGGTTCGTTTTGTTTAAATATATTATTACTTTGGCTATTCTTTATCTATAACTATGGTGGAAATTTAGAAATGACGATGCTAGAAAGCAGAGAAAACTTTATGGAAGAAACCAAGCAATTAGCTGAAATGGTGGATGGCAAAAGTTATAAGGAAGCACTTGTTATTATTGATGAATTTGAATCGGAGGATTCTAAAAGAAAAGTTTTATTGGAGAAGTTACCTAGCTCTTCCATGAATAATACTTGGTTGCCACCTACCCAAAATGGTTTTGGATTCTTTGATAATCTAATGGTGGAAATTGATGGAGAAAACTATGTGTTAATTATCAATGATCAACGTGCTACTTTAAAAAGTGGTAGTCGAGTAACTGTCAGTGAGATGGTCAGTTCATTGCTTCTTTTTGAATGTTTTATCTTATGTATTATCTTTATTTTACAACGATATGTATTTAATATGATTATTGTAAAACCTTTGATTGAAATTAAAGAAAATGTTGATGATTTTAAACAAGGAAAATTAAGTTTTAATACACCAAAGAAGAAAGATGAAATAGGAGAGTTAGAACATAGCTTTTTAGAAATGGCGATATCTTTAAATAAAGAGAAAGAAATACAATCAAGAATGATTGCTTCTATCTCTCATGATATAAAAACACCTTTGACGGTGATTATGGGATTTAGTGAACGGTTGTTGTCTTCTTCGTTAGATGAAAATAAAAAAGAAGCATATTTGAAAGCAATTCATCTGCAATCGGATAACATTCATAAAATTGTTTTGGATTTTGATGAATTATTAGAACAGTCAATTGATAGCAATCTGGAATTAAAAAATGTGTCTATACCATATTTATGTCAAATGATTGAAGATGAATACAAAGAGTATTTGAATGATAAGAATGTTGGATTTACAATTGAGAATCAAGTAAAAGAAGACATTATGTTAGCTGTTGATATATTTAAAATACGTAGAGTATTTATGAATATTATTGGTAATGCATTAAGACATAATCAGATTGATGGCTTAATGATTATGATTAATGTACATCGAGATGATAATTTTGTCCATTTTGATTTTATTAATAATGGAAATAAGGTCGATGATAGTGATTTAGAAAATTTATTTGAACCATTCTATACTTCGGATAAAAGCCGACAATTATCTGGTTTAGGGTTATCAATCTGTAAGTTATTTATTGAAAAGCATCAAGGAAGGATTAAAGCTAAGAATGTAGAAGATGGTTTTAAGATAGAGATAGAATTACCAATAAAAGAAGAGAATTAGTTTGTTAATTAATTAAAGCAAAAGAGGATCATTCATAAATAGTTTTAACTATGAATGATTTTTTTTTGATGGTTAGACAAGGGGTTTATGATTGCAATATGGGGGAATGATTTTTAGAAAATTCTCTATCAAATATTTTTTATTCAATTACTTATAGTAGTTAGTATAAAAAAACAGCATAGTGTATTCATCTATACTGTGATGTAAAATATCTTTGTTTTCTCGTACCATTAAACATGATTCTTATACTATCCAGCACCCTTTTTACAAGTGATTTTCTAATATTATTTATTTCTCTCAAATGCAATGTACCTTGTTCCTTGATAGGTTAAAGAACCAATATCTCCCTCTACTAAAATGCCGTACTCTTTTCCCTTAAGATGCACTTCCATTCTTTTATTATCATTGCTTTCAAAAGTTACAAAATATTTTGTACTAGAACTACCTCCATTATTATGATGGTAATGACGTACATCAATCCTTTTAGAAACAACTTTTGCATGTGTCGTAATTCTAGGTGAATCATCATCTTTTTTCCAAGCCATAAAACTGCTTGCTATTTGATATACAAAGACTCCTATAATAATGAAAAATACGAGTATAAAAATAGAAATAAAATCGTTGGGTGGTTCATTATACATTATCATGATAAGATTTTGCCCCATTATTTATATACAATGTGAAGTACAAATAAAAAGCACAGTATCGTATCATTATCAATTCATACTGTGCTTTTTTTTGACTAATTGTTTACTCGTATCCTCATGAATTGTTACCTGCTTATACAAGTCAGTTATTACATCCATTGATGGTAGATAAGAAGATATTACTGAAGCACTACCTGTAGCGGAAGCAAATTTCAAACTTTCTTCTATTGATTTTTGATTAGCCTGCATATAAATAAATCCAGCAAGCAAACAATCACCTGCCGCCACGGAATTAACTACTTGATCTACCTTAGCAGAAGAAATACGAATTATTTTATCACTAGATATATAACAACTCCCTGCTTCACCTAAGCTTAACAAGACATTGATTCCATAATTTGCGAACGTTGATTTAGCTTTATCAATGATATGATTCAGTCCATCTTCCGTATTTAATAGCTTCTTTAATTCATCAATATTCGGCTTTATCAGATAAGGCCTATAAGATATAATTTCATCCGCAGTTAGATTTGGTACATCTAAAACTAACTTAGCATTTTTTTTATTTACTTTTTTAGAAATTCTAAAAACAGTATCTTTGATATCGCTTTGTAATGAACCATTTATACAAACAAAATCATTTGCATTCACTTGATCAAACACTTCAAGCAAAGCTTCTTTTGCATTATCATCAACGATAGGTCCAGATGTATTAAAATCAACTTCCTTATGATTAAATCTTGTCTTAACATTGATTCTACTAACATGTGCAATCTGAATATCGATTGTATTGATTAGCTTTTCCTTCTTCAATTCATTTACAATATAATCACCCGTAAATCCACCACAGACTACAATACAACTGGATGGCATCTGTAAGATGAGTAGCATTTTAGAAACATTGACTCCTTTACCTGCAACTATAAATTCATATTGCTCAGAACGATTGATACCCTCAATCAATTCTGAATCATGATAAATATAATAATCAATGCATGGGTTTGTTGTTAAAGTATAAATCATAAACTCGCTCTCCTAAACAATTTATTCTGAAGCTAAACCATAATATGCTTTTGCTTGAGCCATATCACCCATATTTTCATACATATTGGCAATAAGCAAGTGGATATTTATTTTATCCTCATCATTCGCATTCTTTAATAAAATCTTAGCATCGTCTATATATTTATAACCATGCTGAACAACTGTATCATATACCATTTCAATATACCTCTTTGCTGGGGTTTCTTCACAGCTAGAAATCAATTTATAATACTTTTCAACATTGCTATGATCCTTATTGGAGATATAATAAGAAAATGCTTTTGAATAAAAGAATGTTTTCTGTTTTTCATTCATTTTAATAAAATTTAATTTTTTCATAATTGATTTAATTTCAGCTTTATCATTCAACATAATAGCTTTATGAAGCTGAAGCATTAACGAATTAAAAACAGGAACAAAAAACTTTGTCTTTTTTTCGTTGATTAAACGATCAAATTCTTCAAATTCTTTATTCAATAACATTGTTGTTAACTGATTTCTTGCTTTCCTTTTCATTGTTGATAAAACTAATTCAATAACGATTGAAATAACAAACAGTCCAATAATAATATAGATCATTTCATTCATATTGTTATCCTCTTCTATTAATAGGAGTAATGGCTTCGCTAAGGATACCCTCTACTTTAATCGTCCATGCTTTGCCAATACATCCGCAGGCTTCCATGTACTGCTTTAATACTTTTTTATAACCATTAGAAATATCCATAAACATTATACTGCTTCGATCTGTCATAATGGTTTCCCTTAATTCACTCATTGCTCCTTTGATCAAATCTGTATTCACATTTACTTTATTAATCCCCAAGGAACAAGCTTTCTTTATAGTATCAAATCCAGTACCTGAACCTCCATGTAATACTAATGGAACATTTACGATAGCATCAATTTCTTGTAGCAAATCAAAATCTATCTTAGGAACACCATGATAGATACCATGAGCAGTACCAATCGCAATTGCTAAAGCATCTACTCCTGTCTCTTCCACATATGCTACTGCTTCCTTGGAATCAGTCAGAGCTGTCTTACCATCAACTTCATAAGTAACCCCCATCCCAACATGACCCAACTCAGCTTCAACAGATATACCTGCAGCATGAGCTATTTTCACAATTTCCTTAACTTCTTTTACATTTTGCTCATAGGGGAGCGTACTTCTATCCACCATAACACTTGATGCATGCTGAACGATAGCTTTAATGATATCTTCATAGTTTCTACCATGATCAAGATTGATGGCAACAGGTATACTGCTTCTTTGTGCAAGATCTAAAATCGAAATACCAAAATTCGGAAATACATCTAAAATAATTGGTGATTTTAATTCCTCAGCAAGTTCAAGAACAGCTCTTGTTTCAAGTTCATAAAACACATTAGGAGCAACAACTGCGTAATTTCCTTCCTGAGCTTTATTCAATATTTCTTTCATTGTTACTATCATATCTTTCTCCTCCTACTTAAAATAACAGCTTACTGATTTCATTGAAAAATTTTTGATTAAAACAGTAGCCAATTGGCTAATTCTAAAATCGAATTAATCCATAAAATCATCATCGGAATCCAACGTATAATTATTTACATGAACAAGTCCTCGTTTTCCAGTAGCTATCAGTTCATCTATGTTATAACTACCTGATAAACGATTACCAAGTAACTCAAGAACAATCGTTAAATTCATACCGGTGATTAACTGAACGCTATCACTCATTAAATTAATGCAGCTATTGCATGGTGTACCGCCAAGTAAATCTATGAATACTATGACGCCTTCACCAGAATCAGTTTTCAAAATTTTATCTTTAATCTTTTTTATAAAATCAGCTTGTTGGTCATCTTCCTGTAAACACAAGTATTCATATTGATTGATATCTTTTCCAAAAAACCATTGTGTGGTTTCATACAGGCCTTTTGCCATCGGTCCGTGACTTATTAAAACAATACCTTTCATAGTTTTCTCCATTCCTTACGCTTGATATACGGGTACAAACAGGTGCTTTATAGCAATACTATCTAACACCTATTTCATCATCTACCCACAATTACTTCCAGTTTGTTTCTTTTTTCTTCTTGAGAGACTACTCGAAATCATTTCGTTACAGTATAAAGTCAAATGTTTTTATTTTAGACATCTTTTCTAATAAAGTCTCATCAAAGTCTTCCATTACACTACAATCCCTATCAAATATCATTGTATAGATATTATTCTCATTACATTTAGGCCATTCAATCTTTCCTTCAAGCTGAGGATTCCCTAGTTTCGCCAATGAAATTAGTCTACCAGCCATCTGGTATTGTAGCTCCTCTTGCTTATTGTCAGATAAATAAGTAGAAGGAACTAATGAAGTGTTGTTAAAGATAAATGCAATATCTGATGAATGTAAAGCTGTACTTCCATCTTTAATCCCAAATACTGGGGTAAAGAAATAGTTGTAGGTAGAGTTACACCCTGCCTTTACTCTTGCTTTGATAAAATCAATGGTTGCTCCTCTAACAGCTCCACAATCATAAGTTAACAAATCAATCAGCTTATTGTTAGGGAATGTCTTTTTAAAAATAGGAATAATTTCATCAGCATTTTCTTTGCCCAATTCTTTTTCTATTGCTTCAATCATTTCCTGTTCATTCATATCGTTTCGATGATATTCATTTGGTAAAGTAAAGAACTCTGAATAATTAGAACCCACAATCATTGGTGCTTTCTTTGCTTGCTCACTAAATCCATAGTACATAGGATCACCAAGATAGTCGTCATTTTTAGATGGTCCAATATAAGGAAGACCAATACCACTAATATCCTGATGTGCTTTTAGATAAGCATTGCATAGCTCTCTATGACCAACAGATTCTATTTTTTCTATTTCCTGTTCATCGATACCTAATATTTCTAGAGTTTTTGCTACAAGTGAGTGCATATCCTGATTGGAATCAGTTAAATGCTCACCCAAAACACCACTCATAACCATTCCCTGTTTGAACAATCCTTCACTTGCAGGCATATTCATAACGGAAATCACCTTGGCACCACCACCAGACTGTCCAAATATAGTAACATTATCCTTATCACCACCAAAAACTTCAATATTTTTTTGAATCCATTCTAATGCAGCAATCAGATCTAAGTTACCGACATTTTTAGAACGAAGATATTTTTCATCATAGGCACTTAAATCTAGATATCCAAGTACATTTAATCGATGGTTTAACGTTACAACGATAACATCTCCTAAATTGCATAAATTAAAGCCATCATAAGATACGTGGTCCAAAGACGAGCCATCGAAGAATCCTCCTCCATGAAACCATACGAGTACTGGTTTTCTAGCATCTGGATTCAAATCCTTTGTCCAAATATTCAGATACTGACAATCTTCATTTGCAGGCCAGAAACGGTGAGGATTCTTTAAATTGTTGCCAACCTTATCTTCTCTAAATCCTGGACATATAAATCCATAATTTGTTGCTTCTTTAATGCCTTGCCATGGTTCAACTTCTATTGGAGCCATAAATCTTTTTGAATCAGCATACTTTACTCCATAATAATGATACGTATTTTTATATAAAAATCCTCTTAATAATCCCTTATCTGTTTTAACGGTTGTCCTTCTTCCATGTTCAAAGCTCATTTTTTGCCTTCTTTCTAAAAATCTTTTTCACAAAATCTTTAGCACAATATCTCCATACATTCCATTCATGCTGACCTATATACTCAATAAATTCGATATGAAAGCCTTTTTCTTGGTAAGCACTTACTTCTAAAAGAGTCCGATCAAATCTAGGATCAGCATTACCACATGCAACAACAATAACATCCATATAATCATTGAATTTTTCTGCATCAGATAATAATTCAGTAAAATCCATATCATCTGTTACTGTTGGAAAACATTCTCCTGAAGAAAACATACCACAATTTGCAAATATATCAGCATGCCCTAAACCTAATCTTCTCGCATGACCTCCACCCATTGATAATCCAGCAGCAGCTCTATCTCTTCTATCTCTTGAAACTCGATATTTGCTTTCAATATAAGGCATACATTCGTTAATAATTACATTATCTAAACGTCCTTCGTAAAACTGTCCGTTTTCACCTTCACGATAAACATAACCATTATTACAAACCACAATCATTTCCTCTGCTTCATTTCTAGCAATCAAGTTATCTAGAATGATATCTAGCTTTCCTGCGGCAAACCAACTTGTTTCATTCTGTGAGCCGCCATGTTGAAGATATAAAGTAGGATATGTTTTATCACTTTTTGCATAGGATGGAGGTAAGTAAACCCAGCAATTTCTGTATCGACCCGTTTCATTAGAAAAATAAAGTTCTCTTGTTATAGAACCATGAGGAACATCCTGAATCTGGGTATCTGGATCATCAGGAATATCTATTATATTTCTGATGCCATCACCATCATACATATAAGGCCCTTGTTGATTGATTGTAGCCAATCCATCAACTAGATAATAAATTGAATGATACCCAACGCCAGGATTAATTGTTTTTCTCCAGTATCCGTCTTCATCCAAACTCATATCTTCATTAACATAATCCGTCTCATAAAAACCTTTTTCTCTTCTATATTCTGCTTTCGCGTTTTTATAGTTGTGTAATCGATATCTTACTTGAACTACCTTTGCATTGGGAGCAAAGTAACTTAGAGTAACTGTTCCATCTTCATTATAGCTAGCACCATCTTCTACATTGAATAGTTCTGGACAGCCACCATAATGAATCATTTTCATATATCTGCTTGGTTTAAACTCAAGCAAAGCTGTTTTGCCATTAATAACATCTTGATTATACTGATTTACCGATTCATTTCTTGGATAAACAGGATCAAAGCATAAAAGATGCATATTTTGAGCTTGATTGTATTTCATAAAAATCCTCCTATTCTTTTATTATTTATCATATAAATGATTAAACCTACTGTTAATACACCAGCATAGATTAGAAACATTTGTTCATAACCTAACATACCAGTAATAAAACTAGAGTATATAGGACCAACAGCATTACCAATATCCTGTCCGATAAAACATGTCGATATCGCTACGCCTCTTCGTTCTGAACTCAGCTTTCTTATTGAGTCTGCCTGAATCGCTGGAACAGCATTTCCTTGTCCAATTGCTTTACAGACTGCTGCAATTAAGACCAAAAGTAATGTGTACGACTTAGCTAAGGTAATGATTCCTGTGATATAAACAATAAATGCAGGATATAAAATAAACTTAATTCCTTTTACATCCTGTAGCTTTCCAACAAAGGGCTTTACAATCAATAATGTAATCGAATATACGGTAAAGAATAAAGCAATATTTGGAATACTTCTTGATTCTCCGAAATCGACTAAATAATAAGATATGATTCCATTACCTAATGTTAAAATTGAAACCAGCACAACATAAACCATTAACTCTTTCGCAAAGAAATCTTCAAATTTAAGTTTTTCCTTTTTGCTTTTTTTATTGGTAACATTATCACTTTTTATAGTGTTAAGGAAAAGCAAACAAAGAACACATAATACTGCGGAAACATAAAACACATAATTAATATTTGTTTTTTCAAGAATTATTGTTCCTAACTGTGGACCTAGCATACTACCTATGATGGTTCCCATTCCTAAATAGCTAATACCTTCTGCTATCTTACGTTTTGGTATAAATTCTATGGAGAAGGACATAGATATCGTTCCACTGATTGCAAACGCTATACCATGTAGAACTCTTACGAATATAATCAAACTGATATGATTTACCATAGTATATAGAATTAAGCATACCGAAGTTACTATATAGCTAGACACCAATAATCTTTTTTTATTCATTCGGTCGCTCATTGCTCCAGAAAACGGTCTAAATCCCATAGCAATCCATGACAATATGCTTGATATAATTCCTGTATATTCAAATCCAACTCCATGAAGCACTAAATATTTTGTCATAATTGGATTTGATATATATAAAGCTAACCCATTTAAAACATTTATCAGTAGTACAATTACAAATCTCCATGTCCATAAACTGTTTTGTTTTTCTTCCATATGTCATCTCCAAAAATTTGAAACAGTATTAAAAATAAATACTGTTTCAAATGTTAACTCATTATAACTACTTAACAAATTCCTAAGAACCCTAGAACTAATCCAACAATCATCACCACAAATACTAAAGTATTCTGATTCATGTTTTTCTTCAATGCATAGTAGCATAAAAACGTCACTGTAAGTGGTAATATTCCACTCATAATCTGATCAAAATAAGATTGTACACTTACTGGATCAGCACCGGGTACTTGCATCGTAAGAGCTAAAGATACTCTAACAGTCGATGTAATCATAAATCCAACCATCGTCATACCTACAATACCAGCACATTTCGTTAGAATAGATACAAAACCAGACTGATAGGCATTTTTTAAGAATGTTTCACCTAACGTATATCCTAAATACGTCATAAAATAACGACATAAACAGTTTGGAATATTGTATAAAATAAAGAACAAGATTGGTCCCATAATAGAACCTGTAGCAGCCAGAGAAATACCGACTGATGCGGAAATTGTTCTTACAATCCCCCAAAATAATGCATCACCAATACCTGATAATGGACCCATAAGTGAGGTCTTAATCGCTGGAATAGCCGAAACATCATAAGACCCATAGTTATCCGCATTTTCTTTTTCCATAGAAGCAGCCAAGCCCATTGCAAATGTTCCGACAGCCTGTGTGATATTGTAAGGTGTCATATGACGAATCATACATTCTGCCCGTTTTTCCTTATCTGGATAGTAACGTTCAATGGCTGGAACAATTGAAAATGTAAAACCAGGTGCTTGTCTATATGCAACACCACAAGGCGCAGCAAACACCATAAATGATCTCCAAAAAATTTTATTTAACATTTTACGATCGTCAACCGAAACATCTTTAAACATACTAGTCATTTAAGAATTCCTCCTCTTCTGAAATAGCAACGATAGACCCACTTTTAACTAAATTCTGTAAATCAAGCAAACTCTTATCATTGAATCCAATCGTTAATGCAACAACAACTGCAATAATAGCAACCACAATTGCTGGAAGATTAAAGTATTGAGCTAAAATGAAACCAACAAACAAGAACCCAATGTTGTCTTTATTGATCAGCATCTTCATCAATACAGCCATCCCTACAGCCCCTAACATATTTGCAGCAGTTCCTAATCCCCTCATAACACCCGCAGGTAAATTAGACATAAATGTTTGAACAACATTTGCTCCTAAATAAACTAAAGCAAAAATGATCAATGTTCTAAATAAATACTGCAAGAACCAAGATACTAAGATTAAGCTCGTCATACCCTTTGTATCACCATTTTTACAAACCTTCTGATACCATGGCTGGAAGAAGTTTGATGCCATCAGAAAGATAATGAACAATGAGTTGAACACTAACCCTACAGGAACTGCTAATGCAATTGCAGCCTCAGTATTTAATCCTGATGTAATAGCAAATGCAACAGCCATAACTGTAGCAGAAACTGGTTCAGCAGATGTAGCACCACCAATATTAACTGCACCCATATAAACTGCTTCTAATAAACCACCTAAAATAACTCCTGTTGTAACATCACCGAACAGTATTCCTGTTACAGTTCCTACAATAATAGGTCTTTCCAACATACTTTGACCAAATAACCAGTTTCCAGCGTAAGTGATAAAGTAAGCCAATGACGCTAAAACAGCAATTCCAAAATTAGACATAAATTTTTATCCTCCTTTTTTATTTTTAATTGCTTCCAATAAACTAGAAACACTCTCCTTGCTGCTTGATGGTATTAGCAGACTAAAGAATTTATTTCCTAAGATTTCCACAAGTTCTTTCGCAGCCTCAATTTCAGCTTCTGTTAAAGAAACTCTCCCTCCTGGAAGTCTTATTTTTGGATCCGTTTCTCCAGTAAACTGGCCAGTATTGGCCAAATTTACTTCACAAATATTATCTCCACATGCTTTAACTAGATATAACGCATCTCTAACATTCTTTGTTAATCCAAAAATACGCATATCTTTTGTTTTAGGATCATTAATTAAACTAACAGCTTTATCCAAATCAACCACAATTGTTTTAATACCAGTTGGTGTGGCCATTTTCAACGTCATCTTAACTGTTTCATTTAATGCAGTCTCATTATTGGCAACAATAATTCGAGGTGTATTCAGTTCTTTGGACCAAACCATAGCCACTTGCCCATGAATTAAGCGATCGTCAATTCTAATTTGTACTATCATAGTTTTCTCCTTTTGCTATCAATATTTTCTTTTATACTAACGTACCATCCCTTTTTGATTCTACGGATTTTGATGATATAGACTTCTTCTTATCAAAACCAAAGAATTTTAGTATATTCTGTAATTCGAGTTCCCAGAAGCGCCATTCATGTGCATAGCCTTCCATTTCATGAAAAGTTGCATTTAACCCGACATTTTGAGCATATTCTTTAAAATGGAGCCAGTTTGGATAAACCCCATCTTCAGTTCCACAACAGAAATAGAATTTAGGTGGATTACTCATGTTAGCTACTTTGGGAACCAAGTCCCAGATATTTTCATAGCTCTTAAAAAAGAGCTCCTCTCCACCAGCGTTCATAACCGTCATGTACTCTCTTTCATAATATGGATTTGATGGACCATCCTTAAGCATTTTACGAATATCAGAAGGAACCCCTGACATGCAAGCAACGCCCGCAAACTTCTCTGGATAATTAAACGCATATTTACTTGTTCCTCTAGCACCCATGGATAGCCCAGCAATAAAATTATCTTCTTTTTTATCACTTGCAGGAAACCACCCATAAATCATTGGCATAAGTTCTTCGGTCAAATAATCAAACATTCGAAACGCTGGAGTAACGTGAGTCCAGTTTGAATAATTTGAATTCAGTGCTGTTGGCATAACAACAATCAAATCATTTTCTGTGGCATATAATTCAATGTTTGTTCTTTTTAAATAATCCATGTAATTTCCCAATGTCCCATGTAGCAACCATAGCACTGGATATTTTTTTCCACTACGATAATACTGATTGGCATTAGCACCTTCTTTAATCGAAGGCAAGATTACCTCAATATCTGTATTCATATTTAAACACCAACTTCTAAAATTAAAATGTACTATTCCCATAAATAGAGACCTCCCTCTTACTTTAATTCTAAAATAGTAAGCGCTTAACTTCCATGCTGAAAAATTTTTTTATTTCACAAATATTTTGCAATATTATAATTTCCTATAGAATCACTAGATAACTAAACAGAAATAATAAAATGCACAAATCACCTAAATACTTACAGGACTTGTGCATATTCTTCATGCTATTTAAACTTTTTCTACTCTTATAGAGTATTGTTTTTTTAAAATTTAAAAACTCCATTTCTGATTTTCTATGATTGTTGAAAGCATTGTTTTTTTTCAGAGAGGAGTTTGATATTAGACATCTGATTTTATCATAAATCATCATTTTTATTACTATGATTTATTCAGATTGTTATTTAATAATCATATTGATCTGTTCATTTAATGTATTCTTATTAGGATTTTCTTTTAAAACCTCAACAAAAATGGGATCAAGAATGAGTTCATGCAAGATAACATTAATGATTCTTATATTGTTCTCACTTAACTTACCCTTGAATATATGATAACTATGGATTTTCTGATCATCTATTATCAATGGCTTCGAAAAATTGCCAAACTGCAGGATACATTCGTCACCATCATAAGGAATCAACAAAGACAAGATTCCTTTTAGTTGATAAGCATGCTGAATACTTCGATGTATCTCATCATTCTCAAAATTTCCACACTCAAAAATTGCTTTTTCTAACATTCCTTTCTTATTTATGACTATATTTTGATGGATCACCTTTATATCATTGCCTTTACTAAGGCATGAGCACATATCTCTATGATGTCTTAAATAGGTTTCTAACCTAACAATAGAATTATTTACATCTGAAAAACTAATTCCAATCTCCACATTTTGTAGTTTTGTATCAGTAATAATTAAATCGTAATTTTTAATAAATTCATCTGTATGATTTAATAGATCAGAAAAATATTCACAAGCATCTATTTTTCGAATATATTTCTGGTCTAAATCCTTTTTTAATTTTTCTCTAAAAAGGATAGGAGCATAACGATCAAAGCAACTGGCGACAACGATATCATATTTCTTAAAAGAAAATTCTAGATTCTCAATATAATAGTATACAATATCTGCTAATGTTTCAGTTACAGCACGATTTATTTTCAGGTTATAATAGTCACTAATTGTATCTTTTAACGTCTCATTGATGAAATAGCATAATGGATAAGAATGTACATTTGGCGTTCTTCCTAAAAACCGTTCCATAATTTTAACTAATTTCCCTGTATGTTTCTTAATTATGATCGAATTGATTTCTTCACTTAAAGCATTTAAATATATAGCATCATGAATATGCAAATGATAAACTTCTTTCAATTTAGATAAAATTCTTTTTTCTAGTTCGATCTTTTCTTCAAAATATAAAGTAGTAACATAATACTCAGCATCTTGTTTATCAACATTGCAATTTAATAAGACAACCATAAGGGCAAGTTTTTCATAATGGTTGGTATCAAGCTGTAAATATTCCAAAATATCTTTTGCAATATTTTGTAACCGTGTATTTTCTGATAGTTTTTCAAGCATCTCTTTTTCAGCATTAAATTGATTCATCACATAACCCTTAAACAGTCTGTCTTTGGTTACTGATAAATAGTAACAGACTACTTTATTGTCTTCTTCAGAAAATTGAAGATGGTTCTGTACACAGAATTCAGCAAATGAGGTATGTGTACTCAAATAGTCAAATTTATCAATATATGTGTTATTATCACCTACATACAGAATCTCAGGAGTTATTTTTGCATATATATCTGACAAACAAATCCTTATATCAAACTCACTTCCTTCTGAACATAAGCCATAATAAGGTTTACCAAACGTATTAATATTATAATTTTTCAGAAAAGCTCTTGTTTTCTTAATAGGAGTTCTTAAATTGCTTCTTGAAAAGCCAATGTTTTCAGCAAATTCGTCAATATTTAAGTACACATTGTTTAGTAATTTACTAGAAATCAGCATTTGAATTAAGATATCATTATCATTAAAAATATATCTATTTGTGTAATAACAAGAGCTTAATAGTGTAAACATTTTATCATATAAGTCCTTATTGGTTATATTCACTCTAATAACATTATTATCTTCTATTATTTCTATGCCATAGTTTGGTGCCATTTCTTTTAATATTTCTACATCATTCTTATATTCATATTTACTTAACTCAAAACGATAAACGAAATTATCAGCTTTACATTCCTTCCTTAGTATTAAGTATACAAACTCAACATAATTGCGCAATAAATAGAACATGTAAACACCACCTTATCTTTTTTATTATATTCTATATCAATGATGAATATGGCAAGAACAAAGACGCTCAAACATCATCATAAATAAAAACATTCTTACTATTAAACAAAAGGGAATATCTTTTATGCTATAAGAATAAAACTAGATGAAAGTGCAGTACTTAATACGCTTATTTTTCACTCTTTATCCTCAATTTTAAAACCTTCTCATACATTTTGATTTGCTTTCATGCTCTTTTCCATAATTATTGAAATCCACCTATATTTACTACTATTATAATAAAATAATAGGCTAAATTTCAATGTTTTTTTATTAAAACCTAGCCGTGGTTAAATTTGGTAATATAAAACAGTAGGGCAATCTTCTTATCTCTCTTTACATCCATATGTTTCTAAGATTAGTTTTTTTAAAAAAAGAGCATTTACTTTTATGCCCTCGAATTAAAACTTAAGAGTTAAGTAGGAAAGATAGCTACTGCAATCTACGTTTTTCTATATATTTTAGACATCCGCCTTTAATGATAACGTTATGTTTAAAATTTGAATATGAAACTCTTTCTAGAAACCTCTCAAACATCTAATTCTGAATAATTTGTTGATGACTTACTCCTGTTTTGTGAATAATTTCTTACCCTAGATTTAAAAGATTGAACATTCTTGATCATGAAAGTACCTCTATAACATTTCTTACTTTCTTTTCACAATTTAGTCTTTTTGCATACTATATTAGCTTAACTGTATCTATTTTATTTTCTAAAAATAGCTTCCTCAAAAATTTATTTGTTTGCTCTTTGTCAAGTCCTGTATTTTTAGTATTAATTAGCAAATAATATTCCATTGATTAAACTTATAAAATTTTTCATATCACATAGTTTTGCACATTTACACCTCATTTTTACCTATTACGCTTTTGTAATATCATAAAAAAGCGTAATAGGGTATTTTTTATGTAATTATGTTAAAATTTTATAAACATTTACATACAAAAAACATAGTTCTCATATGTGGGAATGAATTTTAGTGGAATGGAAACATAAGTAGTCCTTAAACATTCTGATATAATCAATGTTTTTCCGATTAACAATTAATATATTTTCCTATAAAAAGTAGAATTGACACTTTTTTGACATCTTTCAATTTGCCATTTTTTTCTGATTCTAACATAGTTTCTGATGCAACGTTTAAATTATAAACTATTTAATTATTTATTTATCTACAAATTCCTTTATTATCCGTTTTTCCATTTTTAATTTCCCTCACGTTCAATTATATCTAACTCTCTTAGTTTTCTTATTCTCGTTTGAATAGTTATCTATCATTTTTTTATACTGCAACTTTAACCAATGAAACATGAAATTCAATTATTTTTTCAAATATTTGCTCAATTTCTTCATCCAACCATTTTTTGTCAGATGTCGCAATTCTTCTTTGATATGTTCTATTATTAAAAGTCATCTGAACTCTTTTAAGAATATCACTTGAATTATTTTCTCTCATTCCATCATCTTGAAATATATAAGTCTCTAAACATATTTCAAGTTTATTCTTATCAATTTTATCAATGAGATAATATATATCAAATATATCTTTATATCTAGTTGAGGCTGGTCCAAACTTTAATAATGAACGCAACTTTTCTGTAAACATTTGTTCATTTGAATTAATAAGAAGATTTGCCCCCTCATTATTTAATGCAATATCGAAACAATACTCTTCCTGTTCAATTTCAAATTTTTTATGAACACCAACATCTATTTTACTGTTTAGCTTATTATCATAAGTATCTTCGATCTGAACGTATATTCTTTTACCATGATAATCCTGTTGTTTTAGTTCTTCAATATCCCCAGCACGTGAAATAGTAATATCAGGAATACAGTTTAATTGTTGAATAAATAAATCTAAGGATTGATTCGCTATTGAATATCTAATAAAATCTATATCCAAGTCTTGTGTTGCTCTACGCATATCTTTCGTTTTACTGCGCATAACAACACCACCTTTAATTGTTATATTACGACTTAAAGAACTCATTGCTATTGCCTCTAAAACTATATCCTGACATACTTTTGCAGTTGCATTTGCCTCATTATATCCTTTATTCTTTTCATAATTTATCATTTCTAAAACATTTCTCATAATACCTCCATTTCTAACACTTCCATGATCATACTCGTTTTAGGAAGTGCATACACATATTCTTGTATTAATTGTATATCCAATTTTTCAATTATTCTTCTGTAGTTTATTATAATCTCTTTATAGTAATCAAAAGGTAACATATTTTTATTTCGAATGAGCTCCACTAGCATACGTTCTTTATTATAAATTTTTATTGATGTATTATTATATTCCATTGAAACAGCTCCTAAATAAAGCTCCTTACTATTTTCATATATTTGTTTAACTCTCTTATCTTTAATTCTTTTTCTATTTTTTGGTGTTGCTAAATAATAAAAATTTGGAATAACATCAGTTAAGCCATGATAATAGAAAGCACTATTCAAAGTAAAAATAACATTTGGGTATTTCATCGAAATCACGGATAATTCAGGCACATATTCATTATCAGAATAAATGCCTTTTTCTATTTTGAAAATTTGTCCGTCTCCAATTGCTTGTTTAAGTTTCCTGTCTGAACCATATTGTTCTATGCATTGTTTGTATGAAAATAACATATCCTATCCTCCGAAAGTGTTTGCGGGTATTTTATCATTTTTTACCTGCCATTACTTTCATTATACTTATTTTCATAATATTGTCAAATTTAAGTTTATACACTCTATACTTTCTTTTTTATTACCATTATTATTTTGCCTAAGCGAAGGATCTTTATCAACAGAAACACTATCGTTTAGGCAAAATAATAAAACACAGCAAGATATAACAATCCATACTGTGTTCTAAAATAACTAATTGTTTTCCCATATTTTCATATGTGGGAATGATTTTTGAATGGAAAATAAATATAACTAATATCCAAATATATAGACATAACCAATACTTTTAACACGTTCTCTATATTTGGTGGTAAACCAGTGGTAAATAATGATACTAGTTTACTCTAAACCTTTGATTTATCAAGGTTTTTTAAACTTTGTTTTTCATGTGTGGAAATAAGTAGTATACTTAATATATGATACGTAAACAATTCAAGAAGCACATGAATAGCTAGCAAACATGAGAAAACTATTAATTTGCATTATTTGGATGAATTGAAGGGTAATTTAGCAATTGAACTTGAATTTTGTGAAATTACATAATAATTATTGAAAGGATTGGAGCTGTAATTGATGAAAGAATTATTAAGATTTACAAGTAGAGGTACAAATGGAATGAATATTCTTTATCCACCAAAATTTGATTTTGTTTTTTATGAATCGAAGTTGGAAATGTATAAAAAAGGCAAATTAATAAGAACGGTAAATTATGAGGGCATTATAAAAATTTCTATATTAAAAGCGTTTCAAAGCAATATCTTCATAACTTGTCTACCAATGCAAATTATTATACATAATGTATCAGATGACATATATGATAAAATAAAAAAAATTACAAAAAAATAATTATTCTTTTGCTTTATGTGGATTATAAATTGTTTACATATTTCAATCATGTAATAGTGGCAATAAAACAACGAATATAAAATAGGAGGGTCAAAATGTCAGATTCAATAATAAAAATCTTTCCCAGATATTATTATCCAAAATATACAGATGAACAAATCAAAAGTGCTGTCAATATGCTTACGTTAACCTCAAAAGAAGAAGAGATTACTTTTATCAATTATAAAAGCATACAATTTATTGACTGTGGCGAAGGGTTGGAACATATATTTTGTCCGTGGTGTGGCTGTGAATTGGACGGAGCGTTTTGGCAAAAAGCAATGGATCAAGCATATGATGGAAATTCATTTAAGCAATTAGGAATTCATATGCCTTGCTGTAATTTCTTATCTTCGTTAGATGAACTTATTTACATAAAGCCATGTGGATTTGCTACTTTTGTGATTGAAGTTCACAATCCAGCGATCATACCTTGTAAGGTTGAAATACAAGAAATGGGGAAATGCTTCGGAAATATCAACTTTTTCAGGATGATTTCAGCACATTATTAAAT
>Ga0153952_1000136_pt1 | contig 20993 bp, 41 predicted proteins | sample TSNJ036MetaG_FD_104746 | JGI IMG/M metagenome (GOLD analysis project Ga0153952, IMG submission 104746) | Attine ant fungus gardens microbial communities from New Jersey, USA - TSNJ036 MetaG | ecosystem: Host-associated > Fungi > Mycelium > Unclassified | place: USA: New Jersey, Wharton State... | reverse complement strand
TGTCGGACTTCCTTCTACGCGCCAGAGGTCAACTGCACCGGCCCCATAAGCTATCTTGGTGTTTGGAAATATATCGCTATAGACAATTCGGTCTGCATGGGCCTTGCGCTCCTGTATGTCATTTCGGGCTGATTTGCTGAATACTCGCGACAACTTTTCGTTGTAACCGGCAGTGATAATTTTATAATGCGGATTGCGGCCCAATAACCATTGAACGGCCAGCCCCGCCGTTCGGCTTTTACCATGACGCGGCGGGATGTTAATAACAAGCAGCTCGTTGTCGTCATTCTCAAACTCCTGCCACGCCTCGCATACTTCTTTCAGATAACCGCAATCGTCCGCATAGAAGTCAGGAGCCTTGATTTTGCAGAACCACCAGGGGTCACGGCTTGCCAATTCGCAGAATATATCATTTTCGCTGTTCAATAATCTGCTGCGCAAGTGCTTTCAACTCCTCTGTGGTAAGCGCGGACGCTGATTCTCGCCCCTGTGATGTTGACGGATTAAGGCCAAACGCCGTAAATTTATCAATCACCGTACCCATAGCTGTAGTGATCTCATTTACCTTTGCCTTTTCTAACTTCTCCGGGTCTGATAAATAAGACAGACACAGATCAACGAATGATTGCGCCTGTCCTTTTCGGCTATCCATGAAGGAAAGCATGTCAAGAGTGTTTTGTTCCTTTTTTTTGGTGGCGATTTCTGCCGTTTTAGGGTCTGCGTTAACAATCCGTTTTACTGTGTCCCGACTAACTTTATTCGCGCGGGATACCTCTGCTATATTTTCACACTGCACATAATCAGCAATGATCTTCTTTTTCTGCTTATCCGTCAACCTCTTAGCCATACCACCACCTACTTAGTTTTGATATAATAAAAGCGCCCTTTTAGGTGCTTGTTTGATAGCCTGCAAGGGGTGTTATGAAATACGCTATGCGCCTAATTTGCATCCAGCGTCAACCCATTCAAGAAATCTCTTTGATAGGCTATATGCTGTTTCATACTGTTTTGGTTTTGCCCATCCATATTTCGGGTTTAGGTAGTATTCCCTTACGGGACATTGTGCAGCCGGAATATCATGCTGCCAGTTTTGAATGTTGTGTTCAAGCAGTATGGCAATGGCTTGTTTTCCTGCGGCTCTATGACTTTTAATGGACTGTTCAAGTGAGATCCGTTGCCCGTTTGGCATTTCTGCATCATTCAGTTTAAATTCATAATAAATAAAGGCTTTCCCGTGATATTCAATCATGCCGTCGATATCTGTTGGCGTTATATTGCCAAAGCGGAGATCTCTGTAGTCGATTATCTGACGCTTTCGATCTCTGTTTTCGATTACTCCCCGCAAAGAAACGCCCCCCATCCAAACGGGCTAAACACTTCCATAAAAACTTTTGGATTCTGCCCAATGTAAATAACCGCTTGCCCTTGCAGCGGTGCGCCGGTTTTTCCATCTGGCATATAAAACTTCACGCGGCTTTTAGGGAATACAACTGCCGCCGAAATGCTGATTAAACTATTAAACCACGCCGTTTCCGTGGCATTGTTGACAAGCACAATCGCCTGCTCGATATCTCCATTTTCAACGTGGGTTTTTAGCTTATCTATAAATTGCGGTATCAACTCCCCGGCATACGGAGGGTTAAGCCATACCCTGCCATTCCATAATCTTTTTAGGCCGTCCATCTCAGCGGTATAGTATGTATCTGCCTTTACAACTTCGTTAGCAATATCGCAGCTGGCGGGATCTAAGTCAATGCCGCCCATAACCGACCGCGCCGCGTCTGTATATTCCTGCGGCGTATACCATTCATTATTTCCGCTGTTTTGGGCTATGTGGGGTTTTTTTGCTTCATCAATTTTCTGCAAAACAAAAGAGCGGGACACAATATCGTCACGCTCTCTGGCCTCGGCTTTTGCCTGTTCCACTATTTCTGGGTACTGTGCTAATTTTTCAAATCGCTCTACTTGTTTTGACGTAAACCCTAAATCTCGAATAGATTCTATTTTTGGCTTCGGGATATCTAACTTCACGACATTATTGTCGATATGTTTTTCAAATTTGACACCGTTGTCGCTTTTGAAATTGCTGCTCCTCCTATCGCCTCCGCTTGCTTTTGGCATTTGCGCCGTCAATGACCCAATTTTAACCTCGGCATCAAGCACTGCCTCGCTTATCATCTGCGCCTCATCAAGTTTTTGCCGTCTCACTTCCTCGGCAAGCCCTAACTTATCAATGGCGCGGATTTCGGCGCGTACCGCCGTCATTTTTTCACGGCCTATAAGTACAAATTTACTTAAGTCTTCAATATTCGCCGGTAAATTACTTTGATAAGCAGCTAACTCCATGATATTACCGCCTTTCCGTAATGCCTTAAAAAGTTAATCCGGGGAGGACGGATAAGGCTTTCCGTTTTTCGAGTGCGCTACTCTATCCCCGAATTTTGGAATATAAAAACGCCTTACCGGTTGGTAAAGCGTAATTATTCAGTTTGTTTGGCCTGCGGAGGCCGGGTTATTCAAACAAATAGGCTTCAAATTCTCCGTCTACGCATTTCCCGGCAGGGTCATATGCAAATTCATATCCATCGCTTTCAAGCGTAAGCCATGTGTCGCCCATTTCGTCACTCGATAACACAACTTCGCATATTTGGTCATGGTAGCCGTATGTCTTTTCAACAACCCTAACCGTTTGGCCGTCCATATCCAAAAGCTGCTTGTATGTAAGTTGACTGTTCATAAATCCATCCCCCTATCAGCGCAAGGCTGTTGATTGTGTCGCCGCTCGCCCCGCCCAACGCTTTCACCTATGAAAGGACTATGGGCGGGATTGCGGCATTTCTGCGCCGGGGATACCGCCCACACCGTCGCTACTTTGCAGCAGCGGGAGCGGACTGTCCGGCAAATTATTCATCACCTCGGCTCCCGCCCTAATGGTTGAGGCTATTTCGGGCGCTTGGTATGCAACCACTCATCCATTACTCTCCGGGGTGATTTTGGTATCTAAACAGCCTATGCTGATTAAATCGTTCATGCGGCCATCCGGGCAGTGTCTTAACTGTTTCTGCCCTGCTCCGCATCGTGGGTTAGACTTTTCTTACTCTTTGCGTGTGATGTTCCCCGATCTTATCGTAATGATTCTTTTCTCTTTTGGAATAATATTCGGGGATTATGCCGTTATTCTCGGCCCTGATTTTTCGCTTCTGCTTAACAAGGACCTCAATAGCCTCTGGTATTTTTGGGGGATATTTTTCTACATATTGCGTAGACATCCTAACAATTTCCCATTCACTTCCGAGCATGGCCCTTATGTCAATATCCCGTCTGCTGTCCTTTACTGTTTTGTAATCGTGCATCCATCCATCTACTTCAAGACAAGCCTTTAATTCTGGTATATAGAAATCAATCCTATATTTTCCGATTTTGTAATTTGCCTCAAAGTCATAATTAAATTCATCAAGAACGATAGCAACGATCATTTCATCGGAACTTAGGAATTTGGTAGTGTCCTCCATAGCCTGTTTGAAGATTTTTTGAGCCGATTTGTAGTATTCATACATGTATATGTATTTATTTTCCATTTTACGGATTGCTGTCTCAAACATGATTTGGATTTTCATTTTGCTGTATCTTTCTACCAAATCGGCATGTTCAGAGGCATGTAATTCCTTGCAATCATCGCAAAATACTCTCAATATCGGTTCTTCATCTTTGGTTGTCAATTTTCCGCAGTGCCAGCAATGATACTGGTTAAATTCAGACACATTGTGTCCCTCCTTAGAGTTTTATATAGTTCGCGCCCAAGCCCATTATACAAAATTAGTACGTCCCCTGTGTTACCCCTTTTAGACATAATTTATTCATATATTTCAATGTCCCTTGTGTTACCCTTTTTAATAATCATCCACTTCTTCAAACATTTCTTTGCTTCCATCATTAAGATACACAAAGTATTCGTTTGTGTATCCGCAATCAGGACATTCGGCATATCTGCTTTCTCCATAAAATTCAAAGACATAACCACAATTCTTACATTTTAGCATTTGATTCCCTCATTTCTTCAAACTAAGCAGATAAAAAAACTTTCTCCGCTCCTGATAAAACTGCCTGCGCCCTATCGGCGGTAATAAATATTCCCACGGTATGCCCTCGCTGACAGACTTGATTATGTACGGATACAACTCCCCACACGCCTCAATAGCCGTTTGCTCAATCAGTTCTATGTTCTTGCCCAGTTTATAGGCTCTCTCGGCTTTATTGGCCGTAGGGTCGCTCACAGCCGTACCATGAGGCATTCCGGTAAGAGCTACGCCGCTCAAATCGTAACAACTATTTTTTTCTGCGATAAACTCCTTGTATTGCAAGCAGAAGTTGGATAGTTCTCTATATCTGTGTTTTGAAATTCCAAACTGGTCAAGACGTAAATCTCGCCTATTGCTCATGGTCGATATCACCCCTACCATTCAAAATCCCCATATCATAACCGCTTTCAATAAACCGGATAGTTTTATCATGATTGCAGCGGTTCCCCAGATATGTATAGATTTCGGTCATATCCTCTTGCGTGAAGTCCGTGCCAAGAAATGCGTTAATGCCTGACAGGTGATATTTCTGTGATTGCCTTGAAGTACTCTTGCTTGCCTCCCGCGACAACCATTCCAGAATCTTTGCCTTTAACTCCAACTCGGCTTCCACATCAGACAAAATGAAATAACTGTTTCGGGCGGGATAAATGATGATTTCAAAATCCTGGTTTACAAAATATTTAGGAAATGCTTCTCTAAGCCTTTGCCGGATTTCCTTGTTATCGAAAACGCTCATACTCCGTCACCTCGCCTCTCATCTTCCGCATTCGGGATCGTTGACATTCATTGTAGCCGCATATCTATCTATAAATCGTTTGTATTTTGCGCGTCCGCACTTTTCGCATAGGCCACTATATGATCCTAATGAGCTATGCATAGAGGTTAGCACAACCCCATCCGCACCACATTCGGCGCATTCACCGTACTCACACTTTTGAGTAGAATAACTAACACTGATATTTCGGTTGGCCGTGAATGCTCTTTCGCATTCTTCGCATTCAATCTGTCCTATATCTTCATCTTCCGGCCCGATGTCCCAACTATCACCAAATTCATATCCGCACCACGGGCAAACTATTTCGCTGGTATACTCATGGTTAATAGCATCCATCACTTTTCCTCCCTCTCCATCTTCGCGCCGCTTTTCCTGGCTGATTCCAACATTTCCTCAATACTACCCCTTAGAGAGATATAAGCATACATGTATGGAGCAAACTGTGAACCACCAACAATAGAATCCTTGGTGCTTTCGGCTTCATCTATTGCCGCTTGCAGTTCATCCACCGACACCGCATCAACCGTGGGCGATTTTTCTATGCGCAATTTATTTCTCTCTAACTCTAACTTTTCAATATCGGATATCAATTCACGAACGTCAATTCTGCGAATGATCTGTCCAGACTGTAAACGTTGCTTCATAGCCTCTGATGGTTTACTCATGATCTCCCTCCATGCCCGCGCCATTCATCAATCATTTCGTCTATCCAACTTTCACTGAATTTACGGTTCTGGTAGTTGATATCTTCAATACACCCTACAGCCGCGTCCCGCTCCGCCCTCAATCGATCATTCTCCGCTTTCAGCGCGGCGACTTCCTCCGGCGTTGAGACAATGGCTCGATATTCCTTGACTTCCGACAATGCCGCTTTAATATCGGTCTCATAGTTGTGATATTCGTACTTTGACATTGCAAAAAGATTCTTTATTGAATCGCTTGTCAACCGTTCCATTCCTATCCCTCCATTCTCGTCTGTGAGGCTGCCTGTAGTCGTTCCCAGCACATAAAGCAGGATACCGCATCCTTATTCGCCGTAGTCTCACTCTTCGGCACGCGGAAGCCGCACAGCGTCATAACTTGCTTGCCCTCATGCTTCGGATCGATCTCCGCATAGTGCGTCACCTTGATGCCGTTCGCCACTTTCATATAGACTCACCTGCCCCTCTATTATCGACTCTACGTGCTGGCAGTGCTTACAATGGCGTTCGAGCCCCCCCCTAGTCGTGAGGATTTGTCCGCACGTCTCGCATTTGTAGGCGGTTATTTCTTTAAATTGAGGCATCCCGATTCCTCCAGTTCAATTTTGATTTCCACGCGGGGGTTCTTCTTGTCGTACTCTACGGTCGCCGGAGCATCCGACAGCCACCGCCAGTTATCGTTGCGGATAATCCCGCAGTTTTGCAGCGCATCCAAGACAATTTTTTCGGCTCCAGCGCGGACGTTTGATGGATCGCGCTTTCGGTTTGGCTCGTAACAGGTAATTCTTATGACTGCCTTTCCCAATACCGGCTTTATGTGCTGCCGTCTGATTTCCCAGCCAACAATGTCCATCGCTTCTTGCTTAGTGGCACGATCCGCCCAGCGACACCCGGTGTTTAGTTGGTTCCATCCAGAGAGCCTGCCGGGAATAATTAATAGTTGCATAATACACTACTACATTCCAGTTGTTCCCGATATCTTTCGGCCATCGTACACGCTTGATTAATATCATCGGCGCATCCAATGGGAATATAGGAAGGAATTACGCCGCAACTGATTGCGTGTAAATTATTCGCAATCACCTTGTCTAATGGGTCAATATGAAAACAATCCTGCTCAAAAGAATATTCTATTATCCATTTTTCGCTTACCATGGCATATCCTCCGTTTTTGGTATTTCGCCCCACTCCATAAATTCCCATCCGTATTGATACATATTCTCATCAGATGGAACGTATAAACGGCGGCTTACTTTGTCATAATTTAGCCCGATGGTATCAAGCTGTCCCTCCCATCGATTCTTCATAACTTCCATTGAAACATCATAGCCGACCATGGCCCGCTTATCTTCCTTGAGCCGACTCAAGGAAATTACGTTTGCAACCCGGTCGGTAATGGCACCGCTACCGCTTATACTATCATTATCCAATCCGCCGCTCGTTTTACGTGGATGTGCTACGAGATGGACATGAGCATTATATACTTTTGCAAATCTTACTAACCGGCCCACAAATCTTGATTGTTGGCGATAATAGTCCTTTTCGCTCATACATCTATCTTCTGCAGTCATGAGATTATCCACCATAAACATCCGGCAATCATATCGTTTCGCGGCTACTTCAAAAAGTTTTATGATATCTTCGTTCTCATCCTCGATGGCAATGTCATTATCGTACAACCAGAATTTTTCATTATACCAATCATGAATTTTCTGCTTGATATCGCCCTTGACATAGTAAGTTTGCCTGTCTGCTGCATGATCATAGTATTCAGTTATATATGGCATTCCGGCGGCTTGCAGATCGACCCAATACTGAAAGCGATCTGCCCGAAGTTCTCCGGAATAAGCGCATACTTTCTTGCCATCGTCTATTGCGTCAAGGCACGTTTGAGAAAGCATTGTGCTTTTTCCCTCTCCTCGCTTGCCCGTCCACACAGTAACATCACCGTATATGAACCCGCCCAATAGTTGATTTAAACGGCCTATTCCTGTTCGTATGCGCTGCATTTTGGTAACATCCAGAGGAGTGACATCAGCTAGATTTAAGAGGCCGTTCACGGGAACCTCTGCAGCATTCTGCCAGGAATCAAAGACTGCTTGCTTACCCTTGCGGAAAAGAAGTTCGTTCGCATCTTTGCATTCATGCCGAACAACAAATACCCTTTTGTCGGATAATTTTGATATAAGCCTGTTTATCATCTCCTGTCCGGCCTGGTCGTTGTCTCCGAACAAGTACACGCTTTCAAATTTTTGCACAAAATCCCAGCAGGTGTCCAGCCACGTAAAATCCTCGGCGCCGGACGGAACACTAACGCAATTCGGTACGCCGGACTCATGCCCGGCCATAGCGTCAAACTCGCCCTCAAAAATACAGAGTGATCTTTCCATATCGCATAATTGCATTCCAAACAGCACCGGCATGGTTCCGGCTTCCCGCCACGCCTTACGCTCGCCTTTTTTCAATTTGCGCGGATAGCGGAATTTATTGAATACATGCTCCCCAGCGTCGGTGAAGTATGGAAACATTAGGTTTCCACCTTCGTCAGTTCCCACCTGATACCGTTCTGCCGTTTCTTGACTAATTCCGCGCAGTTTTAAATATTCCATAGCGGAATTGTGGATTTTCTGCGGCTTCTGCTTTGGCTTGGAATATGCGCGCTTATTTGAGAGCGTAAAATTATTGACCTGCACTCCGAAGTCCTTGCACAACTGCGAAAAATGCCCCTGAGCGCCGCATGATCCGCGCTTGCAGTTGTAGGTTTGTTTTTCGATATTCAGGGCAAATGTATTTTTGTCCTTATGGCTCCCACCGTGACAATACGGGCATAGATGTGGGACAATTTCATTTCCCTTTACCGAATAGGGATATAAAAATTGCTGCGCAAATTCAAGAGGCGTCATACTGCAACCCACTTTCCATCAAGATATACCCGACCTTCTTCATTTCTATCGCCATTTTTAGGGCTTCCGTCGGCGAGGGAATAATTTTCGTCCAGATAATCCACGTAGCCGCTATTAAAAAATGTGCTTCCGTTCTGGTATGCTTGCCAATCCGGCTTGTTGGACCTGTACCGCTCAATACATTGCGATAATTGATCGTACCCGACAGCACATAGTTTCTTTTTTTGCGTATCAGACACTTGGCCTTTACCTTTCTTGTTTGGGTAAAGCAACCAAACTGATTCAAAAAGCGCATCTATATCTTTCTTGTTTGGTTTGGTTTTGTTTGGTTTAGATAAATAGTCAAGTGGTACGTCAAGCGGTATGTCAACTTCTTTGTCAAGTGGTACGTCAAGCGGTATGTCAAGTTTTATGTCCAAAACCTCACAAAATGGAATAATGTGGTATTTCGGAGACGCTGTATTTTTCTTTCCCTCCCTGAATTCGATTCGTCCCCTTTGGCTTAGTTTTAATCTCGCATCGCATATGGCTTGACGTGATAAACCACCCGTTAAACGCTGCACCAGTCCATTATCTGCTTCAAACCAAGCCGCCCAATCTTCCTTATTGTTGATCATGTACAGGACATGCAACAAAGTTACTTCCGATTTAGATAACTGTTTTGACATGCAGTAATCGAACATGCGGTTCAACTCTTTTATGTAGTTCATGTGTCACCGCCCTTTAATCTTCAAAATTTTGCAATAGATTATTGGCAATCAGGGCAAACGTCTTCCCAGATAATGCTTATTTTTCGAGATTTCCAGCCATTATCAAGCCTGTAATCTACAGCATCTTGAAAATCGTCAAACCTTTCGTCAGCCAATTCTTCGCAAATATCGCAGGACAGCTCATATTTGCCATAAACCCTATCAATCATAATTTACGCCCACTTTCTATAAATCAAATCGATTTCATTCCACCCGGGATATTGTTCCATCAGGTATGCCGCCAGACGCTCCGCAATGGCCCTCCTTTCCTCTTTCGTGCCGTTGTCATGCTGGTAGTGGCATCCATTCCCAAAGCCCGTACAGAGCGTTACAATGTTCTCTGGAATGCCCTTCCCGCCGTTCTGTCGACTGACAAAATGGGCATTGGGAGCGGCGGTTCTGCATCCGCAGAGGACACAAGCGCCGCCGTCGCGTTCCCACACCTCGGCCTTTACCCGCTGAGGGATATCGCAGGCTTTAGCCCGCTTGTTTTTTCGCCCACTCATCACACGACCTCGCTATTTCTTCCGGCGTTCTCGTATCTATGCCCTGCTCTTTACAATCGAATATCAGCATTTCGGTAAGACGGTACATCTGGTGGCTGTCATATGTACTGGAACCGTAATAGCAAATTATATTTGAGTAGCCCGGAATCTTACCGGTTCCTAAATCCTCACATACCCAGCCTATACCCTTACTGCTCCAATTTTTAATCCATCGTTCTTTTGCATCGTCGCGGATAGGAACGATTTCAAAATTATCGCCAATTCCCTTGATGTATTCCCGGTAGATTTCCTCCATTCTGATATTCAAAATCGCCGCCAACTTCCCGGCAAGCAACCAAAAGTATGCATTCGCGTCAAGGCTGCGCTTCTCAGTGTATTTTTCAATAGATACAGTCAAATCAAGCTCTCTTGCATCATCGGCAATCTTTTTGGCTTTCTGCTTGGAATCCTTATGTATCTTGAAAACCATTTCCATATCGCCGGTTGTGAAGTCTTGACGCAAGCAACCGAATGTACAGCGGCATGTGCCTATCTTTTTAGCCATACTTCAAAACCCTCCATGCCGGGTATGCGTTTGCGTCTCAGGCACCGTGCAAGATAACGCAAACGTGGTAAATATTCACCTTCAATCCATTCCGGTTCATATTCTATAGGATGGAATGAAAGTCTTTCTGCATCAATAGGATTAAAATAATTTTTATAATCATCCTCCGTGAGCCTGTATGCCACGATTTCAAGGCCCTTCCGCGCTGTGCGCATTTCCACTTGCGCTTGCTGCCAATATGCCTTAGATATCCTGAAATCGCCGCCATAGGTTTTTATTTCATGGATCATATCGCTTTCGCCGTCCAGGTTAACCCGCAACCGATAGCGATGGATTTTTATTTGCCGGTCGCGCTTTTTGATTCCAAGATGGTCAAGGATTCTATGCTCATAATGAGTTCCGGCCATCATTGCGGGCGATATGTAACCACCATGGATAACTCCTTGTTTTTCAAGCCAGAACCGAGCGAAAGTTTTGGTGTTCCAGCTGCCCATAATAATCGAAGTATCAGAAGCGCCAAACCACCCGGAACGATCTTGGGACGCAATCATAACCGCTTATCTAATTCCTTTTCCAGAGCATTAACCCAATCCATATAACCAAGAGCGTTTTTAAGCTGTTTTTCATTTGAACCGTTTTGCCCAACATGCGCAAGGATATCTTTTACCTCTATGCTTTTTTGTTGGCATAGTGTTAGCTTTTCTTCAATACGACGCTTCACCATGAAAATACTGTGTCCGTCAGGGCTGTTTTTTGCGGTATCAAGTTGATCGTCGCCAGTTTCGATTTTGTACGCTTTCATGAGAGCGTATTTGTCGGCATACGTCATGGCCTTTCCGGGCGCCTTATCCTGAGAATCGATACCGTCACCATAGCTCATGACCTCAACAATTTCGGCTGGATCATCGATATTGATAAATCGATACGTAGTTTCAAATCTGACAAATTGGCTTTCCTTGCCCTCGTCGCCCTTTGGAATAGAGCGACTTTCCACCATTCTACGGGTTGCTGGGAAGCTACAAATGCCATGCCTATTTTCTGCGTCCTTAACTGCCGCCAAGATATCCGCTTCGGCTACGGCCTTATATTGATACTTTCCAAACCCTATCGTCAGGCTTTTCGGTATTCGCTTGATTTCTTCCGTGATTGCATTCATCTTCTGATAAATGTTCATCCCTGCGCCTCCTTAAATACTCAAGCTCTGCCGCTTGTTCGGCCTCCATCTTTTCAATGTCGATACATACCCGCTTGCCCGATCTGGTTATGACAATGCCGGGATTTTCCTGTTTCATGCCGTTTTCTCCATCAATATTTCCTGCACAATCTCAGCGGGCCAACTTTTCCCAGCGCAATAATACACCCGGACCTCGGGGAAATCCTTGTATGTGACTGCTCCATGCACTTCAAATTCCATACCGGTGACAGTTTTGATTTTTAATCCCTGCATAAAACTGAATCCTCCCTCATGCTCTCATACTCCGAATCCTCCAGCGTATACCACCAATCCTCATACGGTAAAACCTCGTCAATATCAGGCGGGTCCAAGCATTCAAGCCTTTCCAGCGCCCGTTGATCTTCAATGGATAGCACTTGATGCACCGCCCTTCTATTCGCTCCAATCAATGGCCATGCCGCAATTTCCACAAAACGGTGTTAATTCCGAAAATCTACCATTATCAATATCGTTTTTGTTTACGGCAACAAACCATGCGTTACAATTAGGGCAACGATACTCTCCGTATTCATATTTGATCTTCACCCTCACTGGCTCGACCGTGGCGGGGTCGATTTCAAATAGATTCAATGCTACGCTTGCTCTGCTGCCTTCAAGCCATGTTAGAAAATTAAATGCAGTCTCATCAATAATCCACGTTCCAAAATTGTGGTCAAACAACGGGGCGTTTGGTTTAAATAAATACCCTGCTACTCTCTCCCCGCCGTCAGCCGGCACGGCAGATACTTGATAACACTCTGGAATCATATTGACAAACCCTCCAATTTCGCTATAATAAAGATGAATAGTTTCCTTTGCCGCCTTGGTGTTGCTTCACCGGGCGGCGTTTTTATTGGCCTATCTGCGTAATTTTCGCATCTTTGAAATGCGCAAGCGCGTATTCCTTTGCGATCTGTTGACTTGATGCATAAATAGTAATATGATGCCATAATCCATTATTGGCGGTACCGGAAATTGAATACTTTTGCCTGATTTTCATTGTTACTGCCCCTTTCAATCTGCCCTATCATGGTTCCGTCACGGCGGGCGGCGCTTATTTCTTCCTGTTTTGCCAAAGCATTATTACATTTACCACCAGAATCAAAATGCTAAAATTCCCTTCCCTGAACCAATCAAACATACTTCCTCCCGTCTATTCCTCAAACCCGTCCGGTGCAACTATTTTCAACCCTCCGACGCTGGGCGCAAAATGGTATTCTAGCGTTCCTTTTGCGCCTCCCATCACAAGCACTACGGCGCGTTCGTTTTTAGATACATTAGGGCCGGATTTATCCCGCTTAATGATGATATTATTTTCGGTCCAAACGTTTCGAATGTCTTTCCCAGCCGGAACGAACGCCAACACTTTTCCGGTATGCACTAGCTTTCTCAAGACATCAGATAGTTTGGTCCAGGTTGTCCATTGGACAGTATCGCCAATTTTGATTTCGCTCATAATAAATTCCCCCATAGGATTATTTATTTTCCCTCATGATTCCAGCGAGGCAAACCGGGCAAAAATGTATGCCTTTATGTATGATATGTTTTTCCTCATTCGTATCTCCGCAAACAACGCACTGAATTTTAAGCGGCTTGAGTGATATTGCATCTCCACATGGGGTAATCTCAATTGGATCCCCTGGCTGGATATCCATAGTCCGGCAGATTTCCCTTGGGACTGAAATTCGTCCTAAAGCGTCCAAGTTTCGAATGATTCCATATGTTTTCATGCTGGGCACCCCATTTCTATATCGATATTGATCGGCTCAATGCTTTTGACTTGGCCGTCAGCGCAGGTTATCTCGTATCCTCGCCGGGAAAACCATTCAGCATCTTCCAGGGTAAGTTTTCCAATATTAAAGAGCTCTGCGATTTTTGATAAATTATAATTCATTACAAGCCTCCATTATCTTTCGTGAATACCGCGTACTGGTCAACCCATTCCTCAGCATCCGGGACTCGCCGCAATTGTATGCCGTGAGCGCCTGCTCTGGTGGATAGCGCTGCCAGTAATCCGCCAAGATGATGATTCCCGCCTCAATGCCACCTTCCTCTGAATGCACGTCTATTTCCAGCTCCTCCAACTCCGGCCATGCGATTGCATTCACCATCATAAAGCCAGTGGAATAAAGGCCGTTGGAGTCCATGACGGTCAAATCCCGGTAGCCTGTTTCTTGATACATTACAGCCAGAACAACCTCAAAAGGAACATCATATTCCTGGCAAAGCTCCCAGGTGTGCCGCTGCAAATCGGCCGGCAGTGGAATGTCCATAGGCGTAAAGACGGGCGCTATGGGCTCCACGGGCTCCGGTATGGTCACTTGTATAGGTTCGGGGTGCTGGACTACATCTTGGGTTACTATGGCCTTGTGGGCCTCCTGAGCGTCTTCCTTGAGTGCGGTTATCTGTACAGCCTGCGATGCAGCGAAGATTACCATGAGGGCAAGGCAAGCCATGATTATTATGTAGAATCGTCGTGAGTCCATTGGTATCACGTCCTTTATGTATTGTCGGAAGTTTTGATTGCTTCTTGTTTCTTCTGCATCCTCAGAAAATAAGGATTTGGGATAAAATTTTTACATTGGCAGAGTCTTTCAAAGACTTTGCGTTGAGATTGCGTCAATTTACTCATGCCCCCTTCATCATCGCCGCTATCAGCGAAATAAGTTGATCCGCCCCCATGTCCTCGCCGCTATCCCAGCGATCAAATCGCTTGCGATGTATGCGATATTGCCAGCCTCCGGTTTCTCCATTATGAAATACCTCGGCATATGGATATAATTTTTGTGTGCGATCCCGATAATAATCTCGGCGCAATTCTTCCGTCATTTTCTCAACACTTAATCCCTTCCGCTTGGCAAGCTCAGCGGGAAGCATGTATTCATCTGGTAAAGCATTTCGGGCCATATTGCACCTCCTATCCTAAAACTGTTGCCAGGACAAATATTGAAAAGAATCCAATAACGCCCACCAACACAATGACCGCGATAGCTAAGTTGTATTTCATCTCGCCGGTCATGTAGCTATCCGGGTTGCGCTGGAGCCGCGCAGCCTTGAGCACCTTGTCGGTGTCTCGGCTGGCGTCCTCAATGTTGGCTATCGCTTGCTTGAATGTTTTCTTCATGGGGAAAACTCCTTTCTTGTGTTGGAGCCGTACCCATGCTATAATGAACATGGGCGCAATCTCCTCTTAAATGGTTTGCGTCCGCACAGGGTTTCCCGCTCCGGGCAAAGGTGGCGGGATTCCCTTTATTTATTGCGATAAACCGATTACTAGACAAAAGAGTAGTTCAATGTAAATCAAACCCATCAGTAATATTGGAATTATATGTTTCATAGCTCACCTCATTGTAGTTGATGTCAACTTTTGGTATAATCTCCCTATGGAGGTATGTGTAATGGCTAAAATCAGCGATATTCTGAATCCGAACAGCGCATTAAACAAGGCAATGCGTTTACCAACCCTGCAAAACGAAATCAATATTGAACCAGAAGAAATCAAAAATATGCTTGAGACGCAATCGGAAATTGACTTTGCTCCTGTCCGCGCTGCGCTGGCCGTAGAAGAAACCGTTGATTTGCTCGAAAGACTGTCATCTGATTTGGATAACGAACGACAAGAACGAAAACGAGCGGACAATAAGAGCAATAAAGTTGCAATCGCTGCGATATTCATTTCAATCGTTGCTATTGGCATAACTACTTTGACGGGGTTGGATAAGATTATAGAAAACGTCCAATGGCTGATAGAATGGATAAAATCAATGCTATGATAGAGATTGCTAATGCTATATTGGATAATCTCATATTTTCTCCCTCCGCCGGGGCGGCTTTATTTTAAATCTTTGCAATAAGTCCGGGATTTCTGTAGGTATAAAAATCATAAAATATCCTTGCATATTTCGCAGCATCGGTTATTCCGCTTGGTTGCGATTTTGAAAGAGCTCTTATAATTTCCGGTTCTTTAGAGGATAGTTTTTTAACAAAAGTCTTTTCATCCGCTTCTTGTGCGTAGACCTTTACAAAACAGCAAACTCCTTTGATGAACGAAGCGGACATTGAATCTTTGTCACCCTTCCAAGTTCTTATAAGCAATCTCATCGCGGTCTCAAAGAGAATAGGGCCTAAATCATCGAAACAATCCATTAACGCCTTGCTTGCCTTGATAGTCTTGTGGGTGTTCCCGCCGCCGCCGGATTTAAATTCCCACTTCAATCCACACCTGTTCAAAATTTGGGTGATGGTAATAATTGATCTGTCGCGCTTAGATTCTGACTTTGATTTGATTATGTCGCAAAATCTCATGTTCTTTTTTATCTGATCAAGATGCGCAAAGAAGTCGGCCTCGTCCTCATATGTAAGCCCATAGAACACCTTGCAATCCGCCATGCAATCCTTTCCATTATTCATGCGCCGAAATGCCGCTATGCGATTTTGGCCATCAATCACAAAATACTGTCCATCCCTAAAACTGACTAATATTTCAGAGCAGTAGAGTGGATTGAAGTTGTCAACTATCGCCTGTACATGCTTTGGGTCTACTGGCCGCTGATAGGCCTGGCTGGACTGCAAAATCGCAGTATTCAGTTGCAAGTACTCTCTGTTTGTGGTATAATAATTAGGAAGGTGGGGCTGTGCTGGTTGATAATTGGCTTTCATCAGATATCATCCTTTCAGTTCATCTATATTTTTCTTAATAGCCTCCAACATGGCCGTGTTGAGGGCTATTATTTTGTTCTTTTCGTCCTGCGATAATGAAAGACTGCAATATGGCTCTCCCTTGTATCTTTCCATGTTCCAGATCAGTCTATCTGAAAATGATTGAAGCTCCGCAAGGTACATTTCAGACGTAAAAACACGCTCAACGGAACCGTCCTTTAGTCTCTTTACATCCTGTCTAATAGCTTCTAGTTCGGCCTTTCTATCCATGCGTTGGGGCTGGTTGGGTTGAAATACGGGTACCGGCTTCGTAAGCTCCCGAATATCCTTAACTTCACCAGCGGCGCGTTTTTCGATAGCCTTCCGTTGTTTTTCTGCATCCATCCGGGCAAGGGCAGTTGCCTCTTTTTTTCGCAAATCCAACTCTCTTGCGGCTTGTTTGGATTCATCGGTAAGACCTTCCGCCCTCTGAACGCTTTCTCGGATCGTTCGTGGTGCCATTCCTGTTTTTTGGGTCATGTCTTCTGCGAATGAGGTCGCGGCGCTTGGCGCAATTACCTCATACTGATTTCCCTTGAATCCGCCGCCCTTGGCCGCCGCCCTCGTTTCGGGATGTAATGCCTCGTAGATTTCTTTTGCCTCTGCCATTTGATCGTCCTTATCGGTATAATGCAAATCCTCGCGAATAATATTCTCGTCGATCTCTGCAAGTCTTAACCGTAAATCGTCAAGTTCCAATATGATTGCCGGGATTTCAGACTTTCCCATGCGTTTGAATGCTTCTAGCCGGTGTGCTCCGGCCACTAATATCATTTCAGACGATACCGTGATCGGATTCAATAGGCACGTTTCCTGAATGCTTTTAACAAGCCTATCGACCGCCTCACTTATTACGGGTCTTCTGTTGCCTCCGATCTTAATGTCGGAAATTTTTATTTCTGGCATATGTACCTCCTTAACTGGCTCTTCCATTTACCTCAAATAAATAATCAAGCGTCAATCCGTTTCCGCTTGGCATGGCCGCTTGAATGCTGCGCATCTCTTTAAGCGTGAATCCTGTCTTTCCATTCATCTTGTTGCACAGCGTTTTAGATGACATACCGATGATTTCCGCTAATACGCCACGGCTCAATTTGTACCGCGCCATCTCTGCTTCTAAATTGTTAAACAAATCCATTCCTCCTCCGGTAATTACCCCTTGGGGTACTTCGTTAATATGATTATATACCCCTTCTCGTACCATGTCAAGATGTTTTTTTACGATTAGGGGTAATTTTCTTCTTGCAATTTGCAGAAAAGCATGATATTGTAATAGTACAAGGCAGGTGAGATAGAAATGAATATGCTGGAAAAGCTCGATTATCTAATGTCAGAAAGAGGTATTAATAAAAGTCAATTGGCTGCGCAAACAGGAATACCAAAAACAACTGTGTATGGATGGTACACTAAGGGGTATGAAGGAATACGCAGGCCAACGCTTCAATCGTTAGCTATTTTTTTCGGCGTAACGATGGAATATCTTACTAATGATAACATTGAATTTGAGCAAAAAGAAAAACCCGCCACCAATGAAGATGACGGGTTGAACGATTTGCAAAGAGAAGCCCTTAACGCTATGAACCAATTAGATCGGGTTGATATGGAAATTGTAAAGAATCTCGCCGTTTCCTTAGCGAAGAAACACAATCAAGAATAATATAGCAATCTTCATCTGATAATTGCGAAAATACGTCGTACATATTCTTATCCCCCTCATTTTCCCCACACAGTACCAAAGCCTCCGCAGGGGCCGGTTCATGAGCAATTTCTTCTGTCTTTAGGTAGTCCATGTTGTCCACTTCTTTCTTTTTATGTACAATCGCGGCCGTTGCCTAATGTTGGACTTTATTTACACTTTATCATTTTTGTATTGTAAATATTGTCATATATTGGAAATACTATGGATAAAATGTTGGAACCACCAGAGGAATACAAAGAGTGATATTTTCTAAGATTTCCCATAAGTAAATCATAAAACAAATGTTCTTAAAGATCAATCCGCAGAATAACCAAATCGCAAGTAATATTTGCATGTTCTTTTTATGTGGCAATTGCATTTTTTGGAGAAGTTGAAAACCATTGACGTGGGGAGGGGTAGGCATGGGGCGTAAAGCAAATGGCGAGGGAACCATAACGAAGTTACCCAGCGGCAAATACCGGCTGCGCACCGTAGACGAGATCGACGGCGTAACCGTCCGCAAATCTTTTACCGCATCGTCGCCTACGGCCTGTAGGAAGGCCCACAAGGAATGGCTTGCCTCCGATAATAAGGTGCCCATAGAGCGCGTGAAGACGGTAGGGGAGTGGGCCGCACATTGGCTGGAAGTGTATCTAAAGCCGAACGTATCATACAGCACCCATAAAGATTACAGCATGTACGTGAATAATCACATTATCCCGGCCATTGGCAAGCTCAAGCTGGCCGAGGTGAAACCGGCCCATATCGCCAAATTATATGCGGATGCCCGGAACCGCTACAAAAAAGAGTTGTCCCGGCAGGCAAAAGGAAATATCATGATTTGCCTGAATGGGATTTTCAATACAGCGATAGACAACAATTTTTGCCACAAGAACCCTGCCACCAACATTCAGTTGCCGGATAAAGCGCCCAGCCAGATTAAGGCGTTCAGCCGGACTCAAATTGCATACATCGTGGATTACCTGGATAAACATGAGCACGGCCCGCTGATTGCATTTCTACTTTATACCGGTCTGCGTATCGGTGAATTCCTGTCCCTTATGTGGTCCGATATCGACACAGAAAACAAAACCCTCCACATTCACCGCACACTCACAAAAAGCGAGCATGGGGAAATTGTGAAGGATACTACCAAGACAAAGCATGACCGGATTGTGACGTATGATGAAGCATTGGAAAAGCATCTTAATGTGTTGCCGCGTGTTGGGCTGTATGTTATTTGCCGGGAGAACGGCCAACATCACACCCACCGGACATATGAACGGCTGTATAAACAATTCTTTACCGATTTGAATGTATATTTGGAAGGCGAAGAAGCCGACACCATACCATACATGTCGCCGCACAAATGCCGCCACACCTTCGCCACTTATATGCTCCGGTCTGGTGCTGACATTCGAGCTATTCAAACACTGCTAGGACACGCCACTTTAAAGACCACGGAAATCTATACCGAGGTGGATGTTGATGACCTAAAAAACAACGTCAAAAAACTCAACTTTAAATAATTACTGGACACAATTGGACACGAACAGCCAAAACGGAAGTTAGCCAAAAGAAAAAACCGCATAAACATCGCGTTTACACGGTTTCTCTATGGAGCGGGTTACGAGGCTCGAATTAGTAACTTGCCATACATAGAGAAGCCAGAAACCGCTTGTTATCGTGGTTTTTGGCTTTTAAATTTCTTGAAAAATCCTGAAATTTCTAAGCTACTGGACACGAATTGGACACGAAACCGCTCACAGATCAAGGCCGGTGTCCTCCACCTTTTCCATTTCGCTGCCGCATACCATACAAACATAGCAGTTGTCCGGTTCTTCCCACCATGGTTCAAGCTCTCGTCCACAATTAGGGCATTTATACATTGTCTTTATCCTCCACATATTCCATGATATCGCCGGGTTGGCAATCCATGAGCCTACAAATTGTAGAAATATTCCCCCATGATACCGGCTTATCTTTTCGCAACAATTGTATTGTAGCCTCTCCCAGCAGTTTATCTTCGCGTAGCCTGTAAGTAGAATACCCCGCCTGTTTGAGTGCAGCCAAAATATCTATCTTATATCTAATTGACATACCACACCTCCATAAGTACAGTATATCATATTATACACATAAGTCAAGTGTACAATTACGCTTATATATACACTGAATGTTTATGCACATAGTCAATAGACATACACATAATATTGGTGTATACTTAGACCATAGAGAAACCACAAACGAAACGGGAGGCAAGCCATCATGACGATAGAAATAAAAAGCAAGGCAATTAGTCTGTTAAGCAAGTTGACTTTTGAGGATTGTATATCCCTGTATGAGAAACTGGAAGCCGGAAACCCAATGATTGACCTGATATTTGACAGAATGGAAGAGCTGGATGGAGAAAGATTTGACAATTGGCTGTAACCACACATAAACGAAACGGGAGGGCATGAAACGATGAAAACAAGCCATTACAAATACCGCCGTCGCTTAATAATGCGCTGGAATGACAAATGGACAATTACTACTCCCTGGGAAAGCAGTCTGGACTATCAAGAATACAATACGATAAGGGCAGCGAAAGGCGCTATTGATAAAATGGACGGAGTCAATCAACGAATTAATTAACCCTACACAACCGACCCGGTCGGTCAAAACCAGCACCAACCACCATAACCAACAGGAGGGAACGGGCATGACGAAGAAATATGAGAATACCATTAACCGCGCATATGTATCAGTATCAGAGGAATTGAAAAATATAGTCAAATCAGAAAATTCCAAATATAGCACAGAACTTTCAGGCGCGATCGGATTTGGAAATATCGCAACGTTTATCTTTAAGGCTCTTACTCCTGATCAGCGCGGGGAATTGATGAACTGCGCAACTGGCAACACTTTTATGACTGGCGAAGCAATGAACAAGAGAATATTTTATCTAATAAAAAGAATTTGTGAGGTGGCATGATGAACAATTGCAAAAATTGCGCAAACTCTATTAACAATAATCCTAATATGGACGGCGTAGACTTAAAAGAACTTTGCGCCGAATGTCAGATTGGCACTGAATACGCAAAGAACGCAAAGTACAGGGATGCAATTTGGAAATTACTTGATAGTTGTAATCGAAAACAC
>Ga0153952_1000131_pt1 | contig 21176 bp, 20 predicted proteins | sample TSNJ036MetaG_FD_104746 | JGI IMG/M metagenome (GOLD analysis project Ga0153952, IMG submission 104746) | Attine ant fungus gardens microbial communities from New Jersey, USA - TSNJ036 MetaG | ecosystem: Host-associated > Fungi > Mycelium > Unclassified | place: USA: New Jersey, Wharton State... | reverse complement strand
GTTATCGATTGCACCGAATAAATTAACAACCAGTGCGGCGGCAAGAGAAGTGAGCAGCGCGGCAAGTAAAATAAACGCCGTAATCGTAACTGTAATCAGTTTGCTTTTCTTTATATCATTTTTTATGATTTTTCTGTACATAACCGACCTCTATTCTCTAATTCTCTAACAGATTTAATCCGGTATAATAAAATTGCTGTAAAAGCCAATAGTATCCCGGCAACGATGATAAGTAGTCCAATTCCTCTGCCATTGCCGACGCCAATCACTTTTCCCACACTGTTTGCCAGTGTGCCGCCCTCTACAAGCCAAGGAACAAAAACGAAGTCGGCAAGTGGGCCTAAAATTACATAAGCAACTGCATAACCTAACTGTGAGATAATTCCAATCAGTCCCCAAACCCTGCCCTGTACATTATTATTAATATTTGTACGGATTAAATAGTCGATGCTCATATTGGCAAATGGGAGCATTGCAAAAAATAAAAAACCGAAAATGCAAATGACGATTATGTTCTCACGCAGGCCAAATCCCCCCATAAAAATACCCGCAAGAAAGAGCGCGCCGGAAAGGATTTTTGCAAACCCTTTCTTAATTGGAATCAAGCCAAGTAAAACGCTGCTGACAAGCATTCCTGATGCCCATATAGTTGTTGCAATGCCTAAAGTCAAGCTGTCTGTAAAAGCAAGCATCATAGGTGTGGAAAGCGACTGAATAAATGTCACAAAAAATGTTGTGCAGGCTGCCATAACTGTAAGAATAAACACACCACGGGTTTTAGTGAGCGCTGTCCAGCCTGTTCTAAACTCGCCACGGACAGATTCTTTACTTGCGCGTTTTTTAGAAACAATCCCTTTTCGCACAACAGTAGTGGCAATAACAGTTACAAAAATGGTGCAAATGTCTATAACAAGAAGCAGCTTCATATCAGATACCGCAAGCAAAAAACCTGCGATAATCGGCGAAATTAAGAATTTAGCGGAATCGGAAATTTGAACAAATCCATTGGCTTTTGTATATTCTTCTTCGCTTAGTAAATCAGTTATGGTGGCCTTAAACGCAGGATCGATGAGTGAAGAAAAAACGGATCTGATTGTTACGCCCACACCGATTTGCCAAAACTGCACTTCACCACAAAGCATACAAAAGAGAATATATATAGTCCCAACAGCAGAAAGCCCATGACCGAGTATCATTAAAAGTCTGCGGTCGTATCTATCGGCCAAAATACCAGCCAGCGGACTAAGAATCAGGGATGGTAAAAATGCAAGTAAGGCGATGAGCGTGGTTGCAGAAGCAAGACCTGTTTTCTCAAAAACATATACGCTAACTCCAAAAGAAGTAATTCCACTGCCTGCCGATGCAAGGAATCCGCCGAAACATAAAATTAGAAACTTGAAAAAAGGTTTGTTCGAGGTTTTATTCATCGGCGCCATTCCCATCGATATTGAATAATCTCATTACTGGGTCAAAGCTGCCAGCTTTAGTGCCAAATAATCTTTCCAGATTAAAAATGAATGCCTTGATTTTTGTAATGAGCTCTTTTTCTGTTAAATTATCTGAATAATTGTCAAAAACAGTATTTGTATGAGCTATTACCATCTCCATAGTTTCATAAGGATATGGTGTGTCAAAAAGGTTTTCTTTGATACCATCTTCTACAATTCCCGTTAATATGGGCGGAATACCTTCCATCATAGCCTTTTGCATTTTCTGGTGCATCAGCGCATTTTGTGGTTTGTGCATATCGTCAGTTACCTCTAAACTCCCATCGTTATCCGTAACAAGAACCATAAGCGATTGAAAAAATCGCTCAAATACCGGAATGCTTTTATCATCAGCTATTTTTTTTGCAGCAGCCAAAAGTCGGGAAATATATCTTTCAATCAAAGCATCCATAATATCTTCTTTGGATTTGAAGTGGTAATATACGGTTCCTCTTGCAACTCCTACTTTTTCGATAATGTCGCTTATGGTTGTTGCGTCAAAGCCTTTTTGAGAAAAAAGCGCACCGGCAACATCTAAAATTTCATTTTTGCGGTCATCAGCGTCTTTCGTAATTCGCATAAGTATCCGTATCCCCTTTCATTTAATGACTGAACGTCAGTCTAAATATAATAAACCCGTTACCCCAATTTGTCAATAGAATAATTCTTAAATATTCAAAAGTTAAACAATCGTGCAAGAAAGAAAGTGGGGGCTGTGCCACAAGATAAGATATTCCGAGTGCCACATGAGAATTCTACATACAAAGCATGACAGATACCAGCAGGCCAACAAAGAACGGAACGGGAACAACATATCATTTCGCATCTGTCCCACGAAACCGGCGCCGTCAACAGGCGCGCCGCTTTGCCGGGTTTTGATCAGAATCCGTGGGTTTGTCTGTCGATAACTCCTCTCGATTGGAACACGCAGCGGCTGTTCCAAGAAGAAGTACAGCAAGACAGACTGCAAATAATTTTTTCATCTATATACCTCCAAAATAAATACCATTCTTATATATTCAGTTTTACCTTGTCTCTAAGAGTCAGGGAGCAATCTACAACAAATGGCCGCTCGTTTTCCTTTCATTTCGTGCAAGGCATTTCACCCTTATTTGCCATGCTGATTGTCATGCCGGTTTCCTTGTCAAATAACAGAATCCGTGCGGTATTGAAGGCGATGGGTACAGAACCGCCGGGGGCCTCCATTTCCGGTGTGCGGCACACCAGCTTTTGCCCTGAAAACTCCAAGTGCAGATAGGTTTCAGCACCCATGATCTCACGAAGGACAAGCTCGGTCCGGAAAGCGTGAGGGCCGTTGTCAATCCAGATATGCTCGGGGCGAATCCCCAGGATAACCTCCCTCTCCAGATATTCGCTGAAATCCATACCGTCCGGGAGGGCGGCGGTGTTACCACAGATATCCGCATAAAAGACACCATCCCTGCTGTGAACCGTCGCGGGAAGGAAATTCATCTGCGGCATCCCGATGAAGCCCGCCACAAAATGATTGACCGGGTAGCGGTACAGGTTCTGCGGCGTGTCAATCTGCTGGATCACGCCACCTTTCATGATGACGATCCGGTCCGCCATGGTCATGGCTTCCGTCTGGTCATGGGTAACATAGATAAAAGTGGTCTGAAGGCGCTTGTGAAGCCCCATAATCTCGATGCGCATGGAGGCGCGCAGCTTGGCGTCCAGATTGGAGAGCGGTTCGTCCAGCAAAAACACGGCAGGGTTACGCACCATCGCTCTGCCCAGCGCTACGCGCTGGCGTTGGCCGCCGGACATGGCCTTTGGTTTTCTGTCCAGGTATTCCGTAATCTCCAGTTGCTCAGCAACCTCCATCACACGGCGCCGTATCTCATCTTTAGGCGTACGCCGCACCTTCAACCCATAGGCAATGTTGTCATACACAGTCATGTGTGGATAGAGAGCATAGTTCTGGAACACCATGGCGATGTCCCTGTCCTTTGGGGAAACCTTATTGACCAGCCTGTCACCGATGTACAGGTTGCCGCCGGATATGTCCTCCAGCCCCGCAATCATGCGGAGCGTTGTACTTTTACCACAGCCGGAAGGGCCTACAAAGACCACAAACTCCTTGTCCTCGATATCCAGGTTGAAGTCCTTGACTGCCTGGGCCCCTCCTGGATAGATTTTTTGGATTTTCTCAAGTTTTACGCACGCCATATTCAGTCATCCTTTCGATAGGGTAATTTCAGTATAAAGATTGCGCCGCCGCCATCCGTATCCCGTACATAGAGACTGCCCTTGTGGATCAGGGCGATTTCTCTTGCCACCGAGAGACCGATGCCGAAGTGTTCTTTGTCGGTCCGGGCGCTGTCCCCTCGGTAGAAGCGATCGAATATTTTTTCCTTATCCGTATCGGGAACACCAGGGCCACTGTCAGTTACGGTAAAGTAAACGCTTTTTCGCTGCACATAGGTTCCAAGCCGGACGACGCCTCCGGCAGGGGTATATCCCAGCGCATTGTCAATGAGGATGGTCATGAGCTGTTCGATCCGGTGTTCATCCACATGAAGTACGGGGAACAGGGTGTCCTGCATATCCACCTCCAACATGATGCCCCGGTCCGCCACCAAGTCTGCAAACCGTTCCGCCAAGCCGATTACAACGGTTTCCGGATTAACCTCCGATAAGCTCATCTGCCAGGAGCCGCTATCGGCGCCGGCCAGCTTCAGCAAGTCCCCTGTGAGCCGGGACAAGCGGGTGCATTCCGCCTCAATCTTGCCCGCATATTCCTTGGCCTCCTCCAGCGTTCCTTTCTTGATTGCCCCCGCGCTGGCGGACATTACCGCAAGGGGTGAACGAAGCTCGTGAGATGCCGCGGATACGAATTCCGTCTGTCGTCTTCGGTTATCCTCTACCGGTTTTAATGTATAGCCGATAAAATGATGACTAAATAAGATGAGTATCCCCAAAGCGACAAGCAAGCTGAGAATCATAACGAGACGTACACGGAACAGCAAGACGTCCTCCTGCAACGTATTCTTTAGGATAGTAACGCCTACCCATTCTGTGCCGTAGGTAACAGACGCGACAACCGCCCGGTATTCCTTGCCATCCGCATGGAGTATGAACTCCACCATTTCCGGCTGGGATGTATATGTTGGCCGCTGCATATAGTCAAACCCCAGCTCGGTTCTGGCATATTCCCGCGCCTGATTTGTCAGCGACTTCCGGAGCGGGTCGTGGCTTGTGTGCAACAGGTCCTTGTCGCGAATATTTATCCGAATCAACAAGCCGTTGTTTGCTTCCGTTTTACTGAGCCAGGACTGGTCAATATATTTCTGGCTGCTCAGGTAGTAAAACACCGAGTTAACGTCGGTGGTAAAAGTCTTTTCCGCCTGTTCCTCTAAAATGGATGTGGTGAACAACAGTGCCACAATTGCCATCGCAATCAGCACCAGCCCGGTGCTGACGGCGCAAACAATGGTCAACTGTATCCTCAATTTCTGAAACATCATCCGTCTCCTCTTGAAATCTCGCCGTTATTCTTCCGATTCATCCTCCATCACAAAGCCGACGCCGCGAATGGTGTTGATTACCAGTGGACTGGAAACGGATTTGAGGCGCCGTCGAAGGAAGGTCATGTAGTTGTCCAAAATCCCTTCCTCCACCGTCATATCCTTGCCCCATACATGGGTAAGCAATGTCGTACGAGGGAGGGCGGTACCGATATTCTTCATAAATATCTCCATCAGAGCACATTCCCGCTTGGTCAGCGAGATTTTTTTGTCGCCGTGGAGCAGAAGCATTTTGGTTGGGTCAAGCACCATGGAGCCACGGGTGATTTCTTCCTTGCTCTCCCAGGTACGCGGCCGTCTGCTCATGGCGCGGATACGTGCCAGCAGTTCATCCATGATAAAAGGCTTTACAATGTAGTCGTCCGCGCCGTAATCCAGCCCCTCCACCAAATCATCACTGGAGCCCATGGCCGTCACCATGAGAACGGGCGTCATAATGCCCTCCAGCCGGATGATCCGCAATATATCCATACCATTAAGCCGCGGAAGCATCCGGTCGAGCAATACAAGGTCGTGTGCGCGTTCGCGCATGGTACGCAAACCGTCATCTCCCTCGTTACATACATCAACGTCATAGCCGTCTTTTGACAGTGCAAAGGATATGGCCTGACAGAGATCCTTGTCATCTTCAATTAACAGGATACGCATGATTAATATCCTCCATATCATTTTTACAGACTTAGTTATCTGTATTTATTTTTGTAGCAATCAGTATATCATGAACTTTCCGAAAAAGTCCTGTAAAACAAATTTTATTCTTACAGGACTTTTTCGGGACTTATCTGTTATTATGAGTTGGACCCAAGAAACACATACAGCAAGAATCACATACAGAAGGTGGCCACCATCTGTGAAGACCAATCCCAATACTAAAATACGGAGGAACAATAACATGATAAAATACAGCCGCAGGCTTTTGGCAATGCTCTTATGCTTATCGATGGTTTTAGGACTGTCTGCATGTTTCGGCAATGGTAACGATGAGAACCCCTCTAATGATAGCGCTGGTTCCGGAGCAAATGCAACTGCAACCGGTGCAATGGGCCGGTATGTGGAACAGGAAGAATACCTCCCGGAAGAAGTGCTGTCCTTGATAACCATGGCGCAGATGCCGGACGGCTCCCTCCGCGTACTTGGCGATCTGGGAGGCCAGGGCATCGGACCATTTGGCGTCATTTCCTCCTCCGACGGCGGTAAGAGCTGGGAGTCTGTGGACTACCCGTGGCTTGACCAGTTGTACGGATGCCCGATCAACACGGCGGCTCTGACCCCGGAAGGCGTATATATTTCACATCAGGCGAATATAATGGGCGATATGCCCGCAGATGACGCGGCAGGCGAAAGCGAGGCCGCTGAAGGTGTCGCCGCAGATGCCGGTACAGAAACATCCGGCGAAGCGCAGCCCAACACCGAATCGGAGGCCGGACTGGAGGAAGCGGCAGCCGAGGGTGACGCAGCCGAAGGGAAAGCCAACGCCCTTAATATGGATTATACCTTTGTCTACGGCGATGCCTCCGGCTTGACGGAAATTCCTTTCGACTATACATCCGAGTTTGACAGCGTTCTGACAACAAGGTTGTACGCCGCCAGCAACGGGGATCTGATCTCCGTCGGCGGGACCGAAGAGATTTTGCAGATTAACACGACAACCTGGAAGGTGAGAAACACCTACCAGTCAACGGTAGGTATCGGCACCACCGCTGGCGTGGCTTCTTACGGAAATATCCTCGCCATCCACTCCGCAGATAAGATCGCCCTGTATGATCTGGATAGCGGTTCCCTTATCGGTGATATTACAACCATCGGCAGCTCGCAGGGCTCTTATATGGCACGGAAAATTTCCGTTGTTTCCATTCCCGCTGACGGCTCCGCCTATTTCTATTTCAATGAAAGCGGCATTTATCGCATCCCTATGGACACCACGGTTTCGGAGCGTCTGGTAGATGGCGGACTCACCTCTCTTGGCATACAGACACTATCCTTTACGAACCTGTTAACAGTAGGGAGCGACGAGTATCTTGCGGTAGCCAGTACACCGGAAGGAGGATACCAAATGTTCCGGTACACCTTTAACCCCGATATCCCCACGGAGCCCAGCCAGGTTTTGGGCGTATACTCGCTGTACGACAACAAAACCATCCGGCAGGCAATCTCCGGCTTCCAGACACAGCACCCCGACGTTCGCGTAAATTACCAGGTTGGATTGCCGGAAGGCAGCGGCGTGACCGCCGCCGACGCTATGCGCACCCTTTCCACCGAGCTGCTGGCCGGGAAAGGCCCGGATGTGATTGTTATGGATGATATGGATGTGGACGGGTATATCCAGAATAACGTATTACAGGATTTGACCGATATCGTTTCCGGTACAGATACCCTTCCCAATATCACCGGGGCATATAACCAGGAAGGGAAACTCTACGCGGTCCCCGCCCGTTTCAGTATCCCCATGTTGATGGGCGACGGCGTGGACAACGTGAAAAACTTGAGCGACTTCACCTCCTGGCTGGATACCCAGTACACCTATGATATCGGAATCCGCTCCGAAGAGCTGGTGGAGCGCTTTTACGCGGCTTGCTCCTATCGGTGGTTTACCGAGGACGGCAATCTGGATGAGGCGGCGTTCCGCAGTGACCTGGAACACCTCGGCAAGCTGGCGCAGGGGATACGCGGTGTCGGCGAGATACAGTCCTTCGATAATATTGCCGTCGATACCCTGCTCTGGTACGGCGGCGCGATCTCAGCCAACTACGGAACCGTCAGCGGGTATGTCGATATCACCCTGTTTGACGTAGCGATCAAAAACCGGCCCACAGGCAGTTATCATCCGTTCCCCAATGACGAGGGAGATATCTATATCCCGGGAACGGTTTTAGGAATCAATGCTGCCACAGGTTCACTTGACAATGCCAAGAGCTTTGTACAACACGTCTTGTCGAATGAAGTGCAGGCAACCGAACTTGGCGACGGCTTCCCTGTGAACAGCGCCGCGTTTGAGTCGCTTAGCCAGAACCCGAACCCCAACGAAGAGGATATGATAGATATGATAGCGCAACTGAATTTAATCGACGCCCGCACCGGGGAAATGACCGAAGTGTCGCTCAACGGCAAGTGGCCCTCCGATGAATTCATGACCGAGTTCAAAAACACGCTGCGCAACGCCAAGGTGCCCGTAAAGGCAAATGCTGTGATAAGGGAAATGATTATTGATGAAACAGCAGGATTTATTAGCGGATCAAGATCGCTCGACGACACCGTCCGCTCCTTCAAACAAAAAATGGATCTCTACCTTTCGGAGTAAATTGAACCCTCCGAAATGGTTATCCTCCGCAGCCCGCAAGCTGAAACCGCAACAGAGGCCTCCTTCTCCCGAGGGAGAGGGAGGCCCTTCTATAACCAAAAACAAGATAGCAACGGCGCTTGAAGGCATTTTCCTTGCGGACGGCAAGGGCCCGGGCTTCTACTTTGTCATTCCCAGCCTTCTCGGTGTTCTTGTATTCGTCCTCATTCCCTTTGCGGATGTGGTTCGCCGCTCCTTTGCTACCACCATGGGCGGGGAAAGCGTAGGATTTACGAACTACCAAACCATTTTTCAAAACAGTGCGTTCGTCCTGGCCGCCACCAATACCATCAAGTTTATGCTGGTGTGTCTGCCGCTCCTGCTCTGCCTATCGCTGGGTCTGGCGCTGATCCTGTACGCGATTGGCGGAAAGGCGGGTATCTTCAAGACAGCGTTCCTGATCCCCATGGCCGTGCCGGTGGCGTCGATTGTGCTCCTGTGGCGGGTGTTGTTTGCCGACCAGGGCCTCGCCAACAACTGGCTAACCAGTTTGGGCGGCGAAGCAATTCCCTGGATGGATTCCAACAGTGCTTTCTGGGTGCTGGTGGGAAGCTATCTCTGGAAAAACATCGGCTATGATGTGGTGCTTTGGCTGGCCGGCCTTGCCGGGATCAACGAATCCCTGTTTGAGGCGGCCAAGGTAGATGGCGCGGGCAACTTCCGGACATTCTGGCAAATCACGCTTCCCAATCTGCTGCCATCCATGTATACAATTCTGGTCCTCTCCCTGATCAACGCATTCAAGGTGTTCCGGGAAGCGTACCTGGTGGCCGGGGATTATCCCCATAACAGCATTTACTTATTGCAGCATCTGTTCAACAACTGGTTCCGGGAGCTTTCTATGGATAAACTGTCGGCTGCCGCTGTGGTGACGGCGCTTGTGATATTGGTCGTGATCCTGGTGCTGCGACACGCATTTGAAGAAGAATAGGAGGAATAAATCATGCAACGTCTGAAAGATGCCATTGGTTCCATGCACCTAAAAGAAACCCTGCTGTCCATTTTCCCTTTCCTCCTTTCCTTCATGGTATGGATGCCTCTGGCCTTCCTTCTGGGCGGCTCCCTGATGGGCCAGTTGGAGCTTCAGGAGCTTTTGGACCCGGCGCTCCGTATGGGGAAGGACGGGTATGCCAATTGGAGGTTTTTGCCACAGTTCCCCACGCTGCGCCCCTATGTGCAGCTTCTCTTTGACAGTCCGCAATTTTTTGTGATGTTCTGGAATTCCGTCAAGCTTGCACTTGGCACCCTGTTAGGTCAGGTGCTTGTATCCATCCCCGCGGCCTGGTGGTTTGCCAGAACCCGCACCAAAATCGGGAAATGCCTGTTCACCTTATACATCGTTCTCATGCTGATGCCATTCCAGGTCACAATGGTTTCCAGTTACCTGGTCATGGATAGTGCAGGACTTATGGATACCCACTGGTCAATTCTTTTACCGGCTATCTTCTCTACCTTCCCCATCTTTATCATGTACCGCTTCTTCAAATCAATCCCCCAGGCGGTAATTGAAGCAGCGCAGATAGACGGCTCCGGCCCGTTGCGCATCTTCTTCGACATTGGCCTGCCTATGGGCAAGGCGGGCATCGCCTCCGCTATGGTATTGGGCTTCTTGGAATATTGGAATCTCATTGAGCAGCCAATGACCTTTCTCAAAACCAAATCCCTGTGGCCCCTCAGTCTGTTCCTGCCGGAGATCACCACCGACAAGCTTGGGCTTAGTTTGGCGGCATCGGTCATTACGCTGCTGCCGTCCATCATTGTGTTCCTATTGGGGCAGAGCTATCTGGAGCAGGGAATCGTCGGCTCCAGTGTAAAGGAGTGAGGATGTATATGCAACTTGATATAAAGGATTTTCATCAAGCAAAACAATTATTAAATGACCACAATTCACATTACCCATTGATGGAAGCGGTTTTACAAGGCGATTTGACGGGCAGTATATACGTTGATGATTACCCAAAGATGACGTCCGCGTTGATTATTAGCCGTTTGGATTGGGTCTATGTCATTGGGGACGAATATAATACGAAGTTTGCCTCAGAGACTATCCGTATTTTATCCGAAAAGAAAACCGGTAAATACATATGGTTTGGTGTTGATAATGCATGGCGTGACTATATAAAAACTCATATTTCATGTAATATTCAAGATTGTCCCCGTTTTCGTTATCAGTTTAACGGAGCAGAATTTGAAAAAAATAAAAATTCAGACACAGCCCTCTGTGTGAACGCGATAAATGTTTATAATTACGATTGGTTAAGTGAAAAACACCGTACTTCTTTCGATTTTTGGGACAGTAAAGAAAATTTTCTCAATAAAGGATTTGGATATTTTGTTAAAGACAACGAAAATGTCGTAAGCTTAATTTTAAGCGCCTCCGTGACTGATATGGAAGCAGAAATAGAGATTTATACTGATGAAGCGTTTCGCGGCAGAGGATACGCGAAACAAGTAGCAATTAGATATATCAGGGAATGCCTTTCACGAGGTTTGCATCCCAAGTGGGATTGCGACTCAAAAAATGAAGCTTCTTTCCGTTTAGCTGATCGGCTTGGTTTTCAAAAAATTGAAGAATACCCGCTAATCTATATCACTTTGAATTAACACGTCAGTATAAAGCATTATCTTCGAACGCTATAGTTTTCTACAACGACTATGGGCGAAAAAATAAGCAGTTCAAATGCAAAAACAATCCATTTTGGACATGGCAATCCAACTGCAAACAGAATATGGTGATATAGGATTGTATGCCTTAGCTTCCTGAAATGACTATTAGGTATACCAAAAAGATTAGGAGAAATACAAGTGTTTAGATATGTGCATACAAATATAATCGCAAAGGATAGCGCGAGACTATTAGACTTTTACAAGTCGGTCTTTGATTGTAAAAGCATTGGTGAAACAAGGGATCTGCGCGGAGAATGGCTTGATAGAATGACAGGAATTTCAAACGCGCATATTGTTGGAGAACACCTCTGCTTACCGGGCTATGGAGAAGACCACCCCACGCTTGAAATATTCTCGTATGATGAAATGGAAACCGGAAATCGCCATCAAATAAATCAATGCGGAATTGCACACTTGGCATTTGAAGTAGATGATGTCGAAGAAACCCTTAATAAGATTCTGTCAGCTGGCGGGGGCCAGATTGGAGAGGTGGTAAAGGCAGAGTATGAAGATGGGAAAAAAGCTATTTTTGTATATGCCACAGATATTGAGGGGAATATTTTAGAATTACAGAGCTGGCTGTAAATTGCGCTTTCGTGAAAGCTTCCAACAACTACTATGGGCAAACTACTCACAGCTTTTCAAAATCACGATTCTCCTTGCCGCCTTATCGTTTTGTTCGTGGTTGTGAGTGCGATCAGGGGCGGCGATTATAAACAGGCAGCGTTTAAATGAATAAATAAAAGTTTACTCGCATTGGGAAAGGGTGCTTTATATGAATATGATTACCAGGGCGTGGAACTATCAGCCTGCTGCCGAGGTTCGCCGCTCGATTAAGTCCAGGGCAGTGAGTGCAATCGTCTGGCTGTTGGCATTGATGGTTTGCTTTACACTCATATCCAGGGCGACCAGTTCCATGACCGTTCCAATTGTAGAAACAGAGAAACCAAACCGCGCTACCATCAATCATACCGTCACGGTGGACGGTGTTCTGGAAACCACCCGCGATACCGGCGTAGTCACTTCCCAGGACGCCCTGGTGCAGGAGGTTCATGTAAAGGAAGGCGACACGGTTGCCGCCGGTGACCTCCTCTTTACCTACGACACCAAAGACTTTAATCGCCAGATTTCCGAATACCAGACCGAGCTCGCGCAAATCAACACCCGTATAAAAGTTAATCAGGATCAACAGGCGTTGGACGAGGAGAACCGGGAACTGGCCCGGGAGCGCGCCCAAAAGGACCTGGAAGTGACCGGTACTTATGGCGATCTGGACATTATGGAAGCGCAAGAGAAGGTGAACGCTGCCCGTGAACGGGTATCCACAGCGAGAAAGACGCTTCGTGACTATGACGATTATTACGACGACTATGATGATGATTACACCGATACAGAGCGTACCCAGCTCCGCTCCGAATACCGGCAGGCACAGATTGCCTATGAAGAGGCGATAATTGCCTTGGAGAAGGTAATGGCGGAAAAAGAAAAATCGATTCTGGACGCCGAGCGGATTATCGAGGACGCGGGTCGGCCGGCGACTCCGAACGCCACTGCCGAGCTCGAACGACTGGACGCTCAGAGGATTAATTTAAAGCTGTCAGTCCTATATGAGGCCGTAGCGAACAAAGGCGAGGTGTATGCTCCTATCGATGGTGTGATCACCAATGTCAAAGTAGGCGCTGGAACACGGACGACGAACGAAGCCGCAATGTTTATCAATAATTCCGAGACCATGAACTTTGTTGCCGAGGTATCAAAGGATCAGAAAAAGTATGTCAACATTGGCAACACCGTCAAGCTGCGGATGGCCGGTGAAACCAAGGATATACAGGGATTGGAGATTACATCAATTCAACCGTCCACCACAGAAGGGTTTTATCGGGTCACCATTGAGATACCTGCCGACTATCTGCCGGGAACCAGCGGCACAGTGGAGATACAGCAAAAATCTAAAACCTATGATACGGTTGTCCCTTTGTCTGCCCTGCATGCGGATGGTAATCAATATTATGTGCTAAAGGTGCTGGAGACGGAAACATCCATGGGAAAAGAGTGCGTGGCGGAACGAATCGATGTGACCTTGCTGGAGAAAAACGAAACCTATGCCTCCGTGAACGGCGCGCTAAACACCGACGACAAGGTCATCAGTTCATCCAAGGGAACCATTCAGGATGGAGACCAAGTCCGCCTGCCGACAGAGGAGTAAACATATGAGACATGCCATATGGAATTACCGGATGAACTTCCTGATCCTGTTTTGTCTGGCGGTCCTGTTCTGGTCATTAAGCGGGAATGCATATATGGAACTAAAAAAGCAACCACCGTCCACTACCTTTCAGAATGTGGGCAGTCTGCTGGCAGAGGATTATGAGCCAATGCTCCGCTCCGAAGCCCAGGCCAAAGATCCGCTCCCCTTTACCATGTGGACGCAGAGCGATAACCAGCGTCTGGAGGGTTTGGGTACCGGCCGCGTCCAGAATGTCTCCTGGCTTGCCATAAAGGGCGACACCCGGTTGCTCTTGCCGGTGATGCAGACACTCTTTGAAGACGATACGGACGGCTGCCTAATTGACCAGGCGACGGCAAAGCAGTTGTTTCGCAATAACAATGCTGTGGGGAACACCGTTAAAATGGGGGGCAAGGAGTACATCGTACGCGGTGTGATCGACGGCCCCGCCCGGACGATGATTACGCAGCTCGCCCGCGAAAGCGGGCATATACTATCCAATATTACGGTTTCCGGTACAGACAACACAGAGACGTTTTTGATGCGTCATGGGCTGTCGGCCGCCATCACAGTAAAAACAAACCAATATGTATCGCTGGCCCGTATTCTATATATGTTGCCTGCATTGGCGGTCATTTTGGTTAGCATGATGCTGCTTGGTTTATTGCGCCGACATTGGAAGGCATACCAGGTGCGCCATCTGCTTCTCTCTGTTGGGATGCTGAGCGTGGGTACTGCGAGCCTTTTGCTTCTCTTTACATTTATACCGGAAACGCTGATCCCCTCACAATGGTCGGATTTTGAATTTTGGGAGACCGCAGGGCGGGACTTCATACAGATTGTGGTAGATTTCATTTCATCGGCTAAGTACAGGCCGGACCTGGGCTGGCTTTACGGCGTGTTCAAATCGGCATCCGGTGTCCTCAGCGCCCACTTTGTCATGTGCCTTTACAACCTGTTCCGCATCCATCTAAGCGGGAACGTAATGATACGATTGCGAGATGAGTCTGTACACAATACTATAATGTTTGAACATCTTGAAAATAATCAGAAAGTGCTTCAAGATGTAAATTAGATGATGGAATTACCTGTACGGAGCTGTTGCACCAACATCTAAACAGATGGAGGAGCAACAGCTCTTTTTATAGGGAATAGCATAAGGGAACTTTAGGCATTCGGTGGAGTATGCTGGATATGCTAAAAACCAATTTTTGTTCAGCAACACTTTTGAATAAAATCTTGTCTATTATGCAGAAAGCTGTCTTAAAAGTGAGGAGCTGGATTCTATAAGCATGGGAGGTATATGGCCGCACCATATTGGATGTTCTGTCACGTACAAAGAGGTGCGGCAACGGTATTAAAGCAGCCTTATGCGGGGATAAAAAAGATATGAAAGAAAGGTTGACCGCTATGATTCATTCAAAACCCGTTTCAAAAAAAGTGAAGCGTTTTTCTGTAGCTGTGTTGGTATTGGTTTGCATTTCCGGCGTGTTGATTGGCGCAGCCAGTTACGACGATAGTGCTGTCTCTACAGTGAAAGCCGCAAGCGATGAAGCAACCAATGCTAAGAACGTCGACACTGATGATGGCAATGTCGTCGTCAACACATCCGCTGTAACTGAATCTGCCGGCAATAATTCCGACTCTATCCCCGTTGCATCAGAGGACTATGGGAAAGGTCCCGATCAATTCTTTTGGCCGATAGACGCCAAGGTACCCGCCACCACCTATAAGGACCACGCCGGTAACGGAGTAGATCTTGCTGCCGGCGGAGGAGGGCATCCTGTTTACGCATCGGCTGCGGGTATCCTAGTAAAGGTGGTGGAAGAGTATACCGGTTACGGACACCATATTATCATTGACCATGGCGGCGGCTACCAAACCCTTTATGCCCACCTCGGCTCCATCGACATAACGGAGGGCGACGAGGTTACGGTTAAGCAGACCATAGGAACCATTGGCCGAACCGGCAATGCTACAGGCAACTATCTCCACTTCGAGGTAAGGCGGGACGGAGAATATATGAACCCGCTGGACTACATTAATACAGACAACGATTTGATGGTATTTCCTGAATAGTACGAATAGTTATAACAAAAGCCCCGAAATTCGAGGCTTTTGTTATACACATTTATCGGCTTAATAACAAGAGTCGAAGCACAGTGCACAGGAGCAAAACGATTGTGCCACGGCAACCGATTGCCGGCAGCTTGGGGCGCGGGATAGTGTGCTACCCGATTGCAAGTTCCTGTGCCTTTAGAGAGATCCCGCAACGCTTGCTAAAAGATCCCTGAATCAATCAGGGGCCTTTTGCTATTCGACAGGTGTGCTTTTTACTTCTTTCACGCTGATGGGATGGGATAAATGATGGCTCTGAGCAGACAGGATTATGCCGATTTTCTGGGAGATTTGCGGCTGGTCTGAACAGCTAAGGTGAGTTCAAGAGTGTCCTCATTCACATTCAGTATGGAGGTGCAGCCGGTATCGCCATTGATAATGCACGCCTGCTCTCCGACGCGGACTTCGTTCAAAAGGTAGTCAGCTACTTTTTCGCTGGAGAGCAGTCGGCAAAGCCCGGCTTCATAACTCTCAGCGCCCTTTGAGGGGACGTCGAAAGTCAGCTTCTCAGCATACTGCAAAGTAAAGAAGTTGCCAAGCAAATCGACTGTGCAGTTACGAGAGGTTCCTCCCCACAGAGACGCGGCGCCCTTGAGGAACAACGGGTTTCCCTGGACCACCTTGCGTCCGGTGCAGATAAGCGCAGTATAAGAGCTGGCTTTCACATCTACCGCTTTAGAAATCTGGATGCCGGAGTATCCTTGGAGATGCATAGCCAGAGCAATAACGCTTTTGCGCTCCTTTACCGAGCGCAATGTGTCTGCCACTTCCATCATCAATGCAATCATTTCACTGTTTTCCGGGGCAAACGCCTCAGACTCCTTTGTGGCCAGCGAACCGTAGAGAGAAGGAGATTCCGTTTCCAGCGCATCCAGGCTTTCGGGATTGTTCTTATCCTTACTTGCACTCACTTCACGAATCATCGCACGGCTAATGGCAGGGGTGGCGTAGGAGGCGAATCTCACACCACGGGAGGAGTCAAAGCCCTCGGCCGCTTTCCAAAGAGCCATGTATCCTGCTTGTTCAACGTCATCACGGTTTAGAGAGTTCACGCCGCCAATTCGGCCAAGACAGTACCCAACAAGCCCGGAGTTATTTCTGATTACAGCCTCAACATCGTAGTAAGCCTCAGCTTTCATGACAGGTTTTTGCACTGGAATGGGGAATCGAATCACATCTGCCCACTTCACGCCAATGTCAAAGAACAACAGTTGGCCGTCTGGGACATAGCGGCCCCGGCGATCAGCTGGGACCTCGCCTCTGAAGAAATCATATACTTCAGTACTTTTTGTGCCAGTATATTGTCGGGAGAATTGTCCGTCAACCTGCTTCTTTTCTTTCTTAGCATTTCGCTCAGCCGGCAAAGTGTTGGTAGATGCTGTATTTGTATCCGGCGAGCGCATGGTCGTCAACGTAGCACTCATTGTCGCGCGCTCCTTTCGGGTTATGGTGTACACAATTTGTGATTGGGAGCATGGTGTATCCCCCAGCAATAACATTATACCATCTATTTTTTATAGTGTCATGGGTAAATTCTAAGACATGAAAAAAGACCGTCAGAATGCCGAATATCTGCATTTCGACGGTCCTTGCGGCATCATCTCTTTCGACTTATTCTTTTTTTAAACTCAAGCCGAGTTTGGCCAGAATATCCTCGATTTGCTGTGCGGATATTGCACCAAGGTTTCGAATATTGTAAAGCTCAGTTCTCGTTGTTTGCAGAATGTGAGAGACCGTTGTTCTGCCGCTGCGAACGAGGCAGTTATAAGCCCTTGTGGTCAAGCCAAGCTCATCCACGCTCATTTCATCAAGTTTTTCAGAGAAGTCGTCAAGCGATTTGCCGCCTTCAATCACTTCCCGTACTCCTGCACTGGCGGCTATCTGTTCGGTCTTCACCCTGTAATTGGCCAATCCGTAGCGCAGAACCTTTGAACGGCTTGGATGTCGCATTTTTCTCAGTGCCTTCATCTCAATTTGGCGGGGCCTTTCACGACTGGTTAAGCCCATAACAGAAGCTGTCTCAGATAACGTTAGCCGTTCCTTGAAGCGCATTTCAAGTACTCGCCGCTCCCGTTCAGTTAAGGTGTCGAGCACAAAGCTGATGGACTCGGAATAATCATCAGGAAGGCTTGCGGTGATGTCTTCTCCGAATACCGCACAACCCAAGTTAATTGGCCAGGGGTAAAAAGTATGACTATTTTTTGCTCCGCGTTTCACTTTATATCAACTCCTCATTCTTGCTGTCGAGGGCGGAACCCAAATTGACGTCGTTCATGATGTCCGCGCCCACAATTTCATCCTGCACGAGAGCGTGGTCAATTCTCAAACCTTCCAGCATATCAACAGTAATTTTGCCATCCCCTTGTTTTGGCGGCATGTTGAAGTAAAAATCATACCTTGTGCCGACAAGGAATTTCCGGTTCCTCTCGTAAGTAAAAATAACCTTAGTGCCGGAGTTGGTCAGAAACGCTACCTGCTGGCTGCCGCGAAATGCGGAGTTCGAAGTGGGATTGATAAACGACGGGAGGTTTTCGATAAAATTTGTCGTGCGCGCATCTATGCATGTGAGCCGTAAAGTGAAATATTGCTTCCTTTTCCCTACGCTGAGCATGTGGATGCCACGTACGATACACAGCATGGCAACAGCAATGGCAGCCATTATCAGACCGCTGGTGCCGTCCACCGACTTCACGAAAATTATCGTGAAAGCGAGTATTGCAACGGCCATGGCGAACCAGCCAATGCTGCGATTAAGAAAGAACGCAGAGATGTGCGCGCTTTTCTCGGACTCCTGAGTTGTTTCCGGTGCATCGGCGTTAGTTTCCACGTCAATAAACACCTCTTCTCCTTTCCTTTTGCTGCCCCAAGGTTTTAACATTACGATTCTCCTCGCTTTCTGCCCGGACAATCCTGGACAAAGCATAATAACGGAAAATCGCACCAAATGTGACCGGTTGAGCAGGTTTTTATCTGGCGATTAGTTCTGACCAATCGCTGTAAATACGAGCAAAGATGGCGGCAATATTCAGTGCATCGTCAATCCCGCGGTGGTGGGTACCGACTAATGGAATTTCAAGCAATCGAAGCGCCTGGCTCATACCGCAAGACCGAACATTCCGTAATTCGGCAAATTCTTCTTTAAAATTGTGGTGGCGGTCAAGCAATGCCAGAATACCCCCATTGTATTTTTTGAACCTGGACTCCCTCAGAATCTGGTTTTTGTCATAAGCGCCCCACGACAAAAAAACGGTGTCCGGGCTGACTCCAATCCAATCCTCAAAGCCCATCATTACGTCAGCGAACTCGGAGGCGCCGTTAACATCGACTTGTGTTATGGATGTGAGCTTTGTGCAAAAATTTGACAGTATTGGGTTTTTCGTCGGGCGTACAAATGTCTGGTACGTATCCACCACCTGCGCATTTGCATCAAGACGAGCTGCTCCAATTTCAATGATTTCGTTGATTTGACGGACGGCTTTGGAAGTTTTCTCCCAACAAGTTGCCTCCAGGTCAAAGATAATGTATTGCATGATATGCTCCTTTCGCTATTCGCGGAGGCCCTTGATGAACACATTCTTGCGATTGCAGGGGATGGCGCCCCGGGCTACCGCCCGGGCGTGCATCCTCTTGTGCTTTAGCGTGAATGAACCACCTGCTCTGCAGGTGGGGTCAGTTGCTTTAGCTTTAAGCAAATAACAGTAGCTAAAGTTGGCGATGTGACTGCTCATATGGTGTAAAAACAAAAAGGCTATATATTTCGCAAAGCCAACAATAGACGGCTTTGCCCTTTTAAGGGCGGCAGTGCAGATAGTGCATAAGGCGGTGTACACAAGCCCGCCTCAGAAAACAAAGCTGACCATTCAGTGCGCCCTCAGGCGCTGCTAGTATTAGGCCCTTATAGGGCCTGTGCAAGCCGCCCGCTGAGCGGGCGGTCTTGACTGCTAAAGACGTCGTAATGTGGAACCGCTTTATTACCCTGGAACCATTCGCGCCGCAGGCCGATTGAAGCCGCGAAGGTATGCAGTTCTTCGAGTGAAGAATCGGTAAACAAGTGCCCACAGAGCTTGCCATTGAAGTAGAATTTGTCAAGGTAGATCATCGCTGCGGAATTATTCTTTTTTGCTTTCAGCCTGCTTGATGATTTCCCTTGCCCGCTCCAAGTCCAGATTATCATTGGCGGCAATGCAGTGTTCGTCTTCCATCTTGGTTATGACGTTAGGCATGCCAGCTTCAACCGCGGCGGCGGTGACCGCGTCCTTGAGCCCTTCCTCTATAAAACCGTCTTCCTCTTTGAAATCGCCGGTGATGGTTATGCGGTATTTGGACATGGAAATTTCTCCTTTCTGTGGGGCCGTTATGTACTGATTTTTCATTCGCAGTACGCATTGCTTTATCGGTTTCGGTTCTAGTTTTGCTATGAACTTTGACTTTTACTTCGGACTGCGTTACGACTCAGACCCGCTTTCCGGAGGATATATTTTCTCTTCCCATCTACCAAAAATATAATCCGGAGTTCTCCATACTGTTTTTGGTGCAGAAGACAGTGCGTTTCCGTGGAACACCCGTGCAGGGATACCATACATCGACAATTGGATAAAGGTCATCCAAACACATCTGATGTCGATGTCTATCGCTTCCATGTAGACATGTTTATGATAGTCAATGGAGCCGTCTGCCTCAACGCACTTGGTAAACGCCAAGAGCATTCGTCCGCTTCCCACGGCTGGATCGTACACCGAGATATACCCTGTTTTTTCTACTTGAGCGGCCACATCTCCGGTGAATGCCATTTGGGACATGAGTTCGCACACATTGTTTGGGGTGAAGTACTGGCCAATGTGCCCGTTGGTGATGTCCAGCCCCTCGTACAGTTCGCCGAGGATATCGCGCGGTCCTCCTCGTTCCAGTTCGAATACCACAGCCTGGGTGAGCATGATGCTGAGTTGTTCGATTTCCGAGCGCTCTATGCCGGATAAACTTTCGACAATTTTCTTGTACCGCGCAAGTAACTCATCTGAGCACATTCCGGTAGTCGCAAGCAGCTCTATAGCCCAGATTTCGAGGCACTCCTCAAAACTTTTTCCTACATCCTGGTAATAGCGGTGGTGTTCGAAAGCCTTTTGCATCTCGGCGACATGTGGGTTGTCGGAGACAATGCTCCGTCTTCTTCTCTTTGCCATAATGATTACCTCCTTGATTTTTGAATCAAGGGACAGTAACCAAATGACCACAAAAAGACGACTCGTTCTTGTTGCTCCCGTGGTAGCTTAGATTATTGGAGGGTAAACTCCCTGATGAACTTAATTAGGTCTTCTTTCAGCAAACCGCCGGCAATAAGAGGAAGCTGCCGAGCGTAAGGTGTGCGCAGCCTGCGGTAATCCAGGTTGTTGATGCGAACTCTATCCAGACTATCCATATCCTTACAAATCTGATAAAGATGCCAAACACGGTCTTTTTCCCTCTTGCTCCACGAACTCTCTCGAAGTTCTTTTTCCGCTTTTTCATCATCTTGCGAATGGTATTTGATAATAAAGTGAGCTATTTCAAATTCCCGTTTGGACAACGCGATTTTCTTCAGCCTTATTCCTTTTCGTCGGATGAATTCAACTGAGGCTGCGCCGTGTTCCGCATCCTCTTCGTCATTTGTCCGCCCAATATCGTGAAGCATTGCGAATTGAACCACCACCGGCTGGAAGCCGGTGGATTCGACTGGCGGCTGGAAGCCGCCTAAAGCACGGGGGTATTCTACGGTTAACTTGCTTGTAACTTGCCGTTCTATTGGTAGCTCGGAT